>Ga0272441_10002421_pt1 | contig 37639 bp, 20 predicted proteins | sample SSMProp6N_FD_193582 | JGI IMG/M metagenome (GOLD analysis project Ga0272441, IMG submission 193582) | Marine sediment archaeal communities from Little Sippewissett salt marsh, Falmouth, MA, United States - SSM-Prop-6N | ecosystem: Environmental > Aquatic > Marine > Wetlands > Sediment ... | reverse complement strand
CGGCTCGAACGCCAGAGACACCTCGACCGTCGCGACACCGCTCGCCTCCGAGAACGGACTGCCGTCGAGCTCGACCCAAACCAGCGGGAGCTCCTGGCGCGGGCCAAGCGGCGCGAACGTCGTGGGAGCTGCCTGGTTGGAGTGGCAAGCGGCGATCCACGATGCCGATCGCGCGATTCTCGAAATCCTGACCTCGTCAAGGAAACCGGGGAACCAATCTTCCCCGGCCCCGTCATCGTCCGCGAGTTGCACCGGCTGCACGTTCAAGTTGGGCGCAACCGAGAAGTTCGAACTGACGTTCTCCTGACCCGCGATATAGAGCTTGAGCGCCGCCTGGTCATAGGTCGCGACCACGTGATGCCAATCCCCCGTCGCCAGCGCAACCGTGCCCTTCGCTATGTAGTTGGCACTCGCCGAATCTTCGAACGCAAGAAACGGCTTCCGGTCGCTGTACAGACCGAGCCTGAAATTGATGTCCACCGCGGGGCTCTCGCCGTCCGCCTCTTTTGTCACGACCTGCACGCCCTGGGCCAGATTACTGACCACGTTCAGCCATATCGCCACCGTGTAGTTCGTAAGATCCAGACTGTCGCCGTCCGGCATGCTCACGGTATCGTTGACGCCGTCAAACCAATCACCGCCGTCGATCATGCCCGGCGCGTCCTGGAGAACACCGCCCGATGCGTTCCCGTCGTTCCCGTATGCCGTGGAATCCTCATGCGTTCCACTCGTCTCCTGCAGGTGCTGCACCAAGACGTGATCATCATCCCACACCTCCGTCACGTGCTCCGGTGACGCGCTGACCCCGTGCCGCCCGTAGTAGAGCCACAGCCGGGTCCCGGATTCGGCGCTGAGCTCCGGCACGCGCACCCAAGCGACGTATTCGCCGCTGTTCGTGACGTAGAGCTCGTTCTCGTGGTCGAGCTGATTCGTGGCTGTCCAGTCGGCGAACGCGATGTCCCAGCCCTCGAAATGCTGGACGTCGCCGCCGCTGTCCGCGTGCTTGAGCCAGTTCGTCAGGATCGTGCCTTCGCTCGCGACCAGCAGCGGGAAGTTCGTGAGGTCCGACTGCACAGCACCCTTCGGCACGGTGATCGGGACCCGGTACCGGTAGCCCTGCAGCCACCAGGCCATATCGTCATCCATGATCGAACATTCGCCGAGCCCGTCAGCGATCAGTCCGACACTCACGTTCGTGATCAGCACGAAGAACTGCTCCGAGACACCCTCGTAGTCGGTGTCGCCGTAAACTTCGACCTCGAGCGTCTTGTTCGTCTCGGATGTCGTGAAGACAAGATACCCGTTTGTACCGATATAGTCGGAGCCCGCATAGGCTGACCCGTTCGAGGTGATCCAATAGGCAAACACATCGCCAGAATCGTACTCATCGGTCAACGTAACCGTGAACGTAGCGTTCGTCGTGCCACTGTCGCCTTCTTCGACCGAGGTGTCCGCGATCGAGACATAGAGTTCCGGATCGTCGTTCGTGATCGTGCCGGTCCCGCGCCAGTCGCCGCTCAACGACGCGTTCATCACGTTCGTGATATCGACATAGAAGATTTCGTCGGTCTCGTAGCTGATATCGCCGTTGACCAGCACGGTCAGCGTCGTCGAAACGCTGCCCGGCTCGATCGAGACGCTCCCATCGGCCGAGACATAGTCGCCGTCGCCGACCGTCGCGGTTCCGTTCGAGGTCGTGTACCAGAACGTGATCGCCTCGAATGTCGGGTTCGTCACGGACACCGTGAACACGTACCCGGTCGTGCCGCTGTCGCCTTCGTAGCCGCCCGCATCGCCGATCGAGAGGATCGGCTCCGAATCGTCATTCGTGATCGTGCCGAGCCCCTGCCCGTCGGTGAGCCCGCCGTTCACCACGTTCGTGATATCGACATAGAACGTTTCGTCCTGCTCCAGCTTGACGTCCCCGAACACGTTAACCGTGAGCTGGGTCTGCAGCTCGCCGGCGTTGATGAACAGAGAGCCCGCATACGCCTCGTAGTCGTTATCCGCGACCGTAGCCGTACCGTTCGAAAACGTGTAATAGAACGTGACGTTCTGATAACTCTCGTTCGTCATGGACACCGTGAAGACAAACCCGTTCGTGCCGGTATGCCCTTCGAGCTGCCCGACATCGTCGATCGAGAGCGCGGGCTGCGCATCGTCGTTCGTCACGGTGCACACGCCAAGCCCGTCCGCGAGCAGCGCGTTGGCCACGTTCGTGATCATCAACTCGAACGTCTCGTCCTGCTCGTAGATCGTCTCGCCCGTGACCCGCACAACCACCGTCGTGCTCAGCGTGCCGGCCGTGATCGTGCCGGCCCCGTTCGTGGCGACGTAGTCCGGGCCGGCCAATGCCGACCCGTTCGTCGTATAGAAATTGAACGAAACTTCCGAAGCCGTCGTCCCATCCAGGCTGACCGTGAAGGTTGCCTCGGTCTCGCCACTGTTTCCTTCGTACAGACCGATATCGTCGATCGACAGGTACGGCGTGCCGTCGTCGTCCAGGATGATGCATTCACCGCGCGCATCGGCGTAGGCCGCGTTGGTCGGCGGCGTGATGAGGTCGATCCAGAAACTTTCCGACGTGCCCTCGTTCGAATCGTCGCCGTTCACGGTGACGGTGATGATGCCGTTCGTGGTCCCGGGCGAAAACACGAACAGTCCGTTCGTGCTCTGATAGTCGCCCGGCGCCACAGCGCTGTTGTCCGTGCTCTCGTACCCGAACCACACGTTCGACCCGCTCGCATGCGACAGCCAGACCGCAAGCTGTGCGTTGGTCGTGGTCCCGCTATCGCCCTCGTACACGCTGATGTTCCCGATCCAAACGGACGGCAGCGCATCGTCGTCGTTGACCGTGCACGTGCCCTGATTGTCCGAGATCGTGGCGCCCGTTGCGTTGGTGAGGTTCAGGTAGAACCGCTCCCAGTCGCCCTCGTCGATCGTGTCGCCGTAGACAACGACCGAGAACGCGGTATTCGTCACGCCCGCCGGGATCGTGAGCGTCGTGTTCGTTCCGAGATAGTCCGTACCGGCCGACGCGGTCCCGTTCGTGGTCGCGACCTCGACCTGCACGGGCTCGCCGCTCTCGGCCGAGAGCATGACGGTGAAGACCGCGTTCGTCGTACCGGCATCGCCCTCCCCGACGCTCACGTCGGTCACCGTCAGGTACGGCTGGCTGTCGTCGTTCGTGATCGTACAGAGCGCGAGCCCGTCCCCGATCGTCGCGTTGACCGCATCCACGATCTCGACGTAGAACGTCTCGTGGTTCTCCAGTCTCGTGTCGCCGTAAACGGTAATGAACAGGTTTGTCGCGATCGCACCGGCCGGGATCACCACCACACCCGCAGCCTGGCCGAACCCCTGGCCCTGTTCCGGGCCGAGCACGCCGAACGTGTGCGGGCTTAGCGTATTCGAATGGCATGCAGCGATCCAGGCGGGGCTGCGCGCGATATCGGAGACGCGCAGCTCGTCGATCCCGCCGCCGAAATGGTAGCCGTCGGTGCCGGGCTGATCCCCGATCCTGCGGCCCATGTAGAACAGGTCATCGTCGCCGTAGGAGCGAATATTGCCCGTGAAGTTGCTGGTCGCGACCAGGACGTTGTTGATGTAGAGCCTGCCGAGCGTACCGTTGTAGGTCATCGCCTCGTAGCCCCAAACGTCCTGCGCCCAGGTCCCGGTATCCCAGCGCATCCGGATATCGCTCGTGTTCCAGACCCGCGCATGGCCGACGTCCGGCTCCGCACCGGTCGAGAGTCCGAGCATGTACGACTCCGCATTGTAATTCGAGCCCTTGACGAGCAGCGCCTCGCCGTAATACGGCGATTCGTAGCTGTGCACGATCGCCCACGCCTCCAGCGTGCAGCGGTCGCCGGTCAGGTTCAGGCTGCTCGCCGCGGAGACCGGGACCTGTACCCATGAGTTCGTGTTCGGCCATTTCAGGCCGAGCCCGAGCAGCGAATTTGTGCCGGCAATCGCATAGCCGGGCACGGCGTTGCTCACGTTGCCGTGGTTCGCGTACGCGGTCGAATCCAGGATCTGCGAGCTGTTCGGGTCCTCGGCCAGATGCCAGACGCCCCTGTAGTGCGCGTCCCACACATTCGTTGTGTTCTCGGGCGAGACGGTCACGCCCTGCTTGCCGTAGTAGAGCCAGCCGCGCGTTTCAAGATCCGGCCGGAGCATTCCCGTTTGCAGCCACAGCACCAGTTCGCCGGTCGCCGGGTCGTAGTGCTCGATCTCGTGGTCGGCCGTAAATTCGCCGCTCTCCGAGGTGACAATCACGTCCCAGCCCTGCGCATGGCGCACGTGCCCGCCGTTGCCGATATGCTTGAACTCGTTCGTCGCGTCAGACCCGGCCGTGGTGATCAGGAGCGGGAAATTCGTGAGCGTTGAACTGACCGCCCCGGCCGGGATCGTCAGCCGCCGCCGATACCCGTAGCCGGCAACCCAGGGTGCGTCGCGCTCGCCAAACGTCACGAACGTGGCCGGGATGACCTGGTTCGAATAGCACGCGGCGATCCAGTTCGGGCCGCGCACGGCCGTCGAGAGTCGGACCTCGTCCAGGTATCCGTCGTAGTAACGCGTGGCCAGGCCGGGCCGGCCCAGGTAGTGGGCGGCGTCGCACTTGTAACTCACACTGCCATGCGAGACGCTGTCGACCTGCAGTGCGTCGACATAGAGCTTCGCCTCGTTCGCGCCGCTGGACCAGGAGTACGTCACGTAATGCCACGCGCCGGTATACGGGCCTGCCGCGGTCAGCACGCTGTTCGAATGGCAGCGCGCCGAGAGCCCCTCCGCCGTCTGAAAATTGACGTGCATCTCCGCATGCCAACCCAGCCCGTCCCCGGTGAGCACCGGCGAGCCGTACCACAACATGCCATGCGCCGAGAAGTCATGCGTGCTGCGGCACCACAGCGAGACCGTACCGGTCAGGCTGTTCATCGCCGTGCCGGTCGGCAATACCACATAATCGCCGTCCGGCTGCGCCCAGACCTGCGCGTTTGCGATCTTGCCGTTCGCGGTCGGCGCCGGCGCGGTGCCGCCCGTCCCGTTCGTGCCGTCGTAGCCGTGCCGCGTCGCGTCGTGATGCAGGTTCCCCGACATCTCGCCCAGATGATAGACGGCCTCGTAGCCCGCGTCCCACACGTTCGTCCCATTCTCGGTCGAGCTCGAGATACTCGTATTCCCGAAATACATGTAGAGCGTCGTGTTCCGGTCGTGCGGCAGGCTCGGGACCCGGACCCAGGCCACATAGGCGCCGGCGTACGGCGCATAATGTTCGATGTCGTGCGACAACAATGTGGTGTGGTCCGCGGTGGAAAAAACGATATCCCAGCCGTTCGTGTTCTCGACCAGCCCGCCGACCCCGACCCACTTCAAGTCGTTCGTGAGTGCGGTGCCCGAGCCGTTCACGAGCAGCGGGAAATCCGTGAGCGACGCGCCGAGCGCGTTGCTCGAGATCGTCAGCGCGCGCCGGTACTTGTACCCGCTCAGCCAGCTATCGACCGGCTCGTAGTCCTCGTCCGCAACCGTCGCCGTGCCGTTCGACGTCATATAATAGACGGTGACCGGCACCTGCGCCGTGGCACTGAGCGTGATATCGAACTGTACGTCGGTACTGCCGCTGTTGCCTTCGACGAGCCCGGCATCCGTGATGGAGACCGCCGGCACGTCGTCCTCGTCGGAAATCGTGCATTTGCCCTGCGCGTCGCCCACCGCGGCGTGGACCACATTGGTCAAGTTCACATAGAAGTTCTCGGAACTGCCCTCGATCTGCTCATCCCCGTACACAGCCACGGTGATCGAGGTCACCGTGTTGCCCGGCAGGATCGTGAGCGAGCCGCTCTTCGCCACATAGTCCGTGCCCGCCTCCGCGGTACCGTCCGCCGTCGTGTAATAGACCACCACGTTCGTCGTGCTCGCGTAGGAGAGTGTGACCGTGAAATTCGCGTTCGTCGTGCCCGTGTCGCCTTCGGCTACGAGCACGTCGGAGATCGAAACCGCTGGCCGGCTCTCCGGCGCGCCGAGCGGAGCGAACACCTCCGGGCTGTACTGGTTCGAATGACAAGCCGCAATCCATGCCCCCGACCGGATCTCCTTCGACAGCCGCACCTCGTCGAGCCGGCCATTGATCGACTGAAAGGGGTCCGTATGCGAGAATGAGAGCAGGTAGCTCGAGTCCGATTCCGGCGAGCCGGACGGCGGTCCTGTCACCACGTAGCCCGACTGCAGCACGCCGTTGATGTAAAAGCTCGGCTGGTTTCCGGTCGAGCCGTTGTCGTAGCTCACGGCCACGTGGTGCCAATCGTAGTCGATCGGGCCCGACGCCCCGGAGCTGAACCAGACACCGTCCGTTCCCGTCCAGACGCGCTGGAACCGCAGTCTACCCGTCGTCTGGTAGTGGAACCGCCAGGCGCCCTTGTAGACCAACCGCTGCCAGTCATTGTCATAGCGCCGGAACCACGCGCTCACAGTGATCTTGTCGAGATCGTCGATCTCCGAAGCACTGCCGCACTCGACGATCTCGTTGCTGCCATGGAACTCCAGACAATGGTAGATCGCGCCCGCCTGAAACCCGTCGATCGGCCCCGTCTCGTCGCCGTCGTTCGTGTAGCTTGTCGAGTCCGTCATCTCCGGCGGCGGGATCTCCGTGTCCTGGTGCAGATGCCACACGCCCATGTAGTCGTCGTCCCAGACATTCGTGCCGTTCTCCGGCGATTCGGTCACGCCCGACTTGCCGTACCATAGCCAGATCAGGGTCTCGCTGTCCGCGCTGAGCAAGGGGATCCGGACCCAGCCGACATACGTCCCGGAGTCCTTCTCGTAGCCCTCGGTCTCGTGCGAAAGCTGCGTGGTACCGTCGGCGGACGTGAACAGGATGTCCCAGCCGTTCGTGTGTTGGACATGACCGCCATGGCTCGTGTGCTTCAGCTCGTTCGTCGCGTCGGTCCCGGTCGAGACGACGAGCAGCGGGAAATTCGTGAGTGTCGCGCTGACCGCGTTGCTCGGCACGAGCACCGGCATGCGGTACTGGTAGCCATAGCCCCAGCCGCCCGCGTCGTCGTCTCCGATCGTGCCTGTGCCGCGCCCGTCAGCCAGCGCGCTGTTCACGATGTTTGTGACATCCAGCCAGAACGTCTCGTCCGACTCGTACGATTCGTCGCCGTTCACGGTGACCGCGACGTTCGTGCTCGTCGCGCCGGCCGCAAGCACAATGCTGCCGCTCTCTGAATCGTAGTCGTTGTCCGCGGTCGTCGCCGTGTTGTCCGTGGTCTTGTACCAGAACGTGATGCTCTGCGTGTGCGGCTTGTCCAGCGTGATCGGGAAGACCGCCTGCTTGCTGCCCGTGTCGCCCTCGATCACCGCCACGTTCCCGACGCTCAACGACGGCTGTGACTCCTCCGCGCCGAGCGGCGCGAACGTCCCGGCGTACGCCTGGTTCGAGTAGCAGGCGGCGATCCAGGCCGCCGGGCGCAGAACCTTGGAAAACCTTACCTCGTCGATCTCCCCGTCGAAGGCAAGGGCGCTGTTCTGAGAAATCAGAAAGTTCCCGGCGGCGTCCTCAATGGTCGCCCCCGAGGGGGGCGTACTCTCGTTCACCGTGACGCTCTCGCCGTCAATCCGCATCACTGGGTCGTTCGCCGCCGAGCCGTTGTCGTAACTCAACGCCACATGATGCCAACCGGGAACCGACAAGCCCCCGGAACTATACCATTTTGCGTCAACGACTACCGGTCGATACCGGAGGTACTCCAGATTAGAGCCATACTTCCGCAACTCCCACCCCGCATCCGCGCCATATTTCCAGAAGATGCGTCTTCCGCCGCTCGCAGAGTCAGGATTGATCCACCCGCTGAGCGTGATCTTCGCCAGATCATCAATCTCGGTGGCGCTGCCACAGTTGATGTTGTCACCGTATCCGTCGAACTCTGCCGCCTTGTAGACGCGTCCCGCCACGGGGCTATAGACGTTGTAGTTGCATGTTCCATCATTTGTGTAGGCAGTCGAATCCTCCATCTGCGGCGCGGGATCGTAGCGATAGTCGTCGAGATGCCAGACGCCGACATAGTCGTCGTCCCACACATTCGTCCCGTGCTCCGGCGACACACCGACTCCCGCGCGCCCGTAGTACATCCACAGCAGCGTGTCCTCCTCGCTCGAAAGCTCGGGCACGCGCACCCACGCGACCAGTTCGCCGCTGCTGCCCACATAGCCATCCATCTCATGATCGAGCTGGTTTGTCCCGTCGTCCGCAGCAAAGAAGACGTCCCACCCACTCGTATGTTCCACATGCCCCCCGCTACTTGTATGCTTCAGTTCGTTCGCAGCGGCTGTGTACTTGCTGTTCACGAGCAGCGGGAAGTTGGTGAGCGTAGAGCTGACCGCGTTACTGCTCACGATGATCGGCTTGCGGTAGCGGTAGCCGGACGGCCACCCGGTATCGTCGTCCCGGATCGTGCCGGTCGCCTGCCCGTCCCGGATCCATTCGTTCACGGCGTTCGTGATGTCCACATAGAAGATGTCGTCCGGCTCGTAGAACACGTCGCCGCTCACGGAAACCGTGAGCGTCGTGCTCATGTTGCCGGCGGGAATGGTCAGGCTGCCGCTCGTCGCGGTATAGTCGCTGTCCTCGGTTCTGGCCGTCCCGTCCGAGGTCACATACCAGAACGTGACATCCTCCGGGTTCGGCTGCCCGATCGCGACGGTGAACGTGAAATCGGTTGTCCCGGAATCGCCCTCGAACAGCGCCAGGTCCGCGATCGTCAGGCCGCTGACCTGCTCGGCGCCGAGCATGGCGAACCCGGCCGGGTCGTTCTGGTTCGCGTGGCAGGCGGCGAGCCAGTTCGTACTGCGCGCGATATCCGAGACGCGCAGCTCGTCGATTGCGCCGGCAAAATTGCCGCTCGACCCGCTGTAGACGTCCCCGGGCAGTCGTTGCCCGATATAAAAGAGATCGTTGTTCCCCGTCGAATGGATGTTCGCCGTGTAGTTACTCTGGCCCACCTCCGCGTTGTTGATGCAGAGCCGCGCCTTGCCCGCGTAGCCGTCGTACCGGTATGTCTCGTAGACCCACGCGTCCTGCGGCCACAATCCGACATCGTTCCAGCGCACGCCGCCGCCCGTCCCGAACGCGCCGTAGTTCATTCTCGCGTGCCCGCCGTCGGTATCGTCGCGGACACTGACCCCGAGCATGTACCACTCGTGATTGTAGTTCGAGCCCTTGACCATCAGCCCCTTTTCCCACCAGTTGTCCTCGTGCGTCATGGCCCATGCCTCGAGCGTCAAACGCTTACCCGCAATGTCCAGGCTGTTCCCGGCCCAGACCGGAACCTGGACCCAGGAATTCGTGCCCGGGAACTGGATCCCGCGCCCACATTGCGAGTTCGTCGCCACGATCTGGCAGCCGCCGACCATATTGCTCACATTCCCGTGGTTCGCCCAGCGTGTGGCATCCCGCATCGGCGAGCTGGTCGGGTCCTCGGCCAGATGCCAGACGCCCATGAAGTGTTCGTCCCACACGTTCGTGCCGTGCTCCGGGGATACGCTCACGTTCGGGTTGCCGTAGTACATGTACAGCACCGTGTTCGTGTCGTGCCGTAAGAGCGGGACGCGGACCCAGGCGGCGAGCACGCCGGTCTCCTTCTCGTACAGTTCGAGCTCGTGATCGTACCGGTTCATCCCGTACTCGTCCGCGAAGATGATGTCCCAGCCGTTCGTGTTCCACACGTCGCCGCCGAACCCGACGTGCCTGAGATCGTCGGCCGTGTCCGTGTCGCGGGTGTTGACCAGCACCGGGAAATTCGTGAGCGGCGCGGCAACGGCGTTACTGCTGATCGTGATCGGGACCCGGCAGCCATAGCCCGCCTGCCAGCCCATGTCGTCGTTTAAGATCATGCCCAGCGCCTGGCCGTCACAGATAATCTCGTTCACCACGCTCGTCACGTTCACGAAGAAGCTCTCGTCAAACTCGCCGATCGTGTCGCCGTTCACCGTCACGGTCAGCGTCGTGCTGACCACGCCGGCCGGGATCGTGAAGCTGCCGCTGGTCGCGTTGTAGTCGTTGTCCGCCGTCGTCGCCGTGTTGTTCGAGGTCGTGTAATAGACCGTGACGTCCAGGTCGTTGGTCGGCCAGATGCTGACCGTAAACACGGCATCGGCCGTGCCGCTGTCGCCTTCCTCGACCGACGTGTCCGCGATGACCAGGCCGGCCGTCTGTTCCGCGCCCAACGGCGCGAAGGTCGCGGCGTGCGCCTGGTTCGACTGCCCAGCGGCGATCCAGTCGGGCGAGCGTTCCACGTCCGATACGCGCAGCTCGTCGAACCGGCCGTCGAACAACTTGTTCGGGGTGCCGGCCTGGGAGCCAACCGTGAAATCTCTGTTGTTCGTGGCAAGCGCGTCCAGCGTGCCACTCGCCTGCTGGCTGCCCTCCATATATATCCGGCCGGTAGTGTTCGAAATCGTGAACGCGAAATGGCTCCAAGCGTCTGAGGGGACATCCTCGTCCAGAACCTGCAAAAGCGTAGACCCGGAGCTGACCAGGTAGAAACGGTCATCCGAAGGCTGCTGAGCAAATTGGATGCCGGCCGCTTCGTCCCAAACGTTCTTCTTGCTGACGAGCCGCATCCACTCGCTCTCGTCGGTATTCTTGATATTCTGCCAGCCGCTCACGGTCAGCTGACCCGTCAGATCCAGGCTGGGCGAGTCCTGCGCGAGCAGTCTGTCAGACTGGGCGGCATCCAGCTCGATTCCGTATCCCGCCACGCCGTTGGCGTAGTGGTCCGAACTGTCCACACTGCCAAGCGTCTCCAAATGGTTCGTGTGCAACGTGCTGTCGAGCAGCGGCCGGCCTGAGCCGGTCGGATCCTCCCTGAAATGCCAGACGGCCATGTAGTGGCTGTCCCACACGTTTGTCGCGTTCTCCGGCGAAGCGCTGACCCCGGCCCGCCCGTAGTACAGCCACAGCTTCGTGTCCGAGCTGCTCGACAAGGTCGGGACACGCACCCACGCGACCAGCTCGCCCGTGCCCGGGCCGTACGCCTCAAGCTCGTGCGACAACGCGTTCGTGCCGTCCGCCGCCGTGAACAGCAGGTCCCAGCCGTTCGTGTTCCGAACATGCCCGCCGCTGTCCGCATGCTTCAACACGTTCGCCGCAGGGGTGCCCGCCGTGTCGATCAGCACCGGGAAATCCGTAAGCGTGCTGCTGACCGCCGTGTCCTCAATCACAATCGGCATACGGTGCGCGTAGCCGCCGCGCCAGCCGTCGGCGCCGATTTGCTCGGCGCCGAGCGGGGCGAAGGTCGATGGGCTGACTTGGTTCGAATGGCAGGCCGCGAGCCAGTTCGGACTGCGGAAGATATCGGAGAGCCGGAACTCGTCGATCCGGCCGTGGAACGCCCAGCGGCCCTGCTGTTTGTCGCCGCCAATACTGGGCGCATACGCAGCGTCGCTCTGATGCGTTCCGGTCGGCTGCGTGCCGCTCTTGGTGCTGGTCTGCCCGTCGATGTAGAAGGACGGCGAATAGCCGAAGCCGCCGTCGTCGTACTGCATCGCCACGTGCTGCCACACGCCCGTCGTGATGGTGCCCAGAGCCGTGTCCCAGTCACCGTAGGTTGTCCAACGCGAGAAGTAACCGAGCCGCTCGTTGGGCGAATTGTAGTTCACGTCGAACCAATCGTACTTGTTGTAGATGCAGCGTGTACTTATGCCGCCACCAATTTTGCCGAGCGGCCGGATCCAAGCCGAGATCGTGATCTGGTCGATATCGTTGAGCTCGCCGCCGTTGGGCAGTCCGATCCACTCGTTGGTGTAGTCTCCGAAGTGGATGCTGCCGCCGACCCGCCCTGACTGCTGGTCGGCCACTGTCAATTTCGGGTCCCACGTCCCGTCGTTGGCGAAGCTCGTGCTGTCCTCGGCGTTGGCATCGACGTCGGGCGTCTCGTTCATGTGCATGACCAGCACATAATTCGCGTCCCACACGTTCGTCACATTCTCCGGCGAGGCGCTGACCCCCGCCCGCCCGTAGTAGAGCCACAAACTCGTATCCGCATCGGCCGACAGCTCGGGCACCCGCACCCAGGCGACCAGTTCGCCGGTGTCCTTGTCATACGCCTCAATCTCGTGATCGTACTGGATCGTGCTGCCCGCGTCCGTGAACACGATGTCCCAGCCATTCGTGTGCTCGACATGCCCGCCGCTGTCGACATGTCGAAGCACGTTCGTCGCAGACGTACCCTCCGTGCTGACGAGCAGCGGGAAGTTGGTGAGCGTGCTGTCAACCGCACTGCTGCCGACCGTGAGCTGCATGCGGTAGCCGTAGTCCGGGAGCCAGCCGGCGGACGCGCGGGGAGGCGAGAAGAAGACGGCCAGTGCGAAGACGGCTAGTACACCAACCGAGTAGATATGCGGCCTTCGGCCTCGTTCCAGATTACGTTCGAGATTACGTTTGGGAGAGAAACCGCTGAACGAGACATCCGCGCACGCGGTATGGCCGGACTCCACTCGCAAATACCCAGCCTGCCGATCGCCGCACCGCGCCATGGAGGTACTCCTTTTCCCGACATAAAGGAGATGCTTGGTCAGAATGTAGCATATTCCCTGCCAAATGTTAAGCGAAACCGCGGTTTCTCAGAAAAAAGAGCGCGCCCGGGCGAAGGATACCACATGTGGGGCCCGTTCCGAGCGGCGCCATCCGCCCGGTAGCCGACCCTCCCGCAGACGGCTTCTTACCTTTTAGAATGTGAGAACCGATTCTTGGTTTTGGGAAGGCGAAGCGAGGTCGGAAGACGACCGGGAAAGGAAGAGTCTTCACGGGACGATTTTCACAGGACGATTTTGACAGGACGATTCTGAGACAGGACGACCGGGAAAGGAAGAGTCTTCACGGGACGACAGGACCGAGGAAAAGAGGCGGGGGCATCAGGCCATCCTTGCCGAAAACCTCTGCCGCTGACGTTGTTGACCGCATTGACGCCACTGACAATACGGTCATTACGGTCAATCGGGTCACCTGGCGTGTGCTTATCCTTGCGATCTCCCCTCGTCCGTTCAAGGCATCGTCCTGTCAGAACCGTCCTGTGGAATCCCGACCTCTCCGCATCGTCCTGTCGACAAATCCCTAACCTCGCGCTATGCCGCGTTGAGCCTCTTTGCGGTCCTGTCCCGTTCCCTATTTCTTCTTCTTGCCCTTATGCCCCGGGTCCGTGATGCGCTGCTCCTTGACGCGCTTCTTCTTGAAGGTAGAGGTCTCGCGCCGTTCTTTGAGGAACGCGTCGTACTTCGCGCGTGCGAGCGGGAGCTTGACCCACTCGCCGATGTGCGAGGAGAGCATGATCGCGTTGGCCAGCTCGAGCGAGCCGACCCCGCTATCGCCGGGCGTGACGAGCTTCTCGCCTTTGAGCAGGTGGTTCACGAGATTCTGCATGACATTGAAGTGGCCCTTCGCGTTCTCCTTGAGCTTGAGCTCGACCTCGGTGTGGCCGGGCTTGCCCCACATGGCCTTGTTCGTCTTGATATGCTTTGCGACCGGCGGCTTGAACTCGTAGAACGTGATCTTGCCGTTCCGCATGACGAGCTTGCCCTTGTCCCCGAAAATCTCGATCATCTGGCCGGGGCCGCTCTCTGTGGTCGAGCAATAGAGGTACCCGCTCCCGCCGTCCGGATATTTGAGCATGGCCTCGGCGATATCCTCGACCTCGATATGGTGCATGCGAGTCTCGGTCTTGCCGAACACTTCGGACGGCATGCCGGTCAATTGCACGAACAGGTCGAGGATATGCGGGGACTGGTTCATCATCACGCCGCCGCCCTCCCCGGCCCAGGTTGCGCGCCATGCGCCGGAATCGTAGTAGGCCTGGCTCCGATATTCGGGCGAGATCATGGTCGCGCGGTAGATCTTGCCGAGCTTGCCGCCGCGGCACAGCTCGATCGCCTTCGCCCATTGCGGCTCGAACCGGCGTTGGAACATCACGGCAAACGCGACCTTGTTCGCTTTCGCGGCCTTGACCATCTTGTCCGCGCTGCTGACCCGTTCGGAGAGCGGCTTCTCGGAGAGCACATGGATCCCGGCCTTCATGCAGTCGACCGCGACCGGCGGATGGAACGGGTGCGGCGTCGCGATCACGACCGCGTCGCAGAGCCCGGACTTGATCAGCTTCTTATGGTCCGAGAACCACGCGACCTCGAACTGCGCGCCGACCTTCTGGGCGGTTGCCGCATGATTGTCGCAGACCGCGACCAGCTTCGCGTTCCTGACCTTCTGCAGGCTCTTACAGTGCCCTTGCCCCATACCGCCGACCCCGACCACCCCGAACTTGACCGGCTTCGTGATCTTCCGTTTCTTCGCTGTCCTACTGGCCATGGATCCTTCTCCCTGTTGGTTGGGTGTGTCCGCACCGAAAAACACGTGTTCGCGCACTGCTCGTGCGCGAATCGTTCATGTTGTGTTCATGGGGACTTGTGCGTCAAGCGGATTTTAAACCTTCGGAGTGCGGCACTTCGAGTGCCGCCTTCAACCAGGCTTGACAGCGCAAGCACCGGCGGGCACAACGAGCAGGACGGGGTCGCATCGGGCAGTGCACGCGAGTTCAAGCAGGACGATGGTGCAATCCCGCTTGTTGCTTGTTACGTCAGCCGGTGCTTGCGCTGACCGGCGTGGTTGAAGGCGGCAGTTTGACTGCCGCACTCCGAAGGTATCTTGCCGCACTCCGAAAGTTTCCCATCGTCGTGCTGTGCGCACACACCTTCAGGCTTGAGCCGCGGATTCTTTTCCCGTAAGCTCTCCCCAACATCCCCACCCAACAGAAGGGCCACACATTGCAGACGCGCCACAACCAGAAACGCAGAATCCCGACCCCGGCGCAGCTCGGCTGCGCCGTGCTGTTACTGCTCCTGCTCCCGGCCTGCGCGGACGTACAGGACCAGCAGCGCCCGCAATTCGGGCCGCAACCCGAATACGGCACGATCACCCGGATCGTCGCGCGCGCGCTGCCGGACCGGCACATTAACCATATGCCGATGGACAATCTCGTCGCAGATCGCGCGCTGCGCCTGTATCTGAACGCGCTGGACCCCGACCACACGGTTTTCTTGCAGTCCGACATCGACGCGCTGGAATCCGAGCAGAACACGCTCGACGACCGGCTGCTGGCGGGCGATGTCGAATTCGCCTATCGCGTGTTCGCGCTATACAAGAAACGGCTGGCCGACCGGGTCGCCCATGTCGCGACGATTCTGGAAAACGGGTTCGACCTGCACAAGGACGAGACGCTGGTCTGGGACCGTGAAGACGCACCGTGGCCGGACGACGAGGCCGCGCAGAACGATCTGTGGCGCAAGCGCATCAAGAACATGTACATCGGGCGCGTGCTGGCCGCGGAGAAAGCGGCCGAGCGCAAGGCTGAGCAAGCGGAGTCCGAGCCGGAAAAGGCGGAACCTGAAGAAGACGCGCCGTCGCGACCGGCCCCGCAGGAAGCGATCCTGAAGCGTTACAAGAACCTGTTGATCCGCATGCAGGACAGCGCCTCGGAATCGGTCTTGGAACGCTACCTGTCGGCATTCGCCCGCTCGTACGATCCGCATACCGAATACAAGTCGCCGAGCACGACCGAAGACTGGGAGATCGGGATGCGGCTGTCGCTGGTCGGGATCGGCGCGTACCTGACCACCGAAGACGGCGCCGCCAAGATCGTGCGGCTGATCGCCGGCGGCCCGGCGCAGCAGGACGGACGTCTGAAACCGAACGACAAGATCATCGCCGTCGCGCAGGGCGACGAGGAACCGGTCGACACGCTGCACTGGCCGCTCAGCCAGGTCGTGCGGCTGATTCGCGGCGAAAAAGGCACGAAGGTCGTGCTGACCATCATCCCGGCCTCGGACCCCACGGAATCGAGCACCGAACGAATCGACCTGATCCGCGATGTCGTCAAGCTCGAGGAGCAGGCGGCGAAAAGCCGGCTGCACGAGCTCGAGCGCCCGGACGAACGGCACCGGTTCGGGATCGTAACGTTGCCCGCCTTCTATTCGGACATGAAGCGGCGCGCGCGCAACGAGAAGGAATACCGAAGCTCGACCCGCGACGTGCAGGCGATCCTGGAGGCGATGGCAACAAACGATATCGACGGGCTCGTCTTGGATTTGCGCAACAATGGCGGGGGCTCCCTGCCCGAGTCCATCTCGCTGACGGGCCTTTTCATCGAGACCGGGCCGGTCGTCCAGGTCAAGGAACGAAAGACGGCGGTCTACTACGACGAGGACAAGACGATCACCTACGCCGGGCCGCTGCTCGTGCTGGTGAACAGGAACACGGCGTCGGCCTCCGAGATCCTGACCGGCGCGCTGCAGGATTATGGGCGCGCGCTCGTGGTCGGCGATTCCCACACACATGGAAAAGGCACGGTCCAGACCCTGCTGCCGTTGACCCAGCTCAAGATCAACCTGCCACGCAGGAAGAATCTCGGTTCGCTCAAGATCACGACAGCCAGCTTCCACCGGATCACGGGCGCCTCGACCCAGCGCGACGGGGTAGAGCCCGATATCGTGATCCCCTCCGGCTACGACCGGCCGGAGGTCGGGGAAAGCTCGCTGCCATACGCGTTGCGCTGTCCGACGATCAAGCGCGTACCCTACGATACGGTCGCGGAACTATCCGCACTCGTGCCGATGCTCGAACGGAAGACGCGGGACCGCCGCGCGAACGATCCGCGGTTTCAAGCTCAGGCCGCGCTGCGCAAGCGTGGATTGGAGCTGGCCGCGAAAAAAGAGATCTCGCTGAACATCGACAACCGGCGCAAGCAGGCGGAGACCGAGGCGCGCCTGATCGAGGCGCAGGCGGACGAGAGCGCCGAGCCCGAAGATCCGCTCGGCGCGCAGGAACCGGAATCGCAGGACGAGGACGAGGACGGCGAGAAGAAGCTCGACCTGATTCTGGAAGAGGCCGTGAATATCCTGGCCGATCTGATCGAGCTGCAGGCCGGCTCCGCCGCCGCGGCGTCGGAAGAGCCGGCGCCGGAGCCTGATCCGGCCGCGGAGCCCATCCCCGAGCCGGTACCGGTGTTCTGAGGGGCGGGCGTGGGCTTGCGCTGCTGAGCGGTGTTGAAGGCGGTCGTCTAACCCGACTTCGCCCTTCGCTATCGCTCGTGGCTGCGAAGGGCACGGCTGTTGCACTACTCCGAAGGTTTTCCCCGCCGCCGGCGCGCCCAGTCCCGAACCTTGCGCGCGCCGTTCCCGGCACCGCGCCAGCCGGCTCTTGCCCCGCGCCCGGCAAGCCGCGCACCGCCGCGCGCGCCGCGCCAGAGCACGCGGCCGGTCGCCTTGCCGGCCGCCGCGGCCTTGGTCCAGCCCAACCGGGACCCCTTCCCGATCGCGCCGAGCATCACACTGCTCGTGCCGGCCACGCCGCGGCCGGCCGCGGCGACCGGTTGGCGAACAAACGAATCCAGCGCTTCGCCCGTCATATCGACGGCGTTTGCCACCCCCTCCTTCATCCGCTCGACGACCTCGACCTTCATGCGCGGCAGCACGTCCTCGGTCAGCATACCCCGCACATCCGCGAGGAATGTCTTGAGCTTCCGGCCGAGTGTGACCTGCGCCTGCTGCTCGTCCCAACCCCGAAACGCGCGACACCGGTCGATCGCCGCATGGCCCGCGACCGACGTGAACAGGCCGGCCCCCACGCCCTGCGCGATATCGTCCACGAACCGGCCGAGCCCGGGCACGGTCGCGAGCAGGTTCTCCGAGAGTTTGCCGCCGATATTGATGAAGTTCACCGTCGCAACCACGGCAAGCACATCGCGCAGGATCGCGACCTGCTCCTTCAGACGCGGCCGCGCATCGTAGGTCCGTACGATCCGGCCGACCATCGCGATATTCCGATAGAGTACGATGATCAGGTCCGCCGATTTCCACGGGCTGAGCGTGACCCCGAGCATCACGTCGCGCACACAGGTCCGGACCTCGCGTTCCGCCGCCCCGTCCAGCGCGCCGAGCGCGGGCTCCACGCTTGCCGTTTCCGCGGCCCGGATCGCCGCCGCGCGCCCCGCGTTGTCCGCAGCCTGCCGCATCGCGCGGGCAAGCGTCTCGCGGCCCGCCCGCAGATGTTCCTTCTCCTCGGCCGAGAACCGCGCGTTCTCGATAAGCCGCTGCATCAGGCGCCCGAGATAGCGGGCATAACCGCGCAGCTCACGCTCGCTCGCGCTCGCAGCGTCCCGCCGTTTCGGCGGGATCAGCACCGCCGGATGCCGGCGCATCGAGACGATGTAGTAGGCGACCAGCCACGCGAATCCGAGCAGGACCAGCAGCCCGAACCCGTAGCCCAGCGCCGGATGCACCGCGCGCAGCGTCTGATGCGCGCGCAGCAGCTCGATCGCCGCCACGAACGAAAGCGCGACACCCACGACCAGGATGATCGTCCGGACCCGTTGCCAGAGATTTTTGAGCATGTCTCGATTCTATCAACATACAGTCTCCACTTTCCAGTTTTCAGTTTCCGGCCTGCCCTTGGCTCCCCACCGGGCCAAGCAGGCTTTCCACCGAAGAGTGTTATCCGAAGCAGCGACGTGAGGCCCCCACTTCCGACTTCCGACTTCTGCCTTCCGACTTCAAACAAGAAGGCCCCGCCCGAAAAACGGGCGGGGCCCAAAGCCTGTGGAGCCTCCGTCAACACGGTGCTACGGCGCTGCTCCGGAGGCTCCTGACGTCACACGAGACATAGGACCACCTCCTTTCCAGGGAACCACCACAATACGGCGACGAGCCCCCAGTTGGCCCGTGCCGTTGCACCGCTAGAGTGTGTAGCAGAAACTGCCCCAAAAAGCGAGAAAAAAGAGAGCGAAATTTGAAATTTGAAATTTGAGGGAGCTGTTTTGGGCGAGCAGTGCGTTGAACGTGTGTGGCGTGCCGTCGAGCCCTGCTGGTCCGGCGAAGAAGCGGTTCTATCGGGACAGAGCTGCACAGTGCCCAGCCCATGCGCTCCCTCAAATTTCCAATTTCCAATTTCAAATTTCAAATGCCGCCCAACACCCGATATCCGCCCCCTCTTGAAACCCGGCCCGCCCCACGGCTACCCTGTCCGGACATCAGCGGTTCGAACAGGGAGGAGCGGACAATGGGCAAGAAGATATTCGTGATGGTCGACATGGAAGGGATCAGCGGCGTGTTCTGCGCCGCGCAGGTTCGGAGCAGCGACGGGCACGCGCTCTATCACGCGGCCCGCAAGTATCTGACGTGGGACGTGAACGCCTGCGTCGAGGGTTGCATACAGGGCGGGGCGAGCCGCGTGCTCGTACGCGACGCGCACGGCGGCGCGCGCCATTTCATCTGGGAAGAGTTGGATCCGCGCGCCGAATATCTGCGCGGCAACTCGGGCAAGGAGCGCATGCCGCGGATCGCCACCTATGACGGGCTGATCCTGCTGGGCTATCACGCGATGGCCGGCACGCCGGCGGCCGTGCTCGAGCACACGATGAGCTCGAAGGCCTGGCAGAATTTCTGGATCAACGGCACGCTTGCGGGCGAGGTCGCGATCGACGCCGCGCTCGCCGCCGACCAGGGCACGCCAACCATCATGGTGAGCGGCGACGACAAGGTCTGCCGTGAAGCGCGCAAGGCGTTAGGCGGCGTGGTCACGGTGCAGGTCAAGAAGGCGCTGGACCTGGAGGGCGCAATCCTGCTCTCTAAAGAGGCAGCACACCGCCGCATCGTGGCAGGCGCGAAAAGAGCAGTCGAGGGCTGCGCGAAGGTGAAGCCGCAGCCACCGCGATCGCCCGTCAAGGTCCGGCTCGAGCTGGTCTCGCGCGGCCGGGTCCCGGAACACAGGAAAACAGTACGCGTGATCGACGGCCGCACCTTCGAGGCCGCAGGCAAGACGTTCACGGAAGCCTGGCTCAGACTGCGCGGCTGATTACACCTTCGGAGTGCGGCACTCAAAGTGCCGCCTTCAACACGGCCTGTCAACGCAAGCACCGGCCGACACAACGTGCAGGCCCGGCCGTGATCTGGCGAACGTGATCTGGAACGTAATCCGGAACGGCGCCCTCCGGCCGCTCCCGATCCAAACGTCATCTGGAACGTAATCTGGAATCCCGACTCTCCCGGAGGTCGGGAGCCCAGCCCGCGAATCTCGCGGGACGGCGTGTACCAACGGAATCGTTTTCGAGAGGAGAGCTGTCGCGGCACGCGCAGTTCTCGGAGTGCGGCCGGTGGCCTCGTTCCAGATTATGTTCCAGATTACGTTGGGAGGAGATTGCGCCCTTCGGGCGCCGTTCCAGATTACGTTCGAGACGACGTTGGGAAGAAACGTTGCACAACGGCTCCGCAAGGCGCGCACTGATTCTGTTCGAACAAGCGCGTGCGGAGAGCCTGACGCATCACGACTTCAATCCCCTCCCATCGTCCTGTCCTAATCGTCCTGCCAACATCCCCTCCCCGTCGTCCTGCACCGCAATCGTCGTGTCTTCAATCCCCCCGCGCGCCGCCAGCACGCATGCCCCAAACGTTGACACCGGCCCCCGGACTGCGCATAATGCCGGCCATTCGCTTTGGCAAGGGAAACAGGCCAATGAAAAGGCTCAATCGCAACGTGGTGCATCTGCCGTCGGCCGCGATCCGGAAGGCGGTCCGCAGGTTCCAGACCCCGTTCTTCATCTATGAAGAGAAGAAGATCCGGCGGAACTGCCGCCATTTCCGGGACACGTTCCGTCGTCGGTTCCCGAGTTTCCGCCCGCTCTACGCGGTGAAGGCGAACACGAACCCGGACCTGTTGCGGATCATCTTTTCCGAAGGTTTCGGCGCGGACGCCTCGAGCGAGGCGGAAGCGTGGATCACGCGCAAGCTGGGCGCGACCGGCATGTACACGGGCAACTACACGACGCCGGCCGAGTTCCGGTTCGTGCGCAGGACCGGTCTGCAATTGAACCTGGACGACATCACGATGCTGCCCACGCTCGCCAAGCTCGGAATGCCCCGGTTCCTTTCCTTCCGGCTCAACCCTGGCATGGGCCGTGGCGGCATGGCCAGCCTGCACCTTGCGGGGCCGGACGCGAAGTACGGGGTACATCTGCGCGATATTCTCGAAGCCTACGCCCGCGCGAAGGAGCTCGGTGTGCGGCGGTTCGGAATCCACATGATGACCGGCAGCAACGTGCTGGACGAGAACTACTTCGTGCAGGTAACCCGCAAGCTGCTCGAGGTGGTCGGCAAGATCGTGAACAAGCTCGACATCCGGTTCGACTGTGTGAATGTGGGCGGCGGATTCGGCGTGCCGTACCGTCCGCAGGAGAAGAGCCTGGACCTCAAGAAGATCGCGATCGGGCTGCGCAGCGTGTTCGACGAACAATGCGCTCGCTATCGCATGCCGGAACCCGCCCTCATGGCCGAGCCCGGCCGCTACATCATGGCCGACACCGGCTGGCTGGTCGGCACGGTGAATGTCGTCAAACACAGCTACAAGACGTTCGCCGGCATCGACGCGGGCATGAACGATCTGCCCCGCCCGGCGATCTATGGCGCCTATCATCACGTGACGGTGCTGGGCAAACCTGCGCGCGGCCCCGGAGAACGCATCAATATCGTGGGCCGGCTCTGCGAGAACAACGACCAGTTCGCCAAGAACCGGTTGTTGCCACCGGTCGCGGTCGGCGACGTGATCGCGATCCATAACGCCGGCGCGCACGCCTACGCGATGGGCCACAATTACAACAACCGGCTGCGCAGCGCCGAGTACCTGATCACGGAGAAAGGCGCGCTGCGCAAGATCCGACGCGCGGAGACAATCCGGGACCTGTTCCGGACGACGCGATTGGGGGGATAGGTGTCGGGTGGCAGGGACGACTCGTCGTACCTAATCGTCGCACCTACTCGTCGCACGTAATCGTCGACCGAAGGTGCGACAAGCCCACGGGAATCGGACGACGAGTACGGGCGACGAGATGGAGAACATGAGCAAACGCACACGCGCAATCGTAGCAGGCGCCGGCGGACGCGGCCGCTGGGCCGCCCGCTCGGTCTTGAACAACGAGAGTTACGAACTGGTCGCGCTGCTCGAGCGCGATCCCGACCGGCTCGAGCACCGCAAGAAGGAACTGGGCCTGCCCGACCTGCCCGGCTACACGGCGATCGAGCAATGCATCGAGGCCGAGACCTTCGATGCCGCGCTGGTCGCAGTCGGCGACAGCCACCACGCCGAAGTCACGGTCCCGCTGCTGGAAGCGGGCAAGTATGTGTTTGTCGAGAAACCGTTGGAGACCACGGCCGAGAAATGCAGAGCGATCGTCGCGGCCGACGAGCGGGCGGGCGGCAAAACGTTTGTCGGTTTCAACCTGCGGTTTGCACCGGTCTATATGAAGATCCGCGAACTGATCGAGGCCGGAGCGCTCGGCCGCATCCTGACCATTCAGGCGGACGAATTCTACAATGGTGGCCGCACGTATTTCCGGCGTTGGAACCGGCTGCGCGAGCATAGCGGCGGGCTCTGGATCACAAAGGCTTGCCACGATTTCGATATTCTCTGGTGGATGGCCGGCAAGCCGCCCGTCGCGGTCTCCGCCGTCGCGGGCCTGGACTACTACGTGCCGCGCGACGACGCGCCGTTGCACTGCAATGAATGCGACAGGAAAGATTCGTGTCCCGACAGCCACTACGTAATTCTGGCGGCAAAAAGCAAACGCCAGGGCAAAGCGCTGCCCGAGCAGCCGCCCCTGACCGGCCAGCCGCTCTGTCTCTACAACTCCGACAAGGACACCTTCGACCACGGCATAGCGACCGTCGAATTCGAAAACGGCGTGTTCGCAACGTATACCTGCAATGTCGTGACCGGGTTCAGCGACCGCCGGATCCGGGTATCGGGCACCAAAGCAACGGTCGACGGCAGCCTGCATGAGCAGCGGCTGATCCTGCACAAGCGCGATCCTTCGGCGACCGAGGAGATCACGCTCGCGTCCGGCGAAGGCGGACACGGTGGCGGGGACAAGACCATTCTCGAGTCGTTCCACGAGTTCGCGCAGGGCCGCGCGGAACCGAAAGTGCGGCCCGCCCAGGCGATCGTGCCCGTACTCATGGGGCTCGCCGCGACGCGCGCGAGCGACGAGAAGCGGCGTGTCGCGCTCGCCGAGCTCGGACTCTAGCCCGGCACATCCGCAGGCGCAGTCACCAGATACTGCCCCCGAAATGCCGGCGCGCCCTTCACAAACGTCGTCTGGAACGTAATCTGGAACGGCGGGCGAAGGCCGCTCCCGATCCAAACGTGATCTGGAACGTAATCTGGAACGGCGGGCGAAGCCCGCGAACCCCGCCGGGGAGGATGTGCCGACCCGATCGCGCTTGTGAGCAGAGCTGTCGATGAGAGAACGGTTCTCTCAATGCGGCCCGTGGCCTCGTTCCAGATTATGTTCCAGATTACGTTGGGAGGAGATTGCGCCCTTCGGGCGCCGTTCCAGATTACGTTCGAGACGACGTTGCGAAGAAACGTTGCACAACGGCTCCACAAGTCGCACACTGATTCTGTTCGAACAAACGCGTCCAGGCGAACCCGAGCCCGCCGCGAGGCGGCGCGCCCGGTTCGCCTGACGCATTCGTTCGCGATGAGGTTCCAGACGACGTTTCTGAGAGGGCCACCCTCCCTATCCTTGCTCCGCCCCCGGCACCAATTTCTGGACCTCCTCGGCCACGCGCCCCTCGATACCGGCGAGCAGGGCTTTGACCAGCGCATCGCGCCGTGCGCAGCGTTCGTCCTGAGACAGATCCGCCATCTCCACGGCGCCGGCGGCCATTCGGTTGTGTCCGCCGGCACTTGCGTTCTTTCCGATTCGACGCTTAATCAAGCGCTCGCACCGCGCGTTGGGCTGGCTGCTGCGCACCGAGACGATCAACCGGTCCCGCACGAACCCGGTACAGAACGCCCAGGTGATACGTCGCATGCGCAGCAGCAAATCGGCGATTTCCGGCACGATCTCCGGATGCCGCACGGTGTCCAGATGGCTCCATGCCACGCGCCCGTAGGTGCACGCATTCTGCATCGCCTCCGCGAGCTGCGCGTAATAGGCGCGCGGCAGGGGCGCGTGCCGGATTTCGCCGAGCATCTTGAAATTGCAGCGCGGCAACAGCCCGGCATAGGCGTCCAGATCCCGTTGCCGTGTCTCGGCCATCAGGTCCATGGTCTCGGTCGCAATCGCATAGACCATCACGCTCGCCAGCCATTTCGGGATCGTCAACCCGGCCGCCTCCAGGTACTCGAACACGAGTGTGGTCGTCGCACCCATCCCGGAGACGACCCCCGCAAAGCAGCCCTGCGGCACACGTTCGCCCGCACCGACGTGGTGGTCGAACACGCCGACCGGTTGCGCGAACGCCGGGACATCCACATTGCCGGAGCCTGGCGTCGTGTCCACGAACAGCGCGGGAATCGCTCTGCGCGGCGTGGCGAGTTGGCCGACCAGCCGCCACTTGTAGCGAAAATGCGTTAGCATCTCGATATTCTCCGCACGGGATACGGCGCCGGAAAACACGATCTGACCGCGCAGCTTCCAGCGCCGCGCGAGCAGCAACTGCAATCCGGCCGCCGAGGCGAGCGCGTCCGGATCCGGATAGTCGTGCGGAACAATCAGGACCCGCCCACGCCGCGGCAGCACTTGCCCCAACGCCTCCAGCGCCGCACACACCTCCGCTTTGAGCGACTCGTCCATGACACGATCAAACCATGTTTCTCCGGCCCGCGCAAGTTTCGCCTTGTGAACGAGACAAGCCCACGCTATCCTGCAAAAGAGGAGCTATAGCGATGATCAAACTGGTCTTGTTGCGGCACGGCGAGACGCTCTGGGACAAAGAGGGCAAACTCGCCGGCTGGATGGACGTCGACCTCTCGCCCGAAGGCGTGAAGCAGGCGCGCCAGGCAGCGCAACGGCTGAAGAAGGAAGGCTACACCTTCGACGTCGCGTTCACTTCGGTCCTGAAACGCGCAATTCGCACGCTCTGGGTCGTGCAGTCCGAGATGGAGTTGATGTGGGTGCCGACCCACAAGTCCTGGCGTCTGAACGAGCAGCACTACGGCGCGTTGCAGGGGTTGAGCGAGGCTGAAATCATCGAGAAGTTCGGGGAACAGCAGGTCGCCGTGTGGCAACAGACCTTTGATGTGCCGACCCCGCCGCTTACCCGCGACGATTTCCGGTTCGCCGGCAACGACCCGCGCTACCAGGATCTGACCGATTTGACGGTGCCCATGTCCGAATGTCTGAAGGACACGGTCGCGCGTGTGCTGCCCTATTGGCACGACACCATGGCAATGCCCGTACGCAACGGCAAGCACGTGCTGGTCGTCGCGCACGCGAACAGCCTGCGTGCCTTGATGAAGGAACTCGATCGCATGACCGACGGCGCTGCCGCCGAGCTCGATATCCCGCCTGCCGTCCCGATCGTCTACGAACTGGCCGAGAGTCTCCGGCCGTTCAAACATTATTCGCTTGCGGGCTAGCGATGCCCCACACGTGTTCTGAATCCCGTTCGTCCTCCTGCTCGTCATCGATCAGCCGAGCTTGTGAGCCGCCATCAACGCCCAACGCGACCATGAGAAACGCGATCGCTACCAGCAATCAGGAGCGCGAGGAACCGGTTGAATATCTCGTTCGCGTGCAGGATTGTGCGAAGTAAACCAGAAAACCCCGACAAGCGTGACCGCCGCGCCCGGGCCGTTTGCGGCCTGTCCCTGTGCCTGGTCCTGCTCGCCGGCTGCGGCAGGCAGCAGCAGCCTGAGCCCGGCCCGGCGCCGAGCCGACCGCGGCTGGTCACGCTCGCGCCGAACCTGACGGAAATCGTGTGTGCGGTCGGCGGCATCGCCACGCTTGTCGGGCGCAGTTCCGCGTGTGACTATCCGCCGGAACTCACGGAGCGAGTCCCGGTCGTGGGCGACTTCGGCGTGCCGTCTCTGGAACGGATCGTTGCGGTCCGGCCCACCCATGTCCTGTTCACCGAGCTGGCCGACGCAAGCGTCCTGCACCGAACCGCCGAGCTCGGACTCTCTACCTGTCCTGTGCCCTGTGCGCAACTCGACGACATCCCGCCGGCGATCCGCACGGTGGGCGGCTACGCCGGATGCAGCGCGGCGGCCCAGGCGCTTGCCGCCGAACTGGCGGACCGCGTCGCAGAACTGCGCGCACGCGCGGCGGCGGTCGAAGACCGGCCCCGCGTGTTCGTCGAAATCTGGGGCGACCCGCTGACTACCGCAGGAAAGAGCTCTTTCCTGTCCGAGCTCGTTCGGCTGGCCGGCGGCGCGAATCTCGGGGACGACAGCCCGGCCGCGTATTTCCAGGTCTCATCCGAATGGGTCGTTGCGCAGGACCCGGAGCGAATCGTATGCCTGTACATGGGCCGGGAAGCCGTGCGCAACCTGGTGTTGAAACGCGCCGGCTGGCAGGGAATCTCCGCGGTTCGGTCCGGCCGCGTATACGACGGGCTACCCAACGCGTTGCTGTTGCGGCCCGGCCCGCGCGTCTTGGAAGGGGTTGCCGCGCTCGCGCGCTGTATTCGGGAGGAGCAATAACGGCCGAATCCCCCCGCCCGTTCTCGCCCTACCGGGAACAGGCGACTTCAAGGGTTTCTGTCGACGGCCTCGTCGTGCTAGCATGGGGCCGCATTCGAAGCATGAACAGACGTTACCCCATCTGGCTGATCGTTGCGCTGACTCCGCTCGTGCTCGGGCTCTGCCTGTTGTTCGGCGCCGAAGGCCTGGGTCTGCCTTCGGGCCCGGCGCGCCGCACGATCCTGTACCTGCGCCTGAACCGAGTGCTCGCAGGCCTGCTCGTCGGGGCCGGACTCTCGAGCGCCGGCGTCGTGTTACAGGCACTGCTGCGCAATCCTCTGGCCGAGCCGTATGTCCTCGGCATAAGCAGCGGGGCCGGGCTGGGCGCCGGTCTCGCGATTCTTGCGGGCGCGGCGGCCGTGAGTTTCGTTGCCGTCCCGCTCTCGGCATTCCTTGCGGGCATGGGCACGCTACTGCTCGTCTACCGGTTGGCCTCCCAGCGTGGCGGCCCGTCCATCTACAGCCTGTTGTTGAGCGGCGTGATTGTGAGCGCGATGTGTTCGAGCATCCTGATGTTCGTGATCTCGATCGCGCCGGTCCAAGGCCTGCACAGCGTCGTGTGGTGGATGCTCGGCAACCTCGAAGTCTACGCGCGGGGCCTGCTCCGCCTCAGCGGCCTGGTGATCCCCGGCGGCGTACTCGCCATCTGGTTGCTCGCCCCGGAACTGAACGCGCTCACGCTCGGCCGAGAGATGGCGCACCACGTCGGGGTACGCGCCCATCTCGCCATGGCCGCGGGCCTGACGCTCGCGACACTGGTCGCGGCAACGGCGGTCGCGCTGTCCGGCCTGATCGGGTTCGTCGGGCTCATCGTGCCGCACGCGATGCGTCTGTTGGTCGGGCCCGACCACCGTCGGTTGGTTCCGGCGTCCGCCCTTGCAGGCGGTATGTTTCTGGCCGTGTGCGACGCCGTCGCCCGAACGGTACTGGCGCCGCGCGAGATCCCGGTCGGTGTCATCACGGCGCTGCTCGGCGGCCCCTTTTTCCTGATCTTGCTGCGCAAACGCCGCGCGCGAGGATGGATCGAATGAGCGACGCGATCACAGTCAGCGGCCTGCACGCAGGCTACGGGGCCCACCCGGTCCTGATGGATTTGGCGTTCTCGATCGAAGCGGGCAGCATGGTCGGGCTGCTCGGCCCGAACGGGGCAGGCAAGACGACACTGTTCCGCGTCCTGACCGGACTGCTCCCTTTCCGGCGCGGCAGCGTCAGTCTGTTCGACCGGCCACTGGCCGCTCTGTCCGCCCGAACCCGTGCGCGGCTCGTCGCCGTCATCCCGCAGGAACTTGCGACGCCCGTCGCCTTTTCCGTCGAGCAGTTGGTAATGATCGGCCGCACCGCGGGACTGAGCCGCTGGGGCAACCCGGCGTCGTCCGACAAGAAGGTTGTCGAGCGCGCCATGGCGTACACCGACCTCATGAGCCTGCGCGCCCGTCCGCTCGATGCACTGAGCGGCGGTGAGAAGCAGCGCGCGCTGGTCGCCATGGCGTTGGCACAGGAGCCGCGCATCATCCTGATGGACGAGGCGACCTCGCACCTGGACATCAACCACCGGCTCGAGATCATGCAGATTGTCGAGCAGCTCAACCGGACAGAACGGGTGACCGTGCTGATGATCAGCCATGACCTGAATCTGGCTGCCGAGTTCTGCGAGCGACTGATCCTCTTGGATCACGGCGAGACGGTCGGCGACGGCCCACCCCCGGCCGTACTGACCCAGGACGCGCTGCGCCGCGTCTATCATTGCGATGTCCGGGTACACCACGATCCGACGGCCGGCAGCCTGACCGTCGTGCCGGCGCGCAGCCCGCAGCCTGCGCCGACGGGCAAGCGCCGATCCGTGCACGTGGTTGCAGGCGGCGGCTGCGGCAGCGAGCTGATCCGACACCTGCTCATGGCGGGCCATGCCGTCAGTTGCGGGGTCTTGAACGAGGGCGATGCGGATGCACTGCTCGCCGCGGCGCTCGGGGTCGAGACCGTACTCGAGAAGCCGTTCTCGCCGATCACGCCCGCAGCGGTCGAGCGCGCCGGGCAGTTGGCGGCCCGCGCGGACGCCGTCGTGCTCACGGACGTGCCGTTCGGATCCGGCAACGAGCCGAACCTCGAGATTGCCGAGCACGCGCTGCTGGCGGGCCGACGGGTACTCGTGATGGACGCAGCTCTTGCGGACCGGGACTATACGGCACACAAGAGCGCAACCCGCCGTGTCGCGCTGCTCGTGGAGCAAGGGGCAAGGTCTTGCCCCACACTCCGTGAAGTGCTCGAACAACTCGATTGAGGTCCAAAAGGAGTACGAGAATGGATACCTGCGTCTTTGGTCCCGTCCCTTCGCGACGACTCGGGCGCTCGCTCGGAGTCGACTGTGTTCCGTTCAAGACCTGTCCCTACGATTGCATCTACTGCCAGCTCGGAGCGACAACCGAGAAGAGCATCACGCGCCGCAGCTTTGTGCCGGTCGACGACGTACTGAACGAATTGGCCGGGAAACTCGAAACGAACCCCGACTACATCACGCTTGCCGGCTCCGGCGAGCCGACCCTGTATGCCGAACTCGGGCTCCTGATCGAGCGCATCAAACAACGGACGACCATCCCCATCGCCGTGCTGACCAACGGCGCGCTGTTGTCCTGTCCCGATGTGCGGCAGGCGCTGCTGCCCGCCGACCTGGTGATCCCCTCTCTGGATGCCGGCGACGAAGCGACCTTCCAACGCGTGAACCGGCCGCACACCGGCGTCACTTTCGAGGCCATGATCGAAGGGATCCGCGCGTTCCGGGCCGCATTCAACGGCGCGCTGTGGCTTGAAGTGTTCCTGATCAGGGGGCTCACGGACAATGACGAACAGGTGCGGAAAATCGCGGAGCTCGCACGCGCCATCGGGCCGGACCAGGTCCAACTCAACACCGTCACGCGGCCACCGACCGAGCCGGGTACGGAAGCGGTGCCAAGACAGGAGATGGAACGGTTTGCGCGGTTCTTCGGCGGAAACGCCGAAGTCATCGCGCAGTACGGCCAGCCCTCGCACGCACCTGACGCGACCGCCCACCAGCATGACGTGCTCGAGATGCTGCGCCGAAGGCCCTGCACACTCGAGGATATCTGCGCCGGACTCCAAATCCACCGGGCGGAGGCGCTCAAGTACGTCAATGCCTTGCTCGAGGCCGGCGCCGTCCGACCGGAAAACGTGGGAACCCAAACCTACTACCGGCCGGCATAGCGTGTGCACCCCGACGCCGCCTACCACCGGTCCCAGGCCGCATCCACATCCTGGAGCCGGAACTCGAACGTCAAGCTCATCTCTTGCTCGTGCGGTATGCCGCCGCCCTCTTGTGCAGCCCGGAACTCGGCACGCCGCACGGCGCGCAGAGCGGCGCGGTCCAGCGCGCGGTACCCACTGGACATCGCGACGCGCACGTCGCGTGCCCGGCCGGCGCGCGTAACGACAAAACGCAGCCGTACCACGCCCTGTTCGCCGCGCTCGCGTGCCCCGATCGGGTAGACAGGCCGGATCTTGGCGGTGGGTTCCGGCCCCGTCGCCACGCCCTTCCGCAGCAGATCGGCATTCCGTTCCGGCGCCCGGCTTGCCGAGTCGACCGGCGCCTCGAACACCTCGGGCATCTTCTCCGGCTCCGGCTCCGGTTCAGGCTCAGGCGGTGTCTCCTCAGGTTCGGGCTCGGGCAACGTCACGACGCTCTGGGGCACAGCCACAGCGATCGGCTCAGGCTCAGGCTGCTCGCGCCGTGGCTCGGCCGGGTCCGGCGCAGCCGGCACCAGCGTGAGTTCAACACTGGACGAGCCTTTCCGAAAAGCGGGCATCGGTCCCGCGCGATGCCGCTCCCAGACACGGCCCAACCACAACGCGGCCCCGCTGTGCAGACACAACGCGACGCAAAACGCAAGCGCGATGTCACGGCGCCGTTTCATTCTTCCTCTCTGACCTGGAATGCGACACTGAACACGCCCGCCTCCCGGAACTTCGCGAGCAACGCGATCGCGATCCCGAGATCCGCCCGTCGATCGCCGCGCACGAGGATCGGCAACTCGCCCGCCCGCGAACGCGCCGCAAGCGAAGACACCGCCTGCTCCATGCCAACAGGCTGCCCTGCGACGGACAACGCGTTGTCCGCCGAGATGGTGACGATCAGCAGTTCGCCATCGCCCGGCTCGCCCCGTGCGCCGGGCAATTCGACCCGGACCCCGCGATAGACGGTCATGGAAAGCATCGCATAGATAAAGAAGACGAGGAGCAGGAACACCACATCGATCAGCGGAACGATCTCAATCCGAGCCCGCCGCCCCTCGTAGCCGCTCGCCAACTGCATCGGTTGCCCCCTTCCGACAGACGATTTCAAACCGCGTCGCCGCCTGCTCGATGATCTTGGCCGCTCTCTGAACGCGATGTACGAAGTAGTTGAACGGGACCAGCGTGACCAACGCGACCGCCAGCCCCGTCGCGGTCGTGATCAGGGCCTGCGCGATCCCGCCGGTTACCGCTTTCGGGTCCTGGATCCCGCTCCTGCCCAGCAAATCGAAGGAGGCAATAATGCCCAGCACCGTCCCGAGAATCCCGAGCAGCGGCGCCATGGTCACGATCGTATCGAGCACACCGAGCCCCCATCGCATATGCTCGATCTCCTCGGTCGCCGCCGCTTCCATGCTCTCGCGCAGGCCATGCGCGCGATCCGCGATACCGGCGAGCAGCACGCGCGCGACCGCGTCGGGTGCCGCATGCCGTAGTGCCAACGCCTGCGCGTCGTTCCCCTGCTCGACGGCCCGCACAATCCGGCCAGCCAGATCCGTGCGTTTCCGGCGCGCATCCCGCCACCAGAAGATCAGCCGCTCGACCGTTATCGTCAACGAGACCAGCGAACAGATCAGGAGCGGCCACATGATCGGGCCGCCGCGCGTGAAAATGGTCTGGAGAAACGTCATCTTGCTCCCGTCCCAACCGAACGTGGGCTTCGCCATACCCCGACAGATGCGACGCAAGCCCGTCGCACCTCGCAACGGAACAATGTAATAGGCTATGATAGCCTGCAAAGCCGCGCCGCACAAGCCGTGCGGCGCGGCTTTTCCGATCGGCTCTGCTCAGAACCGGCAGCTCGCACCCGCACGCACGCCAAGCTCGGGCGACGGGTAGTACCCGTCCGTTCCGAACCCCTGAAACGCGGCTGCCGCATACTTCTCATTCAACACATTATCGACAGCCACGAACGCGTTCACGCTTTTCTGCGCCCCGCCGCTATATCGCAGTGCAAGATCCAGCACGGTGTAGTCCGAGAGCTTCTCGCCCGTATTCGCGCGGTCCCCGCCCAGCCTGCATTCGCCGACATAGTTCAAATCGGCCACAAGCCGCAGGTGCCACGGCAATTCGACGGCAAGCGCAACGTTCGCCGTATGGTTCGGGACCAGCGGGAGATCGTTCCCGTCATCGGCCCCGTCGGTAAACTGCGCCTGCACATAGGCGTAGCCCAACCCGAGCTCGCACGCCTCGCCGAGCTTGTACCGCACGCCGGCCTCCGCGCCGATCCGCTGGGTACGGTCCAGGTTCTCGTTGCGCATCGTCATCGCGTTGTAGGCAATCTCGTCGTCCATCTCCAAAAGGAACACGGTCAAGCCGCCGGAAAGCGTTTCGGAGGCCATCCATTCGGAGCCGAGCTCGACGTTGTAGCCCGTCTCCGGCTCGATATCCGAATACAACTCGTCGGCCCCGAACCCCGCATAGCTTATCTGCTCGTCGACAAACGGATAACGGTAGACCGTGCCTGCCCGCGCGAACAGCTTCGAGCCCTCGCACGGCCTGAACACGGCGCCCAGATCGAAAGCCGTTTGCTGGTGCGTCTTCTTGTCGTCGAACACGCCGGCCATCTCGCCGTTGATCTCCGCGGCTTCCACGCGGCCGCCCACTCCAACGGTCAGCGCCTCGGACAAATCGTAGTCATCCCGTGCGTACAGGCCGATGCTCTGCTTCTCGATATCCGCGCTTGTCGTCGGCATCGTGCGCGCTTCGTCGCCGTAACGTTCGACGTCGAGCAAGTCCATGTAGCAATCGAGCCCGACAACGAGCTTGTTCGCGTGCCCCGCGAGGTCCCGGTCCAGCACGAACCGCGGCAGCACGCCGAAGGAATCGATCGTCACATCCGCGTAGCTGAACCAGCTGGCCATATCGCTCTCCACGCTCTTCTGAACGTAGACCAGATCCACGGACAGCCGTCCAGCCGAGCCGCACGCCGCCTTCACGCCAAGCGCTGCGCTCACATACGCGTCGCTTGCCTTGTCGTCCGGCGTCAGTGTCTGTTGCGGGTCCGCGTCCATCTCGGCCTTGCCCAGGAAACCGGGCAGCGCGTAGTCGATCGCATCATACGACAGGCCGGCGCTGAGCGTGACGGATTCGGAAAGGTCGAAACCAAGCTTTGTCCCGAGCCCCCACGCCTCATATTCTGAATTGTCACGATACCCGTCGGCCGCGCGGCGTCCCGCATGAACGGCACAGGAGACCGGCCCGCGGCTGCCGGTGTAACCGGCCTGCACGGCGTTCTTTCCGTAGCTGCCCAACTGGAAAGCCGCGTTCCATTCCGGCTCCGGCGTACCTTGCCGGGTAATCACATTGACAACACCCGCGAGCGCGTGATCACCGTACAGCACGCTGCGACTGCCGCGCACAACTTCGATCCGGGCCACTTGCCCGATCGGAATCTGCAACCAGTTGATCCCTGCCATGTCCGGCCGGTTCAGCCGACGCCCGTCCACCAGGACCAGCACGCGGCCATGCCCGTTCTCGCCAAAACCGCGCATGTTGACTTCCGTCTGCGATGCGTTGCCCGTCGTCGACCGGAACAGGACGCCGGTCAGATCCTCGATCGCTTCCGGCACGGTCCCGTACCCCGCACGTTCGATCTGGGCCGCCGTCACCACGCTGACGTTGCCCGCCACGCGCTGCGTCGCGCGCACGTCACGGTTTGCCGTCACAACCACGTCCGGCTCCGCCCGGTCCGGTTCGGCGCGCGCAACGCGCGTCGTACCCGTCATCACGCCAATCATGCATGCGATACACAGTCGTCCTCTCATCCATCTTCCTCCCTGTCATTGAGCAAAAAAAAACCTCCGATCTCCTTTCAGGGAAACCGAAGGCCAAACCAGGTCTTGTCTCTGTCCAGCTCTCATCCTCCTTTCCCGCGAAAGAGCGAGCACGGCATAAGCCGCACTCTCGATGAGCGCGAAACGTGACGTCTTCTGGCTCTCCTGCCCTCTCGGCGGCCTTCCCGCCGGCTCGACGACCGACAGTGACCACAAACCTGTGCCGAGAGAGTCTCCCTGCTGAGCCCGCAAGGCTCAGGGGACAGGAACACAGCGGCGCGACCGCGTCTGATTCTCACAGACTTCCGTCTACCTTCCGCGCGCACAACGCGATGTCACAGAACCACTCTCAACCGCCCACAGAGTAGCGGCCTGCACGCACCATATCAAGCCCGGATCCGCACAATCGTTTTCCGCGCCATGATCAGCGCCCGCTCTTGGCGGGATAATGTGGGGCAGAATGATCCGTAAAGGATTCGGCCACGGAGAGTTCCTGATGATCCGCCCAAAGAGATCCTGCCAATTCTCCCGTTTCATCATCCTGCCGATTCCTGTTCGCCGATCACGCGCGCCGCTTTGGGCTTGTCGCGTTTGGTGAGATGCGTCATGATCCTTGGCTCCGCGCCCAGCAACAGACGGCGAGAGAGAGATCATGCCTGCCATCACGTTCATCACAGGCGGTGCGCGCAGCGGCAAGAGTCGCTACGCGCTGGCGCTGGCCCGGGACTATGCCACGAAGGCGTTTGTCGCCACAGCCGAGCCGCTGGACGACGAGATGCGCGTTCGGATCGCACGGCACAAGCGTGACCGGGACCCCGCGTTCACAACGGTCGAGGCGCCACGCGACGTCGCCGCCGCGCTGGCCGCGCTGCCGGCCGATATGGAAGGCGCGGTGATCGACTGTCTTACCGTATGGCTGAGCAACCTGCTGCAGGAATACGGGCCGGACGCGACAACGTACCCCGAACTCGAGCGGTTTCTGGAGCTGCTCGCCGCGCCGCCCTGCGATCTGATCGTGGTTTCGAACGAGGTCGGGATGGGCATCGTACCCGACAACGCGATGGCCCGCCACTTCCGGGACCTGGCCGGCAGCGTGAACGAGAAGGTCGCTGCGCTGTCCGACCGTGTGATCCTGATGGTCAGCGGCCTGCCTCTGGTGTTGAAGGGTAACGGGTGAGTCCCTTGCCAACTTTCGCGTCATTTCGCGTGTTCAGCCGGTAAAAAGCGACCACGGTGAAGGTAGACTCGAAGGAGAGACGGTGCGTATACACGATCTGATCAACTCGATACGGCCGGTGGACAAGAGCCTGGCCGGCCGGATCCAGGCGCATCTGGACGATTTGACGAAACCCCGCGGCAGTCTCGGCCGACTCGAGACCTTGGCGGCCCGCTACAGCCTGATCCAAGGCACCGTGCAGCCCGTGCTGGGCGACAAGCGGATCGTCGTGTTTGCCGCCGACCACGGCGTTGCGGATGAGGGCGTCTCTGCCTACCCCAAGGAAGTGACGCCGCAGATGGTCAAGAACATGCTCGGCGGCGGCGCCGCCGTCAACGTATTGGCACGCCACATTGGGGCCGAGCTGACGATTGTCGACATGGGTGTCGCCGCGCCACTCGAACAAGCACAGGGCCTGCGCTCCCACAAGATCCGTGCGGGCACCGACAATATCGCGAACGGCCCCGCAATGACGGACGAGGAGGCGGCACGCGCGCTTGCGGTTGGCGCGGATCTGGGCGTCGAGGCAGCGGCCGCCGGCGCAAAGCTGTTGGCGACAGGCGAGATGGGCATCGCCAACACAACGCCCGCCGCGGCACTCATGGCTGCGCTGCTGCCCTGCCCGCCGGAGGAAGTGACAGGGCGCGGCACGGGCATCGACGACGAGCGGCTCACGCACAAGTGCGCGATCGTGCGCAAAGCCCTTGAAACAAACGCCGCGCTCTGCACCGGGCCGCGCGCCACACTCGCGGCGCTGGGCGGGTTCGAGATCGCGGGACTATGCGGATTCGTGTTGGGCGCAGCGGCACGCCGCATTCCCCTTGTCGTCGACGGGTTCATTGCAACTGCCGCCGCCCTGACCGCATGCCGCATGAACGAAGCGACGGCCGATTACCTTTTCTTCAGCCACTGCTCGGCGGAGTCCGGACACCGGAGCTTCTTCAGGGAATTCGGGACGGAGCCGTTGCTTGACCTGGGCATGCGGCTCGGCGAAGGGACCGGCGCGGCGCTTGCGATATCGCTGATCGAGGCGGCCGTGAAGCTGTACAACGAAATGGCAACCTTCAGTTCAGCCGGCGTCAGCGACCGGGCGTGACCGGCGGGACAGACAGCCCGACGAGAACGAGAAGAAGATGCGAGGCCTGATCACAGCAATTCGCACGCTGAGCTCGCTGCCGGTGCCCGGTCGCGAGGCCGACGCCCCGGCAGACGCGATTCCATGGTTCCCGCTCGTCGGCGCATTGCTCGGCGCGATCCTTTACGGGCTCGCGCATGCGGGCTGCCGCCTGATTCCTCACCCGTGGCCGGCGGGCATCGCGGTGCTCGTTGTGCTGGCCGGCGTACTGCTCACGCGCGCACTGCATCTGGACGGGCTGGCCGACTGGGCGGACGGTTTCTGGGGCGCGACGGACCCGGCCCGTGTGCTGGCGATTATGAAGGACTCCCGGATCGGCGTATTCGGCGCCGCGGCACTGACGCTGTGCCTTCTGGCCAAGTGGGTAGCCCTGACGCGGCTATTGACTTTCGAAGCGTATGCCTGGCTGATCCCCGCGCTGGTCCTGTCCCGGACGGTTCAAGCCGACCTTGCCGTGACGTTGCCCTACGCGCGCGCCGAGCAGGGCACGGCAGCCCCTTTCGTTCGCCACGCCACACCGCGACATCGGCAATTCGCGCTCCTGTGCGGGGCGACCCTGCTCTTCCTGTTCCAGGGCCAGATCGGGCTCGGTCTCTTCATCGCCGGCTGGCTGGGCGGCCGGCTGCTCGGCCGCTGGTTCAAGGCACGCACGGGCGGCGTCACGGGCGATCTTCTGGGGGCGGCCGGCGAATTGACGGAAACGACCGTACTCCTGGCCGCCGGTCTGCTGGCGCCCTGTCTGCCGGTCCCGAGCCTGTGGGCCCTGTGCTGGTGAGCCTGCTCATGCAGCGGGCACGGGCCGGCGCCCGAGGCTGCCAAGCGTTCCGCGCACCTTCACTTCCTCGACACACCCCGCGAGCATCGCCTGGAACGCGAGCAGACAATCGGGATCCGTGCGCGGAGTCTCGCGCAGCGCGGGGTCCGGCAGATCGTCGCGCGGCACGAACGGCTGAATGACATAACGCTTGCTGCCCTTGATCATCTCGCCGATCTCTCGCATCTGCGCAGCCGTATGGAAAGCGGGAATCACGGTTGTGCGGAATTCGTAGTCCCGCGCATAGTCCCGAATCACGGCGATCGATTTCTGTATCTTGTCGACCTCTCCGAACCCGGTCAGTTCCGCGTAGCCGGACAGTCCGGCCTTCACATCCATGGCCACATAGTCCAGCAACCCGATACACTCGCGCAACGCGTCCGGCCGCGACCCGTTCGTATCCAGTTTCACGGCCCAGCCCTGCCCCCGCAGGAACTCGATCAAGCCCTTGAGCTCACCGCACAACGTGGGCTCGCCGCCCGTGATCACGGCCGCGTTGACCCAATCGCCGGAAAACCTGCGGCAGACCTCCTGCAATCGAGCCCACGAGATCCCGGCCGTGCGCATGCCCATCAGCCCGGCATTATGGCAGAACCCGCACCGGAAATTGCAGCCGCTGATGAAAAAGACTGCAGAAAGATGCCCCGCAAAATCCACGAGCGAGGGATTCCTCAAGAACGCGTATACCGGCGAAGTCTTCGTGTTCATGTGCTCACGCTCGCGCCTCGTTCATGACGGCCACGACCATTTGAGGCGTAATTACGCCACGGCCCGCCGGACCATAGTCGGTCTGCAAGCCGACATACTGGTGCAACTTCGACTTCTTGCATGTCGGATCCTT
>Ga0272441_10002420_pt1 | contig 37639 bp, 34 predicted proteins | sample SSMProp6N_FD_193582 | JGI IMG/M metagenome (GOLD analysis project Ga0272441, IMG submission 193582) | Marine sediment archaeal communities from Little Sippewissett salt marsh, Falmouth, MA, United States - SSM-Prop-6N | ecosystem: Environmental > Aquatic > Marine > Wetlands > Sediment ... | reverse complement strand
TCATATGAAAGGGCTAATACGAGTAAAATTCTTGAAGTATGCTTCGCGTATCAGCTTCGCAAATAGTTGGATTAAGAAATTTTTAGTAGGAGGGCATAAGTCCGAAATGTTAGGTGCATGACTATAAAAGGGATGAAACAGAAGCGGCCATGACTAAGATCCAGAGGCTGAAGGAATTAAGGTCCTAACCAGTCACTTTTGTTTTATTGAATGCCCCGCGGCTTTGCTGCGGGGCGCGCTGCAGCGATTTGACCGTCTTTTAGGTCCAGTCCAGTGTTGTTGATCTCAAAAGAAGAACTAAGAAGAAAGCAGCTTTGCGCCTGCCCTTCATGGCCCGAAATGTTTCTCGAATATCGATGGGATGTTTTCGGGCAGTTCCAGGATAGAAACGCCTTCCATCACAGCCAACTTTTTTACATGTTCCACGTCCTCTTTCCTGATGATCAACTTTAGGTCTCTGCCGTCTGGAAGCTTTGTGATCACTTCACCTTCTTTGAAGTCTGAAGGCATGATATACAAAGGCAACCAAACTTTCTGGCTCATTATCGCGGCGTTGGTGAGCATGGTATCTGCGATTCTAAGAGATATTTTGGCCACTGTGTTGGATGTCGCAGGCGCGATCAACATGAACTCAAACTGTCCCATCTGGATTTGGCCTGCCAGAAAGGGTGCGTTCGCATTGACCTCGACCCAGATCTTGTCGAAGACCTTGTCCATCTCTGGAAAGAGCTTGTAGTACTTCATCACCTGGTCCCCGGCCTTGGAGACGTAGACCCTTATGTCGGCGACATCTTCGTACTTGGTCTTCATCTCTTTCATGACCTCTACCGTCTCCACGATCCGATCGCCGCTACCAGTTATCCCCCAGACGACTTTCTTTCTCTTGCCCGTTTTCTTCTCGGTCATGATTTATCCTCTTTCTCAAAATTCGTTATTTTTCCGTCTTGTCTTTGATGTGATCAGAAAAACGTCGCACGGTCTTTCTCAGACTCTTGAAACCTTCTTCGTCCTCTTGTACAACTTCAAGTGTGTCTTTAGACCAGAAGGTTGCACCCAGATTAGCGCCAAAAGACCCACCACCTATGGGAACCACTCCGTTCAGGACGTAAAAGGTGATTACCTGCTGAATCGCAAGCTCTTGGCCACCCATCCTGTCGCCGCCCACCGCGATGGCCATCCCCACCTTGCCCCTGAAAAAGTCGAAGTCTGCAGCTACAAGAGCCCTGCACCGGTCCATGATCGCCTTGGTCTGCGCGCTTAAGCCGCCGTTGTAGACGGGCGTTGCGATCACAATCCCTTCTGCTCCTTTGAGTAGAGGGTAGAGATCGTACATGTCGTCTTTGACGCGGCATTCTTTGTTCTCAAGACAGTAGTCGCAATGGATACAAGGGCTGATTCGCTTTCCTCTGACGCCAAAGAAGGCGGTCTTGAAACCTCGCTCTTCCAGCATCTTGAGACACTCTTTCAGGACGTAGTCGGTGGCCTGTTCCCGTGGGCTGCCACATATTCCCAAGATCATGTCCATTACATAAATTTCGTATGTGGTTTATATCTTCCGTCCCAGTGGGAAAAACGTCCATGGACCGACCAAACGCAGATTGTCCAATATTATTTGATAAGTTTCGCTCAACGAAATACAATGGTTATATCATATGAATTATGGGTGCAAATATGTAGGTGGGGTGTGGCGTCACCTCGCCCCACCGCCACCACCTCCAAAACCTCCACCGCCACCGAATCCACCCCCACTGCCAAATCCGCCACTGCTGCTTGAGCTTTTTGGAGGTGATGCCATGCCGTAAAAGTTTCCAAAGCTCCTGTTCATCTCGCTTGCCATATATATCTCGGGAACGATCACATTCAAATCTTCCATCGCCTCAGAAACCTTCTTTCCGACGCCAAGAGCGGTGCCGTAAACGAGCCATTCTTTCCACAGGTCCAGGTCTTCGGGTGCATACTTCTGGATGGAGGCAAAGTCGGATAGGTGATTTTTGAATGCATCCCACTCAAGCTTTTCCTTGTAGTAATCCCCTTTCCAAGTTCCCAGAAGCGCAGAAGGTGCAATCACCACAGGGACCGCTTGGAAGAATATTATGAAGACCTTGGAAATCACGAGAGACTGCAAGAACAACTGCAAGGTCGAGCCGAATACAACTAAAAGGAGGGGCATGAAAGCAAGTGCAAAAATGGTGACGTATAAGATCAAGAACAAGTTTCCGAATAGGCGAGAGATATTTCGTCGTCCCAGCCGAGGCATCCGGATTGATACGTGGGGACAAACGGGTGGCTTGTTGACGAACTCCCTGGATACTTTCTCATCTGCAACTGCCATCATTTGTCGTATCTGTTTGCGGATTTGGCGGAGCTCGTAGATATTGCGAGAACTCCTCATATTCTTGAGATGTGATTCGAAATAATTCGAATCGAACACGCCGCCAGACCCATAATCTTTCAAGAAATCCAAAATCCTTCTTTCGTACACGTCGCATTCTGCCTGACAATCGTTCAGCAGCTTTATTCTAAGGCTGGCATCCACCCGCTTTATTCCCAAAATAAGCTCGTTTTCCAGTTTCACCGAATTTATCTCGACAATATTGCGACGATGTAGGTCGAGCAGGGTCGCATAAAACCCGTTTATGTCAAAGTCGAAGGAATCACCTCCAAAGACCTGGTTTACCACCCAAGGCTTTCTATTTTTGGGAACGTAGCTCAAAGTGTCGGGCACGGTGAACGATTTTTCTTTGCCGTATCTGCGGTATACCAAGTAGAGAATCGCCGGCAAGATTAAGATGAGGGCACCCAACAGGTAGTCCAAGATCTTAAGAAGAGTATGTGGATCTTCGACATTGGCAGATATGGTCTTTTGCTCGACGTCGGAAACGCGTCTTGGAAAGCCTTCCATGACGTCCATGACCTTTGGCGAAAGGAGCATCTCCACTTCTAAAAGCTCATCCTTGTTGCTGGTCCCGGTCAAAAGCCAGACGTCACCTTCTTTTTTCACCTCCATGGGTGAATGGGAGAATATCTGATTGACGAATCCTTCGGGGTCGTGGACCGCTATGGTAACTTCTTTGTATGGAATGTGCTCGTCAGTAAGCATCAAGTTCAGATGACAGAACTGCTCATCGAACTCCAGAGGCGGACGGATCTTAAAAAGGTAACTTATCTTGTAGGTTCCTGCCGAGAATCTATTTTTCTTGTAGCAACCCACTTCGTTTTGTAATGCAAGGGACCGAATCACAGAGGTCACAGAGGCCTCGGATGCAGTTCCTGTGAAAATTTCCACGTCATTTTTCCAGTCTTTGATGTAAGGAACTGTTCCATGCGGAGGATTGATTGCCAGAAGTTCCACGTGGGGCTCATCTAGTTTTCCTTGAGTCACTGGGACCTTCCAGTTACGGTAAAGCATCCTGTATTCGCCAGATTTTCGAATCCTGTAGAGGAAATTCTCTTTGAGAGTGCCATTCAGATATAAATCGACCCTGTAGTTTTCCACGTAGACGTTTCCACCAATCACAGGGATGGGGTTTGGGTCAATTTCGTGAGATGTATCTCCAAAGCCGCCGACGAGAAACAGGCCGATGACGCCTATCAGGAAGACGGAGGTGATCAAAGCTGCGATCTGTCGTTCTTCTCTCAATTCCAGCTCACCTCCGGTCTGCTCGGACCCTCTTCTTCGGTGGTGAGATAACCTTGCCGCCTCAGCTCGTCCTCATCGAAGTTGAGGTAATCCATCTTTCTCAGCCCCACCGACGAGGCCACATATTTCGAGGGGATCGTGTCAAGTATTGTGTTAAAGTTCTGGACGATGTTATTGTAGGTGTACCTATGTCGCGAGATCTCATCTTCTACGCCTTCGATGGCGTTCATGGTAATCATCACCGTCTCGGAAGTCTTCAACTGTGGATAATCCTCTGCAACCGCCACCAAGTTTCCGAAGACGCCCCTGCTTTCACCTTCAATCCTCGTAAGCTCACCGGGACTAGCGTTTCCCACACGCGTTCTCATGCTTGAGATCTTCTCAAGGGTGCTTCGTTCAAATCTGGCATAGCTCTTCACAGAATCGACTAGCTGTTCGATCATGTCGAGCCGCTTCTTCATGGCCACTCTGACCTGAGAGAGAGTAGACTCCGCCCCGTTGCTCAACTTCTGAAGTCGGTTGTAGATCGAGATAAAATATACTATAGATAATAACAAGAGGAGCGAGATTATCAGGATGAGAGATGACCCATATGCTAAGGGGTTCATGGCACATGTACAGAGTTGAATAGATCTTTAAGTTTTTCCTTCAACGCCGAGCAATAAGGGGACGTTTGGATGGCATAACGGGGTTGAAAACTAGGGGTAAGTTCACACCCGTTGTAAATTGATTCCGATAACTAAATAAATCAATAGCCAGAAATGGATAATCACTTTGGTGATAGGGCATCCGCAAGTCCAGAAGGTGTGACATGTTCAAGATCGTGAAACGAGACGAGATGGCAAAGGGCACGGTGATCCTCAACGAGATCAAAGCGCCCTCCATCGCAAGAAAAGCGAAGCCTGGCCAGTTCGTAATCCTCAAGGCCAACGAGACTGGAGAGCGCATACCTCTCACAGTGGCCGACAAAGACAAAAAGAAGGGAACTATAACCATTATCTACCAGGTGGTCGGAAGGTCCACTGCCCTTTTCAGTGATCTAAAGGTAGGTGATGGATACCAAGACGTGATAGGCCCCCTTGGAAAGCCAACTACTCTGGAAAATGTCGGATTGGTTGTTTGTGTCGGCGGCGGAACCGGCGTTGCCGTCCTGTACCCCATCATTCGAGGGTTGAAACAGATGGAAAACCGCGTAATCAGCATAATTGGCGCTCGAACACGAGATCTTATCATTCTGGAACGCGAGATAGAGGCCGCATCAGACGAGTTTCACATATGCACCGATGATGGATCTTTTGGCCATCATGGCTTTGTCACCGACGTTTTACGCGATATCCTCAAAAAGGAGATACCAAAGCTTGTGGTTGCCGTCGGGCCGGTTCCAATGATGAAGTCCGTTTCTGATATCACTAGACCTTACGGAATCAAGACCCAAGTCAGCCTGAACCCAATCATGATAGATGGCACAGGTATGTGTGGCGGGTGCCGGGTATTGGTCGATGGAGAAAATAAGTTCGCTTGCGTCGACGGGCCTGAATTCGATGGTCACAAGGTCGATTTCGATCAGCTTATCCAACGTCTCCAAGCGTACAGGTCCGAAGAAAAGCAAAGTTCAGAGACGCACAAGTGCAAGCTGGATTTTTAGATAAAGTCGAGTTGAGTCGAGTCGAAATCGAGATCGCATTTTCCCAAACGGAGTTATGGTGTAGAGATGGCCAAAAAAGAGGCAAAAGGGGCGAAAGAACCTGTAAAATCGAAGAGCAGACGGGTCGCCATGCCTGAGCAAGAGCCCGATCAGAGACGAAGCAATTTCAATGAAGTTCCCCTTGGGTACACCCCTGATATGGCCGTGAAAGAGGCATCTCGCTGCCTCCAGTGCGAGTCTGCACCTTGCGTTTCTGGGTGCCCGGTGGAGATAGATATCCCTGCCTTCGTTCAGCTCATAAAAGATCGAAAGTTTGATGAGGCTGCAAAAAAGATCTGGGAAAAAAACAGGCTTCCTGCCATCTGTGGTCGGGTCTGTCCCCAAGAGATTCAATGCGAAAAAAAATGCGTACTCGGAAAGAAAGGGGCGCCCATCGCCATCGGAAACCTCGAGCGGTTCGCAGCCGATTTTGCCCGGAAAAACGGTATCCAGCCTGCTGCAAAAGAAACGACGCCGACGGGAAAGAAAATTGCAGTTGTAGGATCGGGACCTTCGGGGTTGACCATCGCAAGTGATCTGATCGCCAGAGGGCATAAAGTGACGGTATTCGAAGCACTTCACAAACCAGGCGGCGTTCTCGTGTACGGCATCCCCGAGTTCAGGCTGCCAAAAGATATCCTATCTTTCGAGGTCGAATCTCTCGAAAAACAGGGCGTCGAGATCAAATGCAACACGGTCGTCGGAAGGACCGTTGATCTCGAAGAGATCTTTGATGATGGTTACGATGCCATATTTCTTGGATTGGGGGCAGGCCTTCCCAAGTTTTTGGACATTCCAGGCGAAAACCTTGTCGGAATCATGTCGGCAAACGAATACCTGACCCGAGCAAACCTGATGCGAGCTTACCGTTTTCCCGAATACGACACCCCCATTCCTCGGGGAAAAAGGGTGGCAGTCTTAGGTGCCGGAAACGTAGCCATGGACTCCGCCAGGACCGCAATCCGGCTCGGTGCCGAGAAGGTTTGGATCGTCTATCGCCGATCACGCAAAGAGATGCCAGCTCGCCTCGCTGAAGTCAACCACGCAGAAGAAGAGGGCGTCGAGCTTCTCTTGCTCACTAGCCCCAAACGTTTCCTTGGCGATGAGAAGGGGCGCATCAGTGGGATGGAATGCCAAAAGATGGAGCTTGGCGAACCTGACGAATCCGGCAGATGCCGGCCCATTCCAGTCGAAGGATCAGAGTTCGAGCTTGAATGTGACCTGGCGATAGTTGCTGTCGGAACAAAAGCCAATCCCCTTCTCACGCGCTCGACTGAAAGTCTCGACCTTAACAAGTGGGGCTACATCGAGGCGGATCCAAAGACCGGAAAAACCAGCCTGAAAGGTGTCTGGGCCGGTGGTGACATCGTTACCGGCTCTGCGACTGTAATACTTGCCATGGGCGCAGGTCGAAAAGCTGCCGACTCGATCCACAAGCATCTGACGAAAGAAAGGTGACATGCTGGCCGGACACATTTTTGATTTGTAGTGTTTAACGATACTTGTCTGAAAGGTATCGTTAAACACTATAATTGGTTCTTGACTATTACCCCGCTGAGGTGTATCGAGTGTCTCCATCCAAAGGAATAATGGTCCCAAGAAATCAAGGCGAAGAGTTCAGGAAAGCTTTAGTCAATATGGGCCTCTTCGACCAAAGCCGAAAAATCCAGTCTGATCAAGATCACGTCTACTTACCTATCAACCCTCTGGACGAAACGTCGTTGGAGAGCCTGTTATCCGTTGGAGATTTTCAGGAGATTGTATTCGAGTTCCCCGAAAAAGAGGTGCTTCCAAGCGGAGAAGAGCTTTTGGGGCGGCCACTCCGCTTTGAGATGGTAGGCGATATCGCCATCGTCGACCCAGAAGAGGCAAAAGAAGTGGCATCTATCGTGATGAAAGTTCGCAAGAACATAAAGACGGTCATCGCGCCACTGGGTCCTGTCGAAGGAGAGTTCAGGACGAGACGGTTCGAACATGTCGCAGGTGTCGAGAAGACTTCCACGATTCACAAAGAACATGGACTCTTGTACAAAGTGGACCTGGAAGGCGCATATTTTACGCCACGTCTTGGCACTGAAAGGTTAAGGGTGGCAAGACTGATCCAGCCCAGCCAAGTGGTATTCGACATGTTTGCAGGTGTTGGGCCTTTTGCCCTTCTGATGGCAAAAAGGGGCGCAAAAGTAATTGCGGTGGATAAAAATCCAATCGCAGCCCGGTACATGAGGGAAAACGCCGCCCTTAACAAGCTGGATTCGGTCGAGATCCTGGAAGGAGGCGCGTTTGAGGTTGCAAAGCTGTATGAAGGCAAGGCAGATCACGTCATAATGAACCTTCCCCACAGCGCTCACATCTTTTTAGAGGCAGCAATAAAGGCCGCAAAGAAGGGCGGCATAGTTCACTATTACTCAATATCTCCAGAAGAAGACCTCTACGGGCGAGATACGGCATTCATCGAAGAGGCTTGCAAGAAGGTAGGCGCGAAATTCCGCGTCATTTACAAGGATGTCGTCAGAAGTTACGCACCCAGGCAGTACAATGTGGTAATAGATTTCGAGCTTATATGAGATTGAGATTCGGTTCGTCGATCGACTTAACCGAAAGGTTTATATTCGACAAATGACGTAATATGTGTATAGCAAAAGTCGTATAACTGTTTTCTCCCTCTACCTCCCAAGCGGCTTTTGCACCCACCTCCCTCCGTTACCTTTTGGGCTCCTACGAGCCCACCTCCTAATCACCTTCGAGCCTCAAACCTGGGGTGAGATCTCTCAAAAATGTGACATTTTTTTGGATATTCTGTGAAACTGTTTTAATATCTGAAAAAATTTAGAGGGAACCTAAGGAGTGTTCAAAACATGTCCTTAGATTGTACCTGCAAATTGTGTAACCAATATCGTTTGGCTAAATCATATTTTCCGAGATTTAGCCCACCCAGACCTCATTTTTAGCGGACTGCATTATCTCTGAGCCAGGACCTGATTCTCCCACGAAGGAAATGCCCTGTCCAAAGACGTTCCAGTTCATGTCATCAGTTTCTACGACGTTGCTTCCACTCTGATCGATAGGACCGTTGCCGGAGCCCACAATCGCATAACCTAAGATATCTTGGCCCACGATGTTATGAGATCCTCTTATCTGAGCGAAGTTGCTCATAGTCTGGACTGGGTCGGTCCTCTCTGTCGGCTTCGTCCAAGCCCGAGCAAGAGTCCTCTGGCACAAGGTGTTTCCGTCACCAGTGATGGTGCCGGTGTTCCATCCGGTCTGATATATCTCGTTACCATATGCTCGCTGTGTCACATCTTGGCAGGCGTAATTGTCATCGCCCACCACGGCGATGGCGTTGGCACCGCTCTGGGATATGTAGTTGCCAGCAGCGTCTTGATATACGCCCTGACCTACCGTGTTTCCATTGCCGACCACAACGGCAGCGTTGGCAGCGCTCTGGGTTATGTATTCACCTTGGGCATTTTGGGATACTTCCTGGTTCACGTAATTGTTGTCCCCATAAACTACCGCGGCGTTGGCTGCGTTTTGGCTCACATGACCGCCCTCCCCGCTCATGGAGATGCTCTGAGTGATCTGATTTCCGCCAGCAAAGGCAGATGCTGATACAAAGAGAAGGACCATCATAGACGCGATAGCCCACTTCGTAAATGCTGCATATCTCATTTTTAACTAACCCCCGTTATCTATTTCTGGCGTAGTAAAATCGCCAGAGGAGAGTTTCCCTCCTCGCTGGAGACGAGACGGAAAATGTGCTTGACGAAGCGAACATCCATCATCGCCCCACCTCCAAAACCCACCTGTGTCTCGGTGATTTAAATCATTATTTTTCATGTAGGGGTGATGTTGAGTTGATATATGCTCTACATAATCAGTTATTCGTCGAGAATTGAATGATTTGATGTGTTGCGTTGTGGCCAGGTAGCGCAGTATTGAGATTTGACCCGCGCGCCGTCTTAAAGCTCTCAAAGCAGCCTTTCTCTTTCGACTTCATCTCGACTTTATAGCCACCAGAACCTGCACAGGATGATGAAAAGAGCCATCGCCATTGACAGCGAGTGGTGCGCGCTGAATCTGTGGCGATTGAAGTGGCGGATGGAAACGACGCGACCTGATGCGGGCCTCCTGCTGTCAGCAGAGGGCGCCAGAAACAGGCGCTCGCTATCGTCTTCGGGTAAGATGGCGCCGCATATTTTGGTGGCGAAATATTCGAGGAATTAAATATAGTTAGCCATCGGCATATTTATATATAGTCTGAATTTAAAACTTTGCCAATTGTGAGAGTCTTCCTAAAATTAAGGCGATGATGCAGCGCTCAAAACAGATTCACAGTTGGCATCTTGAAAATTTGCCAAACAGGGTGTAAATCATGACTGATAACGCTATCTTCCAGCCCAATTCGATCGTCGAAGGGCCAATATTTCCCGAGCCGATCGAGATAAGCACGACGGTATCCATGGGCGAATCCGTCAAGATCATCGGCAAGGGGCTTAAGACAGGCCAGTTTTACGATCCTGTTCTCTCGCCAGAACAACTGGAAACCCTGAGGAACGTCACGCCAAAAGTGGAGGCCTTCGACGGCGACGCCTTTAACTTTCGTTTGGGAATCGAGGCTCTGCGGCTGGGAATGGCTCACGAGTACGATCCGTTCTTCAGCCTATCAATCGCCCGGGTCGATCCTTTGCCTCATCAGCTGGAGGCCGTGTACGACTATTTCCTCAAGCTTCCCAGAATTCGTTTCCTTCTGGCGGACGATCCCGGCGCTGGAAAGACGATAATGGCAGGGCTTCTCGTCAAGGAGCTGAAAATAAGGGGTCTGATCAGGCGGATTCTCATCGTCACGCCTGCCAACCTGACCTTTCAGTGGCAGAGAGAGATGAGGGAGAAGTTCGGGGAGCGGTTCGAGGTGATCAGGGGCGTCGTCTTGAGGGCGAACTACGGCTCTAACCCCTGGCAGGAGAAAGATCAGGTCATCACCTCGATGCCCTGGGTAGCCCGGATCGAGGATGCCAAAGAGAGCCTGCTTCGAAGCCACTGGGATCTGGTCATCGTTGATGAAGCCCACAAGATGAGCGCCTACTCTTCTGAGAAGAAGACTCTCGCCTATCAGCTCGGCGAGGCGCTCTCGAAGATGACGGATCACTATCTTCTCATGACAGCAACGCCTCACAAGGGCGATCCTCAGAACTTCTGTCTTTTTCTCCGGCTTTTGGACGAGGACGTTTACGGAGACGTGAAGAGCCTGGAAGAGGCGATGCATCATCACGAAGCGCCCTTCTATCTTCGAAGAGTCAAGGAGGCGATGGTGACTTTCCCCGATCCGGATACTGGTGAAGCAAAGGCGCTTTTCACCAAGCGGGACGTTCGGACAATTGAGTTCGAGATCGATAGCGACGAGCGGGACTTCTACGACGAGCTTACCAGCTATGTGGAAGATCAGTCGATCAAGGCTGCCGAGGACGATTCAGCCCGGGGCAGGGCGCTTGGGTTCACGATGGCGATGCTCCAGCGCCGGTTTGCCTCCAGCATCTATGCCGTGAGGAGGAGCCTTGAGCGGATGCGTGACCGGCGAGAGAAGATCCTCGCGGATCCCGATGCTTATCGGAGAAAACTTATCCTCAAAAGGGTTCCCGAGAACTTCGAGGACCTCCCCGAAGAAGAGCAGCAAAAGATCATCGAAGATCAGGAGGCAGCGATTGCGTCCCTCAATCCTGCCGATCTGAAAGCGGAGATTCAGGAGCTTGCCCGGCTCGTCGATCAGGCCCGCGTTTTAGAGGAAAGGGAGATCGAGACGAAGCTTGCAAAGCTAAGAGAGGTCATCACCCAAGAAGGGATCTTCTCGGACCCGAAGATGAAGCTCCTGATCTTCACTGAGCACAAGGACACCCTCTACTATCTGGTTGAGAAGCTAAGGGGTTGGGATCTTTCCGTCACCCAGATTCACGGCGGGATGAAGGTCGGGGGCAGGGACGAGCCTGGAACTCGACTTTCTGCGGAGCGGGAGTTTCGGGAGGAATGCCAGGTTATGGTGGCAACGGAGGCGGCGGGCGAGGGGATCAACCTTCAGTACTGCTGGTTCATGATCAACTACGACATACCCTGGAATCCGGTCAGGCTGGAGCAGAGGATGGGCAGGATTCACCGTTACGGCCAGGAGAAGGACTGTCTCATCTTCAATTTCGTTGCCATCAACACTCGCGAGGGGCGAGTTCTCCAGAAGCTGTTCGAGCGGATCGAGAAGATCGAGATGGATCTCGACCCGGATCATACCGGCAAGGTCTTCAACGTTCTCGGGGACGCTCTGCCCTCAAACCAGCTCGAAAAGATGTTGCGCGAGATGTACGCTCACAACTTGACCGAGGATGTGATCAAGAACCGGATCGTGGAGCAGGTGGACGCGGTCCATTTGAAGAAGATCACCGACTCGACTCTGGAAAACTCTCTTGCCAAGAAGGAGCTGAATCTCTCGGCCATCGTGGGGAAGAGGGTGGAAGCGAAGGAAAGAAGGCTCGTTCCGGAGGTTGTGGAAGATTTCTTCGTCCAGGCGGCGCCTCTGGCGGGAATTAGGTCAAAGGCGTCCAGATTGAGTCGGCACGTTTACAAGGTTGGTAAAGTTCCTCGATCATTGAGGGCGGTCGGGGACCGTTTGGAGTCGGAGTCTCGGTGTGGGCCTCTTGGACGCGAGTACAAAAGGGTAGTCTTCGACAAGGAGCTTTTGAAAGGAGACGCAACCCTTGAGTGGGTGACGCCCGGCCATCCCTTGTTCGAGTGCGTGAGGGCGTACTCACTCGACTGTGTAGAGGACGATCTTAGGCGGGGCGCGGCGTTCTTCGATCTGCATCGAGAGACGCCCGCAAGGTTGGACGTTTACTCGGCCGCGCTCAAGGACGGGCGGGGCGCCACCCTGAACAGAAGGCTTTTCGTCGTCGAGACGGGGCTGGACGGCGAAATGTTGGTCCGCCAGCCAACCCTGTTCTTGGACCTGGTGCCTGCGCCCACCGGGACAAAAGTGCCGGAGAATCTGAAGAATTCAAAGGGCGCGGAACTTCCCGGTCGGGACGAGGTGGAAAGACACCTTTACGAGGTGGCACTGCAGCCTTTCAGGGAGAAGGTGAGTCTTCAACGGAAGAAGGAGATCGAGACCGTGTTGCACCATGCCGAGATTAGCCTGAACACCATCATCGATCGGGTGCAGTGCCAGTTTGCAGATCTCCACGAGAAGAGGGAATCTGGCTCGAAAGAGCCGGGGCTTGAGGGTAGGCTAAAGCAGTTCGACGATCGGCTCGCGGATCTGAACAACCGTCTCGAAGGGCGGAGGACGGAGCTTGAAAAAGAGCTTCACTGCACCATCTCTGACGTTCAGCGCCTTGGATCTGCCTGGGTGCTTCCCCATCCCGAAAGGAGCGATCCCAAAATTGCGCCAATGGTCCGTGATGAAGAGATTGAGCGAATCGCCGTGGATGCGGTCATCGCCCACGAAGAAGCCCGAGGCTGGAAGGTCGAGAGCGTGGAGAGCGAGAACAGGGGTTTTGATCTGATCTCTCGAAGGCACCACTCGGAAGATCCGAAGACCGCGGTGGAGGTTCGGTTCATCGAGGTGAAGGGCAGGGCAACGATAGGTGATGTTGCATTGACCGAGAACGAGTACAAGACCGCTGCCCGTTTGAAGGAGGATTACTGGCTTTACGTCGTCTTCAACTGCGCCACCGAGCCCGAAGTTCATCTGAATCAAGATCCTGTAAATCTAGGCTGGGACGCGGTGGTTACGGTCAAGCATTACAAGGTTGGAGCGGAGAAGATACTGGGAGCAAAAGAATGAGCGAGGAAAGACAAGAGTATCCCAAGCGCCTCATCGAGGTTGACCTGCCAATAAAGAGGATCAGCGCGCACGCAAGGCGCGAGAAGTCGATCAGACACGGCCACATATCGACGCTTCACATCTGGTGGGCGCGCCGACCTCTTGCTGCCTGCAGGGCCGTGGTCTGCGCATCTTTGTGGCCGGACCCGGGCGATCCCAACTGCCCGCCCCAATTTTTGGAAGACGCCACGAAGATCATGGAGCGGTTCTGGAACCCTCTTGGAAGGATCGACCTCGACTACGAGAACCCCTTCGAGATCAGAGAGGCGCTCCTCGACTTCATCGCCGAGTTCGCCAACTGGGACAACTCAACCAAGAAGGATTACCTCGATGCAGCCCGGGCGCTCACGAGGTCCGCCCACCAGGCCCTCGGCGGCCTTCCAGGCACCAGGCCCTTGGTAGTCGACCCCTTCGCAGGAGGCGGCGCAATTCCACTGGAAGCGCTCCGGGTCGGCGCCGACGTCTTCGCCTCGGACCTGAACCCGGTCGCGGTCCTGCTGAACAAGGTCGTCCTCGAATACATCCCCAAGTACGGCCAGACTCTGGCAGACGAGGTCCGCAAGTGGGGCACTTGGATCAAGGAAGAGGCCGAGCGGGAACTGGCCGAGTTCTACCCGAAGGACCCGGACGGCGCCGTCCCGATCGCCTACCTCTGGGCAAGGACGATCACCTGCGAGGGTCCGGGCTGCGGCGCAGAAGTTCCGTTGATGCGGTCGATGTGGCTCGCCAAAAAGAAGAACCATCAGGTGGCGCTCCGGATGGTTCCAAGAATGGACGCGCGACGCGTCGAGTTCGAGATCGTGGAAAATGTGGCGGCAAAAGATGTGGGTGACGGAACCGTCCGCCGGGGTTCTGCAACCTGCCCGATCTGCGGCTACACAACACCGGTCGCCTCGGTCCGAAAACAGATGAAACCGCGCCGGGGCGGCGCTGCCGATGCGAGACTCTTCGCGGTGGTGACAACGAGGCCAGGGAAGAAGGGCAGGTTCTACAGGCTTCCCACCGACAGGGATCTTGCGGCGGCAGAGAAGGCGGCTGAAGAGCTTGAGCGAAGGAAGGCGGAGCACACGGGGCCGCTGAGCCTGGTGCCGGACGAGCCAACTCCAATGGGTGGCGGAAGCGGCGCAGGCCGAGCTTTTTCCCAACGAAATTACGGCATGGACCTCTTTGAGGATCTCTTCACGCCCAGGCAAGCTCTGGCGCTGACCACCCTGGCGCGACTGGTGCAAGAGGCGGGGGGAAAGGTGGCTGAAGAGCACGAGAATGGGTTTACGGCGGCGGTTCAGACATGTCTGGCGATGGCGATGGATCGACAAGCAGATCATACAAATTCTGGATGTGCTTGGAACCCCAGCGGTCCAAAACTTCAACATTTATTTACGCGACAGGCTTTGCCAATGGTTTGGGATTTCGCAGAAGCACAGCCATTTGGCGATTCTGTAGGTGATTGGTTACACGCGATTGAAAATGTTTTGATAGCTTTGAATAATTCCTCGTATACATTAATTCCTGGTCATGTCGAACTGGCCCCATCTACTGTCCACCCCCTTCCCGACGATTCCGCTCAATGCTTCTTTACCGATCCACCTTATTATGACGCCGTACCCTACGCAGACCTCTCCGATTTCTTCTACGTCTGGCTGAAACGTACCTTACCGTCGTCAGTCTCAGCACAATTTACCGACTCGTTGACGCCCAAAGATGACGAGTGCATCTTGGACGGGGTCAAGGGCAAAGACAGAGCCTACTTTGAGTCCACCATGACCCAAGCGATGGCCGAGGGGCGACGAGTTCTTGCGCCAGATGGGATTGGAACGGTCGTATTCGCCAATAAATCCACCAGCGGCTGGGAGGCGATGCTCCAGGCCATGCTCGATGCTGGCTGGATCATCACCGCCTCCTGGCCGATCGATACCGAGATGGGAACTCGGCTTCGGGCCATGAACTCTGCCGCGCTCGCCTCCTCCGTCCACCTGGTCTGCCGCCCGCGAGAGAATCCGGACGGCTCACTGGACACTGAATCCGTGGGCGACTGGCGTGACGTTCTCGCAGAGCTGCCGAGGCGCATTCACGACTGGATGCCGCGCCTCGCCGAGGAGGGGGTAGTCGGCGCCGACGCCATCTTCTCCTGCATCGGCCCTGCGCTGGAGGTATTCTCTCGTTATTCCAGGGTCGAGAAAGCGAGCGGCGAGGTCGTCTCCTTGAACGAATGCCTGGAGCAGGTCTGGGCTGCGGTCTCGAAAGAAGCGCTCGACATGATATTCGAGGACGCAAACGCCACCGGCCTGGAGGAGGACGCAAGGCTTACCGCGATGTGGCTCTGGACGCTCTCCACTGGCGCGAACGGAAACGGCGGCGGAAACGGAAAAGAGGGCGGCAAGGCCGTCAAGGGCGAATTCACGATCGAGTACGACGCGGCCCGAAAGATCGCCCAGGGGATCGGCGCCCACATGGAAAATTTCACCGACCTCGTCGAGATCAAAGGCGGCTCTGCCCGGCTCCTCTCGGTGGAGGAAAGGTCTTGCCACCTCTTCGCAAAAGACGGAAGCGGTGCCGAAAGGGCCGCGCCAAGAAGGAAAGGGAAGAAGAAAAAGGTCCAGGCCACCTTCGAAAGCGGCGAAGTGGTAACGCCAGAAAGGCAAAGCGCCAAAGGCGGCAGAGATATGGATGCAGCGCCGGTTCTCGCCGAGACCGTCCTCGACCAGATCCACCAGGCGATGCTCCTCTTCGCCGAAGGGAGAAGCGAGGCGCTCAAGACCTTCCTGACCGAGGAGGTCGGCGGGGACCAGAGGTTCTGGCAGCTCGCCCAAGCCCTGGTCGCGCTCTACCCGGTCCAGACCGAAGAGAAGCGATGGGTCGAAGGGGTCCTTGCGCGGAAGAAGGGGCTTGGGTTCTGATGGAAGATCTCGATCTTGCCCAACGGTGGCAGGAATCTTTCCTCCAGGCCCTAAGGCCCCTTGAAAACTCTTCGATCCTGAAAGAGGCCGCAGCCGCCGGAAATCTCGGCGACTGGACCCGCGCCCTCACAAAGCTCGTGGTCCAAAGCTCGGAATCGATGGGCTGGGAGGCCGCAGCCCTCGGCCACCCTTGCCAGGCTCTGCCAGTCTCCAGGAACGAGTACCTATCCCTGGACGTGATGGCCTTCGACTCACCCGGCAGCGGAAAGAATCGGAAGGGCGGGCGGTGGCGCTTTGCCGTGGCGGCGATGGAGCTTGAAAACAGCAGATCTGATGACGTCGTCGCCTACTCGCTCTGGAAGACGCTCTGTGCAAGAGCCGACCTCCGGGTGGTCTTCTGCTACCGGCAAAGCGACATAGAGGGCGCATCTCTCGTAAGACACCTCCAGGAAGACGTTGTCGGGTCAATGAATCTGGAGGAGAGAATCGGCCTGAAGGGCAAGACCCTGGTTGCAGTCGGCATAAAAGAGAGGCTAGCGGCCTTTCCCTACGGCTACTTCAAGTGGTGGCGGCTCGATCCCCGATCGGGAACTTTCGGGATTATGTGATACGTGATACGTGACGGCTCTTTGAGCGCCTTCACTCTGGACGGGGCGCGTCTCCGCCAAAATAGTGTACTCCAGATCGCCCCCCTCTATTGGAATCCCGTCTTCGTATTCCCTCTCCCTTAAAGAACAAAACGAAGTATCCGATGCTGAAAAAATAGACATCTCATCTTCGTCTTCGTATTCTCTCAAGCTCTCCAAATATAGCTCGATGGCTTCCCTTGCCATTTCCACTGCCTCTTCGATGGTATCGCCATAAGAGACGAAACCAGGCAGCTAAGGAACTGTCACGGTGTAGCCGCCTTCTGGCTCTTTTTTGAGCAGAACCCAAAAGGTCAATGCGCCCATGACCATCGCTGGTCGTTTGTGGTATTAGAAACTCGCGAGAAAATCGCCAGACCTTTGCAGATCTTCACATACGGTGAATTTAAGTGCTGACGATTCGATAACCAACCGGAAACTTATCAGAAATTAGCTGACGGGAGGGAACTGAATGGCGCTCAAACCTTGGTACAAAGTAGTAACACCGAGAGACGACCTGAGATTAGGAAAACCCCTTGACGCTTCGGAGTTTGCGGTCCACCTTGGTCGAGTCCGAGACGGCAAGGCTCCTGACTACTATCAAAACCCTGAACACTTCTTCGAGCGAACTTACCTTACCCAAAACCTGACCAACATGGCCGCAGAAGTCGTCAGGAGACTATCGGGCGAAAAGACCGAAACCTCGGCCGTCTTCAACCTGAACACCCAGTTCGGCGGCGGCAAAACCCACACGCTAACCCTCCTTTACCACCTCGCCCAAAACGGTCCCGACGCCGAAAACTGGCCCGGCGTAAACAAAATCCTCGCTAAAGCCAGGGTTGACACAATCCCCAAAGCCGCAACCGCGGTATTTGTGGGAAACGATTTCGATTCTAAAACGGGTCGAGGCGGCGGTGATGGAACGCCTCTTCGAAAAACCCCCTGGGGCGAGATCGCCTTCCAGCTCGGAGGAAAAGAGGCCTTCGCGCTAGTGGCCCAACACGAAACTGACATGGAAGCGCCTGGAAGCGACGTCATCCGCAGAATCCACCCCAAAGATCGGCCCTGCCTGATCCTCATGGACGAACTGATGAACTACGTCAGCCGCAACCGCAAAAGCGGCCTTTCGTCACAACTCTACAACTTCATCCAGAACTTATCTGAAACCGCCCGTGGCGAGGAAAACGTGGTAATGGTGGTCTCGGTCCCAGCTTCCGAAATGGAGATGACTCCCGAAGACCATTCAGATTACAACCGGATCAAAAAACTTCTCGACCGACTGAGCAAAGCGATCATCATATCCACAGAAACAGACATCTCCGAAATCATCCGTCGAAGACTATTCGAGCTCGATTCAAAATCATTGGACCTTTCCGGAAAGGCGATTCTGCCAAAAGACGCACGCCAAACTTGTGACGAATACGCCCGTTTGGTCCAAGACCATCGCCAACAAATCCCAAGCTGGTTTCCAGTCGATAACGCCAAAGAGGCGTTTGAAGCCGCTTACCCATTCCACCCAATGGTTTTTTCGGTCTTCGAGAGAAAATGGCAGGCTTTGCCCAATTTCCAGCGAACTCGTGGCGTACTTCGGTTGTTGGCTCTTTGGGTATCCAAAGCCTACAGCGACGGCTACAGGGGCGCCCATCGGGACCCCCTGATCGGCCTTGGAACCGCGCCTCTGGACGATCCATTCTTCCGGGAGGCAGCACTAAACCAGTTGGGGGAAGATGATCGCCTGAGAGGTGTCGTTAACACCGACATTTGCGGTAAGGATGGTTCTCATGCAATCCGTCTAGACGAAGAGGCCGTGGACACCATCAAGAAGGCCCGTCTCCACCAGAAAGTTGCAACCTCAATCTTCTTCGAATCGAATGGGGGTCGTACCTCAAACACCGATGCCACCATTCCTGAGGTCCGTCTCGACGTGGCCGAGCCCAACCTGGACATCGGGAACGTGGAAACGGTCCTTAACGCCCTCGAAAACTCATGCTACTTCCTCAGGGCCGATGGAAGCCGCTACCATTTCAGTCTGAAACCAAACCTCAACAAGCTCCTCGCAGAACGCAGAGACGGAATTTTCCAACCCAGAATAGATGAGCAAGTATTGTCTGAAATATCCCAAATCTTCGCAAAAGGTCCTGAGGTTGAGAGAGTTCTCTTCCCCCAAAAGAGCGCCGACATTCCAGACCGCGCCTCTCTGACGTTGATCGTTCTCCCCCCAGAAAAATCGATGCAAGACCGAAACGGCGTCCTCGATCTCGTGGACTCAATGATCCGAGAACATGGCACCTCAGGCCGGACTTTCAAGAGCGCTCTGATTTGGTCCATACCCGAAAGCGATTCTCAGCTTAATGATGAGGCCAGAAAGGTCCTGGCCTGGGAAGATATTCGAGATGAACAAGAAACGCTCCAGCTCGACGACTCCCAGAAGCGCCAGCTAAAGGATAACCTGAGGAAATCCGAGCGAGACCTCAAAGAAGCGGTCTGGAGAACTTACCGGCATGTCGCCCTTCTGGGCCGGGAAAAAATAGAGATCATAGACCTCGGCCTGGTTCATTCCAGCGCCGCAAGTTCGATGCCGGGCCTGATACTCTCGAAGCTGAAAAGGGACGATCTGGTGGTGGAGTTTGTCACACCCAACTTCTTGGCCCGGAACTGGTCTCACGCCTTCAAGGAGTGGAGCACAAAGGCGGTTCGAGACGCATTCTTTGCATCACCCAAGTTTCCAAGACTTTCCAACCCTGATTCGATCAAAGAGACGATCGCCCGAGGCGTTAGCGGCGGCGTCCTCGGATACGTCGGCAAGGTCGGGGAAAAATACGAGCCCTTCCTCTACAAAGAAGGAATATCCGCTGGTGATGTCGAGATCTCAGAGGACATGTTCGTCATCACAGCGGAAACGGCAGAAGAATACATTACAATCCATACAGATCCGCCAGAGTTGGCCGTGATTAAGATAGATCCCCAAAACGTGCAACTCAAGCCCGGTGAGACTCGAACCTTTGTGGCAAGGGGGCTCGATCAGCGTGAACGAGATTATCCATTGGATCAGGTCGTCTGGACCGCCACAGGCGGCGCCATTGGGGAAAACGGCAATTTCCAAGCGAATGATGAGGAAGGGCGTTTCACAGTAACGGCGAGCTGCGGCGGGGTTGGCGCCACAGCCGCAATCACAGTTGCACCAGACAGTAGCAACAATGGTGACGACGGCGACAACGGCGAAAAAGTCAAAGGAGATGACGGCTCTTTCCAGACCGTTTCATGGAGTGGAGAGATCCCGCCTCAAAAGTGGATGAACGTCTACACCAAGGTTCTCTCTGGATTCGCCAGGAATGGTGGCTTGAAGCTGACCCTCAACGTCGAGATAACATCTGAAGAGGGCACATCCGAACAGAGAATCGAGGAGATGAAGGTTGCATTGCGGGATCTTGGTCTGAACGACGACGTGCAATTTTAATCATATTTATTTATAAAAAGTATTTTTGGCCGATGGGATGAATATGGGGCTGATGGGGGTTAAATCACCGCCTTCCAGCTCACCGAGGCTTGCGGGACTGAAGACCAAAATCGCGCCCACAAAGATCAGGAGGGCCGCGATGGCCCGCCGGATCACCGCCTTCTTTAACCTGCCCAGTATGCAAAAACTATAAGGGCGTTTTGCGATATGACCCCCTTTGGCATGACGATCCAAAGACCGAGAGGGACAAGAGACTTCCTTCCTGAAGACTCGTTCAGAAGAGGCGTGGTCAAAAAGACGATGCAAGACCTGCTACAGCGTTGGAGCTACCAGGAAATCTCCACACCCACCTTCGAGAACCTAGAACTTTTCACAATAAAGTCGGGCCAGTCTATAATAGACGAAATATACGCCTTCGAAGACAAAGGCGGCCGAAACCTGGCGCTCAGGCCTGAGCTCACGGCGCCTGTGATGAGGATGTACGTAAACGAGCTGCAGAACGCGCCAAAGCCCCTGCGCCTCCACTATTTTGGCAACTGTTTCAGATACGAGCGCCCCCAAAAAGGGCGTTTCCGAGAGTTCTGGCAGCTGGGAGTCGAACTTATAGGGAGCAATAAGCCAGACGCCGAAGCCGAAGTCATCGCCCTTGCCCAGGCCCTCCTCAAAAGCGTCAACGTGCCAGGCGACCTTCACGTAGGGTACCTCGGAGTAATTCGCCAGATGATGGGGCTGATACCAAAAGATGAACGGCCCGCTATCATGAAGTTCATCGACAAGAAAGAGCGCGACCTTCTCAGAGAACGGCTCGAAGATATCGGAGCCGACCACCTCGGAATAACAGAACTGATCCAGCTCAAAGGGCGCGGAGCCCTAAAGAAGGCCATAGAACTTTCTGAAGACCTCGCCCAGATGGAAAAAGAGGGCGAAAAGAGTGCGGCAGGAAAGGGCGAACGCAATCTGGCCCATTCCGATGAAGCCTCACATAAAGTGGCAGAACAGAAAGGAAGAGCGGCAAGAGCCGATCGAGCAGCCACCACTGAAAGCGACCTTGCCCACTTCGAAGAGCTTGTGGAACTTCTCGACTGTTACGGCGTTGAGGCAACAATCGACTTCGAGATAGTAAGGGGTCTAGATTACTACACAGGAACCGTCTTTGAGATTTACACCACCGGGCTTGGTGCCCAAAACCAGGTCTGCGGCGGTGGCACCTATGAACTGGCCGGCCTGCTCGGCGGACGAGAGGCACGTTCCACTGGTTTTGGACTTGGATTTGACAGGATCATGGAAGTTGCTCAGGTGGAAACGAAACCGCCAGCTCCAGTAGTGATCGTTTTCATGCCAGAGGTAAGGGACGTTGCGATCAAAGCCGCAAAAGAGCTGAGACGGAAAATGCAAGTCCAACTAGACGTGATGAATCGAGGCCTAGGCGCACAACTGAAACACGCAAGCACAATCGGTGCCGATTACGTCGTGATCATAGGTCCAAAAGAAGTTGAGATGGGCAAGTTCACCCTAAGAAATATGGAGAGTGGTGAGCAGAAGAGCCTAACCCCAAAAGAGATCGAAGAAGCCCTGTGTCAAGATCGAATATAATTAGATCAACATTGACATTAATATTAATGTCAGACACGACAAAGGGCGAAATGAGACGAATAGGATCGGTCTAGAGCAGTCCCAGATTTTCCAACTGCTTCCGGACGATCCTGACTCCTTCCTCGCACTCTTCGGGGGATTTCCCTCCTGTCACCACCAACTTTCCAGAGCTGAATATCAGCACTACAACCTTCGGCGTCTTGATCCTGTATACGAGACCTGGAAACTGTTCTGGCTCATACTCGATGTTTTCCAGCCCAAGCCCCAAGGCTATGGCATTTAGGTTCAGGTCAGTCTTCAGGTCAGCGCTGGCCACGATGTTCTGGACGTGAATCTCGGGGTCCAGGTTGACTTCGGAAAACCCAATTGACTCGAGTGTCTTAGCCATGTTGGCTATGACGGTTCTCACGTCAGCGACGTTCTTTGCCCCGGTGCAGACCACTTTTCCCGATGTGAAGATCAGAAAGGCGGCTCGGGGCGATTTGACCCTGTAAACCAGCCCTGGAAACTTCTCTTTGTTGTATTCCGCGCCCTCCAACTCAGATTCAATTTTGATTAAGTCAAACTCCTCGGCAAGCTTCGTAGAGGCGACCACGTTCTCTATGTTGATGGTGGACTCCACAGTCAAATCGGTGGACTCCATAGTCAAATCGGTGGACTCCATAGTCAAATCTCTCCAGAAATACCCTTTTTAAACTGAGGGTATATAAAGTATCGTAGGTCTGACGAAAAAGATGGACTCAGAAGCGCGCTACCAAAAATAGAGTCGCTGTCAATCGCGGATCATAAAAACGGAAAGTGACGAAGCCGCCGATGGGATTCGAACCCACGATTTGCTGATATATCGGGCCTATGGCCTTACGAATCAGCCGCTTTACCGGGCTAAGCCACGGCGGCACGCCTTCCTTGTAGGAAGGATTTTCAATTTAAGCGTTGCGATCGAACCGGCCCGTTTCGGCTTTGAGACCACTACTCGATATATAATCGAGAACAGATTAGGTGAGACTAATCAGTTCTCGCCAGAATAGTACTTAACGATAAAACCGTCGTCTGAGACGTCTTAGGGAACATCTCAGAGAACGTTTTCAAGGTGCCATCTAGAGGAAAACACGCGACCACACGCGGAGGGCCCGTCCGTATCCTTTCAAGACTGCTCAGATTCGACCTGTCGCTTGATCTCTTCAGCCAGCTGAGGCAAGAATATCCCGACATCTGTGACGAGTCCTATAGCCTGAGACGTGCCCCGGTCCATCAATTTTGTCATCGTGGAGGGGTTTATGTCGGCACATATCGTCTTCACCTTGGAAGGCAAAAGGTTGCCTGTGGCTATGGAATGAAGCATGGTAGACATCATGATCGCCATATCAACCCCGCGCAGGGCATCGAACATAGCTTTCTGAGCCACCATTGTATCGGTGATCACATCAGGAAGAGGTCCGTCGTCTCGTATTGAACCTGCCAAGACAAAAGGTATCCCCTTCTTTACACACTCATACATTACCCCGCCTTTGAGCTTTCCCTCTTCGACGGCCTTTTTGATAGATCCGCTGGCTATGATCTCGCTGATGGCGTAGATGTGGTTCCTGTGACCTCCAGAGGTCAGATTGCCATGAGAATCCATCCCAAGGCTGGTCCCAAAAAGCTGGCGTTCTATGTCGTGCACTGCAAGAGCATTTCCCGCAAGAAGGACGTCGACGTAACCTTTCCGAATAAGCTTGGCAAGAGCAGGAGCCGCACCTGTGTGAATAATGGCAGGACCACCCACAACCGCAATCTTTCCACCGTCTTTTTTGGTTTTGATGATCTCTTGAGCAAGTTGCTTGACGATCTCGCCAGAAGGCCTTTCCGAAGAGACTTCGGTGGCCATGAACTCAAAGAACGTCTTTTCTCTTGGCCGCTCGGGTGGGATTACCTTGACGCCGGACGTTCCTATAACGACCTGATCGTCCTTTTTGATCTGGGAGATGGGTGTGCATATGGCCTTGCCACTCTTTACCACGATCAAGCAGTCCATCTGAATATCTTCGACCTCAAGCCAATTGCCCTTGTACCGGACGTAAGTTAGATGATTGGTGGTCGAATAAAACCCCCGAGGAACGACCTTGTCCTTGGGCGAAATCTCAAGCGTCACGTCTTGGACATTGATCGCCCTTGCGCCCAGTGGATGAAGTTCAAGCAGGATCCGGCCCAGGTGATCGGCATCTTTCCCTGCGACCACTATACGAACATAACTGGTATCGTGCTTCTTCTTTCCAATCGAGAACTCTGTGATCTCAAACTCGCCACCCATGCTCATTATTTTATCCAGGGCTTTCGTGAGTATGAGCGAGTCTATCAGGTGCCCTTCCATCTCTATGTCGCAAGTTTCGCTCATTATCTGGTTCATGATAACCATCCCTTAGAGTATAGTCGAAAACCGATTAGTTTCATCTAATCGGTTTTCGCCAGAATAGTGCTTAACGATACAAATAGGCCAAATCTCAAACTCTTACGAGTTAGAGATTTGTCCGAAAAGTATCGTTAAGCACTATAGTATGATTTTTAATTTGAGAATTATTGCCGTGTTTGATAAATTCTTTACCAGGTGTTCCCATCGATAACTGACTTCGTCTTATCGTTGGTGCTCATGGCAAGCCTGCTTATCCTCACCAGAAACCCGTCACCACAAGGCTCGGGCTCGTGAAAGATCGATCGAACGCCCAGCCGCCTGAAATGAATCTCAAAGTCTTTGGCGACTTTGAGGTCTTTGACCTTGATCTGAACCTTCTGAACGATCAAATCGTCGGCCATCTTGGCCTCGACCGTCTCTTTCATAGGCCCGATCAGGCTCATCCCCAAACGGAGACAACGCGCTTTAAATTCCTCTTCAGATTCATCCCACTCTGCCGACTGGAAACCTTCGCGCACCACTCGCGAGAAGATAAAGTCCCGGCCGTAATCGTTGTAGTATCTGAAAGCGTACGCCAGGTCCGCACAGTTGCTCTCGGAACTCGTGTACTTGATGGGCCTTACTGCGTTATTTGGATCTTTCAGGATCACGCCCTCTCGACCAAAGCTTCCCAATCGCTTTATAATCTTTGTAATCTCCCTGTACGCCTCGTCAGAATCGAACTCGCCCAACAATGGCACGTCTTTGATACCATATTCCTGGGCTAATTCGTGAGTTACTCGCAAACCCATCATTTCGCGCGACCCTTTCGACGATACGTCAAATAGGTAAAAGTCCATCGACTCGACAGGGTACACGTTCTTGGAAACGTAAGGGTTGTCTGGACCCACCATCTCGCCACAGAGGACGAGGTCAGGGTGATCGTCGAAGATCTCTTCTGGCACCTGTTCGCGCGCCACTTCCGTCGAGTAAGGGCAGATGAACCCGCCTCTTGTCAAGGCCACTACGTTCCCATCGACCCGAAAGACGCGAACATTATGACCGTTCATCTTCTCTTCTGCGACCACAGTTCCTGGAAAAAATCTCTTGAGGGCAGGCTCTAGCATCATGGCCCGCTTAATCTTGGGATAACCACAAACCACTTCACAATTATCGAATATGACCGTCCCCTCTCCCGCCCCAGCAACGGCCTTATCGAGCCTGAAAAGCTGAGGTTCTGGCCAGCTGGACCGCATAACGACGCGGCCCAGCAGCCGTTCAATCCTCTCTAAAGACACCCCAAGCTTTTCAGCTAGTTCCTGGTTGTTCATCCAGACGTCACCAGGTTGTCGATTAGACTCGTCCTGGTGATGATCCCAACCAGATCTTCGTTGTGATTCAAGATGGAAATGGCCCCTTTTTCTTCTTTGAGAATAGTCTGACGAACCTCTTCAAGAGGCGTGTCGACATAAGCGGTCTTTACATCCACCTTCATAACGTCAGTTACCAGGAGGTTTTTGATTCTAGCCTCCTGTTTTCTCGATGGGACCAGATCCCTGAAGGCCCTTAGCGCCTTTGCCACGTCCTCTTCGTTGAGAATCCCCACTGGTTTTCCGTTCTCCACCACAGGAAGGCTGCCCACATCTCTGTCCAACATCATCCTTCGAGCATGAATCAGCCGATCTAAGGGAGAAATCTTCAAAGGTATATTCATGGCATCAGCAGCGACTCCGTCCAATTTGACGGCGGAAAGAAGGTCGTTTGCTCGAACCCAGCCCATGATATCTTCGCCGTCCATAACCACCAAAGCAGAGGTTTTTTGGAGGAGAAGTGCCGCATCTTTCAGATCCATGTCGGGCCGCACCTTGATGACTGCGTCAAGGGTCGCAGTGGTCACGTGAAGCGACGATGCTGGCAAACCCAACTTCTGTCTTGCACCCAGAACTCTGGCGATCTGCCTCATGGTGATCACGCCACCGAGCTTTCCGTTGTTGGTGACGAGGAGCCGTCTTAAGCCGTTCTTCTCCATGACGTCGAGGGCGTAAGCTATCCGCTCCGACTTGTCGATGGTCACTGGCTCTGACATTACATCTTTCACTTGCATCTAGGACCACCCCCTAACTGTTGAGACGATCTCACGAGTCGAGAAGAAACCCACGATCTTGTCGTCATCGACTACAGGAAGGCCACATATGTCCTTTGTTAAGAGTATCTTGGCAGCCTCTGAGGCTTTGACATCAGGACCGATAAATATTATTGGATAAGACATTATATCCTCGGCCACCAAAGGAACCTCCTTAATGTAACGATACTGTTTCCTTCCGGCGGTGCTGTCCTTCCTTACCATCTTGATGTTCTTGGTCTCCGCCCCATCGCTAGAAAGGCCCGAAATAGCCAGATTGGTGTGAGTTATTACGCCCACGGGCGTTTTGTTATCCTCAGAGACCACCACTCTGTCAACACCGTGTTCGTTCATCTCATCGATGACGTGACTTATGGTGTGGTGTCTGTGAACGGTCACCACGTTTTCAGATTTCAGATCGCCCACCGTTGATTCGTTGTCCCGCTCTGCGAAATAAACGATGAGGTCTCTTGAGGTTATGATCCCCTCAATCTTGCCGTTTCGCTCCACTGGAAGTCCGTCGATATCGTTTTCGTCCATGATTTCCGCTGCCTGCTGGAGGGTAGCGCCAGGATAAATGGTGATGGGTTGTTCAGTCATCACCATATTGACAGGGATCATGGAGATAGGCCGTCTGCGCCACTCTGGAGCTGCCTGGTTCAGTCGGTTGGACATGTCATGATTGGTGACGACACCTACGAGTTTTTCTTCATCCATGACCAAAAGCCTGCTGATGCCATGTTTGAGCATCAAGTTTCTTGCCCTTTGTACCGGCTCATCCTTATCGACTACGTAAACGGGAGACTGCATGTAATCTTTTACTTTCTTCATGATATTATCCCTCGTTCCCCTTCAGCAAAGGCCCTGATAAAGTCTCTCTTGGTCAGAATGCCTGCCAACGAACCATTTTCCATGATTGGGAGAGCTCCTACGCCCTGATCTACCATGATCTGAGCAGCTTTGCCCAGATCATCATCCGCCTCTCCAGAGACGAGATCTCGTCGAAGCAGGGCCTTTAAAGGCTGACTCATAACGTCCTGGACGTCACCTGTGACCACTTTCTTGAAGGCCTCCCCGCTGCCTAGGTATTTCATTATGTCAGTGGCTGTGACCATCCCGATGAGAAGCGAGTCTTGCACCACAGGAAGCTTCCGAAAGCCCCCTTTCTGAACCATCATCCTGGTGGTCCATTCAATTGACATCTCGATGTTAGCAGTGACCACATTTGGGCTCATGAACTCCTCTACCTTGATTCCAGTGTTCACGCCAGAAACCAGAGAGGCAAAATCGTGCTCGGTGACGATGGCTTTGATCTTGGTAGCATCGTCGACTATCGGAAGACCGCCAATGTTCTTTTCGTACATCAAGTTCAAAGCATCCTCAAAAGATGCTTTCTCGTTGATGTACACGGGACTGGTGCTCATAATCTCCCTGATATCAGCATTTATGGCCGACAGAATGTTTCCTTCATACTTCTTCTTCAGGAGATTGTGTCTTATTCCGCCACCCATGAAGTCTACCATATCGACACCGGTCACAAAACCTATGAGCCGGTTCGTCCCAGCATCGGCTATAGGGAGCCTCCCAATGTCATAAGATGTCATGATCTTGATGGCACCGATTATGGTAGTGGTGGGTGGTGCGGTTATCACCTCAGAAGTCGCAATGGTGAGAATCGCCCCCGATTGTTTCGCAGCTCTAGAGTCGAACTGGACCGGTCCTCTGTCCATCGCACCTGGCATCCTTATCTTAGAATCCCTCTGATCTTCTGCCAATCTTTTCATTGTACTACTCCAAAGATAGCTTCTATCAGGTCATGTCTATCGACTATTCCGACGAGCTTGCCATCGTCCACCACAGATATTCTGCCAAATTCTCCTTTCAACATGACGCCTATGGCTTCGCGCAGAGTTGCTTTGGGATCGATGCTGTAAAGCGGAGTGCTCATCAGCTGCTCTACCCGCATTACATCTTTCGATCTGACACGTTCTTCCGTTCCTATTCTGGCACCGCCTCTCTTGAGAATGTCAAAACGGGTGATCATACCCAGAGGTTTTCCTTTCTCGTCCACCACAGGCAGTCCCGTGAAGTCGGATTCGAGCATCTTGTCCCAAACCTTGGTCACAAGGTCTTGAGCAGTGCAAGTGCTCAGTTTGGTGCTCATTATCTCCCCTATGTTTTTATCCGGTATTTTTTCAGGGTCCATGTGCCCGAAAACGTCGATTGGACTTACCACACCCACGAGGCGGGGAACGTCTGCGGATTCAACCACAGGCAGTATCACGTACATTCCCGTGAGTAGGTGTTTTGCCACGTCTTTCATGTCATCGTCCACTGTGACAAGGGGCGTTTCTGTGACAAAACCGGATACTGTGACGTTTGAGCGGGTAGATGTAATCTTCAGCATATCCTGGATGGTAACTATGCCGACCACATTTCCATCACGGTTCAGCACTGGAAGACCACGTAGTTGGCTATCACGTATGAGTTGCCGCGCCTTGGTCACGTGGTCATCTTCATCCACGTAGAGTGGATCCTTGGACATTATATCTCCAATTGACATCGCTATACCCTGACCCGCTCTAATTAAAAGAGCTTTAAAAATTTTATCTATTGATGTCTCTACAACTCCAGCAGAGCAGCTCTCCGTTGACCGCCTCGAGAGAATCAGATATCTGGCCGCATCTCTCGCAGATGCCCCGTACCACTTCCCTTTGCTCTTCGAAGTGGACGCTTTCACGGTGCATCTCCACAAGGTGAGTCAAAATCTCGCCCAATCCCAACGAAGCAGATCCTGATACCAAATCTGTATCCGTGATTACTCCCATCAGCTTCCCGTCGTTGGAGATAACTGGCAGCCTCTTTACGCCTGACTTAAGCATCTTCATGGCAGCGTCGCTCAGGCCGACGTCGGGAGGGATGGTAATCAAGGGGGAAGACATGATATCACCCACTGTCATGTCAGCCGGGTTTGTGGCCGTGGCGACTATTTTTCCGACCAGGTCGCGCTCTGTTATGATCCCTATCGACCTGTCACCGTCGATTACTACAAGGCCACCCACATTTGCAGATAACATCTTGTTTGCGGCCTTCACTACCTTCGTGCTAGAATCAACAGTAATCACAGGTCGGGTCATTATATCCCGTACTGGAATCTCCGTCTCCATGGTCAATCTCCTCCGCAACGGATCGCTACTCTTATTAAAGAACTTACCTCTATAAAAGGGTCACCGTGTCTCATCAAGTTTTATTGGAGATTTTGTATTCAGTTTCACTCAAATATGTGTTTCAATATGTGCTCAAGTTCTGCTAAGACAAGTTCCGTCCCAAGCCTGGCTGCAGAAGGCGATCCAGGAAGACAAAATACTGGCACAGTCCCAACGAGGCCCGCCGACGCCCTGGTGAGGATGGCCCTCGTCCCAACTTCGTCTAGACTTTTCAGCCTGAATATCTCACCGAATCCGGGCATGTTCTTTTCGAAAATAGGCTCTATCGCTTCGATTGTGAGGTCTTTTGGAGCAAGACCGGTCCCACCCGAGATCACCACGGCATCGGCCTTCGTGCTCAGGACCACATCCCTGAGGGGCAAAACGCCATCAGGAAGGAGCTGGTAGGTGTAATCGTATCCTGCAGCCTCAATCTTTTCAAGGACAACCATTCCAGATATGTCCTCTGCCATTTCAGGACGCTCGACCGACCCGAACTTCTGAAACCGAGAGGTGCTCACTATTACGACATCGATCATCATGAGGAACTGATCGAAGCGGTGCGATAAAATTCTTCGCACCTCCAACGACTTTATGTTCGAGTAAGTTCAAGACCCGTATATGGACCTCCTGGCAGTGGACGTGGGCGCAGGAACGCAGGATATTTTGCTTTACAAAGAAGGCACGCACCTAGAAAACTCAGTCAAGATGGTGATGCCAAGCCCTACCGTTATAGTGGGAAAGAAGATCGAAATGGCGATGCATGAAGATAAAGACGTCTTTCTCACGGGGCCAACGATGGGTGGTGGCGCATCTACTCGGGCGGTCAAAGCCCACCTCGAAACGGGATTCAAGGTCTATGCGACACCTTCGGCAGCTCTTACGATTAACGACAACCTCGATAAGGTGAGGGCCACGGGAGTCGAGATCACAGAAGTTGCACCACCAGAAGCGATGGTGATCGAGACTGGCGACCTCGACCTTTCGGCCTTGAAGACGGCCTTTGGGCTCTTCGGGCTCGATATGCCAAAAAGGATAGCATTGGCAGTCCAGGATCATGGATACACCCCCTATAAGAGCAACAGGATCGTCAGGTTTGAGCACATGGCAGAGACGATGAGATCTGGCGAAGGACGGCTTGAGTCGTTCGCTCATCTCGATCCGCCGCCTCAGTTTAACAGGATGCGGGCTGCAAAAGAGGTCCTCGACGAGGCGGGTTTTTGTGCCATGATCATGGACACAGGACCTTCTGCCCTTCTCGGTGCAACTATGGATCCCAGGTACGAGGAGCCCTCTTTGATCTTGAACCTGGGCAACGGTCACACAATTGGTGCGGTGATGATGGATGACCGGATGATTGGTTTATTTGAGCATCACACCTCGCTGATGTCGCCCGAGAAGCTTTCTTCCCTTTTAGAGAGGTTATGTGAAGGCACTCTCACCAATGAAGATGTTTTTGAAGATGATGGCCATGGTGCTTGTGTCATGGAAGGTCCTGGAACCGATTCGATCAAGTCAGTCATGGTGACGGGACCAAACAGATGGCGTGCTCTCGCCCCTGGAGCGCTCGACAATTTCGGCGAGATTTATTTGGCAGCGCCTGCAGGGGATATGATGATTTCAGGGTGCATTGGATTGGTCGAAGCCTGGAAGAGGCTAGAAAAGATGGAAATGGTGGCAGATGTCTGAAGTAGTGGGTAGAGGTGCCGAGGCCGTAATAACCCGAAAGGGAGATTGCGTGACCAAATGGCGCAGGCCGAAAGGTTACAGGGTGGCGGAACTAGACGAGAGGATCAGGCGCGAACGGACCGTGATGGAGGCGCGAATCATCTCAGAGGCGAGAAGGTGTGGCGTGCCTACCCCGATCATTTTCGACATATCCAGGTTTGATCTTGTCATGGAGTATGTAGACGGGATCAAACTGAAAGATGTGATCGACGAAGTGCTCTCTGAGGAAGTTGGAGAGCTAGTAGGAAAGCTCCATCGATGTGGGATAATTCACGGAGACCTCACTACCTCCAACATGGTGCTCAAAGATGGAAAGGTTTATTTCATAGATTTTGGGCTTGCCTTCCACGACCAGAACCTGGAAGCTCAGGGCGTGGACGTCCACGTCTTTTTCCAGACGCTCAAGAGCACCCAGGATAAACCCCAAACTCTTATAGAAGCTTTTGAGCGGGGTTATTCCAGGACATACTCACGTGCTCAAGAGGTGTTGGCTAGAGTAAAGGAGATCGAGTCCAGGGGTAGGTATCTTTGACTCCGACCGAATCATTAACTTTATGTAGTAAACGATCGCTATCATAAATCCCAAAATGCCTAACTTCAAAAGTGGTGATGATACATGGCAGAAGATGATGTGGTATTCGTCGGCAATAAACCAGTGATGAACTACGTATTGGCAGTGGTGACCCAGTTCAACAGCGGTGCAAACGAAGTGAGGATTATGGCAAGAGGGCGTGCAATATCAAGAGCGGTAGACGTTGCAGAAGTTTCAAGGAGCCGATTCTTGGGCGACGTTAATGTCAAGGATATTCAGATCTCCACCGAGACCCTGAATACAGATCGTGGAGAGACGAACGTTTCCGCCATCGAGATCACTTTAGCGAAGTGAATCTCCACCACTTTTCGGAGCGCTTGGCATTGACCAGTGAGATCGGTGTAATCTCCTCCGGGCGCGGCGAGAACCTAAGGCACATAATAGAAGCTACTCTTTCGGGTTTTATTCCAGCAGAAGTCAAAATCGTGCTGGCAGACCAAAAGGATGCAGGTGCCCTGAAGATCGCTCGTGAGTACGGAGTTCCTGCTTATTTTGTGGACCCTTCTGGGCTTTTGCGTGCTGAATACGACGAGATTGTCATGGGCTTTCTGAGTGACGCAAATGTTGATCTCGTGGTTCTCACCGGCTACATGAGGATCTTATCGCCGCCCTTTGTTCAGCATTATAAGAACCGCATAATCAACATTCATCCGGCACTTTTACCTTCTTTTCGTGGACTGGATGCGTTTGGCCAGGCACTTGATTACGGTGCCAAGTGGACGGGGACAACCATCCACCTGGTGGATGAAGACGTGGATCATGGACCGATAGTATATCAAGTTCCAGTGGAAATTAAGGACGATGACACTCACGAGAGCCTGAAGGCCAGGGTTCAAAGGGCCGAGTATAAGGCTTACCCAAAAGCCCTCAAGATGTTCATAGAGGACGATCCCAAGATCGTGGGAAGAAAGGTTGTTTTCAGAAAGAAAGTTTGACGTATTGGCCCGATTGGCATAAGCACCAAAAGCGGTCACAAATCAAGCATTAAGCGAAAAAGACGAAGGAAAGGGTAGCAGGAAGGAGTGATCGAAGTGGAAAACTTATGGGCACCTTGGAGGATGGATTACATACTGAGCGAGAAGAAAGGCGGCTGCATATTCTGCGAGAAGGTTCAGGAGAATCAAGATCGAGACAATCTGATACTCTACAGGGGAAAATGTCACTTCGTTATCATGAACGCTTACCCTTACAACAACGGCCACATGATGGTGGTCCCTTACCGGCACACGTCCTCTATTTCGGGCTGGAGCGACGAGGAGACGTGTGAATTTTTCGAGCTTGCAGATGTTGCCGTCAAGATCCTGAAAAATACCATGGACCCCAACGGGTTCAACATTGGGATAAACATGGGCGAGTGTGCTGGCGCAGGGATTGCAGATCACATCCATCTCCATGTGGTTCCAAGATGGTCTGGCGATACCAACTTCATGCCGGTTCTGGGCGAGACCCGAGTGATTCCAGAGCACATTATGGACACATACGATAAGCTCTGGGCGGCGCTACAGGAGATTCTGCAACAAAAGGACAGGTTCTAGGTCCAAAAGTTTCAGCTTCTGCAAATCTCTTTTATTTGGCAGCAGTTCCCAAGGACCGCTTACAAGGGTGGATATAGCTGCTATGACACAATAGCAGATAGCAGACCTACAAACTTCGACTTGACCACAAACGATCTATAAATCTATATATATACTCAGGCTAGAACGTAACAGGACGAAAGAGAGGTGTTATGGATGAATCGATTTGGTGCGATAGTGGGAACGTTATTGCTTTTGGTTCTGGCAGGTATGGCCGGGGCTCTTGAAAGCCAAGTATTCACAATTGAAGAGAGCAACCTGTATGTGGAGTTGGGCCCGGACTTCCAAGTATATGAGTCCAAAGTCGATGCAAACAATAGTGGCATGTTTTCCTATAATATGGGGATCAAAAGCACTGATCCAGCGGCAGAAGAGGGTGTTTTCATTTCCGTATTCAGCGTATACGATGACGTAATGAGACGGATGAAGCCTACTTCTCTTATTGACTTATTTCTAACTGGGGGAGTTATAGCAGTCGAAGAAGGTGGAGATGAGATAACCGACAGTTGGGATGCATTGAGCTCGACTGGGGAAAACGTGACGGTATATACCATAAATACCGAAACATCCCTGGCCCAAGTAGAGGTATGTTACATGAGCTGCTGGAACCCAAGCGAAAACGATTATGTGCTGATGATCTCCTCAATGGATCAAAATGCGACTGAACGGCTCATAGAGACTCTGACCATCAATTGATGGTCGCGATCTGTTTTTTTGTCTCGCTCGATGATCGGCGACAAATCGCAGATTTGGTTTGAGATTTTAGGAATTCGAAAATCGGCCGATAAATTACTTAGGGAAAGAACTGATTGAGCATATTTTGGCGAGATTCGTATTTCATCTTAAAAAGGCAGGACGCACTTGGGTGAGGGTAGTATAGTGACTAACGATACGAATAGGCCAGAATGCAAGTCAACAATGGTCTTGACTGTAGTTGAAGGGTGATGAAAAATGGAAGACTACCTGAAGAAAGCGATAATTTATGACGGGCCCGAAGACACCTACGGACCTTGCGGATGCGGCATGGGCATGGCCATACTTCCCGTTCTCGTGCCCAAAATCTGGTTCGAAGACAAGTTCCCTGATGAGGCAGATTACGACGAGTTTTGCAGAGGATTCGATTGCAGGCGGGTCTCGGGGATGAGCTGCAACAACGTCCTTGAGCACGAGATAGAGGGTGAGACGTACCTGACCAACTTCTCTTGCTGCTGGGAATGCGCCCAGAAGGCCGTTGACGGTGGATACGCGATCAAGACAGAAGCAGAGCATCCATGAATACTCCAGTTGAGTCTCTCGATTCAGAGGAAGACTGGCTTATAGTCGAGAACCGATTAGATGAGTCTAATTGGTTCTCGAAAGATTAGTGCTTGACGACACGAATAAGACAAATCCCAAACTTTTACGAGTTAGAGATTTGTCTGAAATGTGTCATTAATCTCTATAGGTTTGACTGAAGAAACACGTTAACTTAGGAGAATGTGACTTGAAATACATCTTATATACCACAGAAGACTGTCCGCGATGTGAGCAGGTTAAAAAAGTCTTGAAAGATTGGGGGAATGATTTCGAGATTATGGACATGGCTGGCCCCGAGGCTCTGACCGAGCTCAGGGTCAATGGCGTATTCACGCTCAGCGCGCCAGTCCTCCAGCTCGATGATGAATTCTACACCGTTGATGATCTCTTCGACGGAGATAACATCAAAAACCTGGAAGATATGGGGCTTCGCCGCTGATCCAAGCGAGTGATCACATCTTTGGGCCGTATACCAGCTTCAGAGATCGATCATTTCGGGTTTATCGCCCTTGGAGAGAAGCGCAACCCTGCTCAGGAACACATCCTTTGTGAGCGGGTAATCCAAGTGTTTGGATATCTTCTTCGCGAACTCGACTACCTCATCGTGAGAGGGCATGGCATCTCTTTCAAGCCGGGTTCTCGAACTTCCAAGATGCATGTAAGCCTTCACCTCGACAAAGTCGGGATCTGCCCTTTCCAAGATTTTAGCGTACCTTTCCGGATCGAACATGTTCAGTCCTTTGGCAAGAGTGATCCGGACCACAGTCCTCGATGTGGAATCTCTCAGCCGGTCTAAGCTTTCCAGAAACTTGGGCCAGAGGTTCTTTTCAGGGTTTGAGACTTTGAGGTAGGTTTCCTCGTCTGGAGCGTTCAGGCTGAGGTAAAGCTGTGTCGGGTTCACCTTCTCGATCACTTCGGGTCTAGTCCCATTAGTCACAAGAAAAGCGGTCATGCCGCGCCCTCTGACCTCTTGGATCAGCTCGTCAAGCATTGGATAAAGCGTGGGTTCACCCATCAGGGATATGGCGACATTAGCCGGTTTTTTGGCTTCTTTCAGCCGTTCAGCGTCGGTGGTGGAGGGTGACCCGCCGTATCCAGAGATCAGCTTGAGCTGCTCTTCCAAGATTCCATCCAGAAGCTCGCGAGGCTCGACCCAGTTTTTGGGTGGCGCGTTTGGCATGTTGTCAAGGGGCCTCCAACAGTGAAGGCATCGGTGGTTACAAAGGAGGGTTGGCGTCATCTGGACACAACGATGGCTGGAGATGCCGTAAAAGTGGTTTTTGTAGCACTGATCACCACCTCGGATGCTCCGTTTCAGCCAGAGGCAAGGCTTGACAGCACCGTGGGCCACAATGTGATAACCCTGCTTCTTCAGCCTGTTCTCGATCTCGGGGGGGAAATACTCCATAACGCCTTTTCAGATGGATAAGGGCAGATATAAGTTGTTCGATGTGGCGAGAAAATATGCAGAACTCGTCCAAAAAAGCTTTTTATACTCATGAGAAAACTCTCAACACAGAGGGGGACGAAATGTCTAGCAAGAGAATTCTCAGACTCGCATCGTGCGCGGCAGTGATCACCATTCTGCTCACATTGGGGATGGCTCAGGCAGCTACTACCATAAAGGTATGCGAATGCAAGGTCTGCGGCTGTCAGTATCTTGGCATTCAGCAGGCAATAGACGTGGCCCATCCTGGCGACACGGTGCTGGTCAGAAGCGGAACGTACCATGAAAACGTAGATGTGAACAAGCCCATCATCCTGAGCGGCTACGATTGGCGAAACCAGGGGTTGCCTTTGGTGGATGCAGGTGGATCTGGAAGCGCAATCATGGTGAGCGCGGACGGCGCAACTGTAGAGGGAATGAGGAGTACAAACTCAGGTCATGAGGTGGGCGATGCAGGGATTAAAGTTGTATCGAGCAATAACAGCATCATCAACAACGTGGCTGAGAAGAACAACTGGGCAGGGATCGAGTTCGTCTCGAACAACAACATAATCGAGAACAACGTGGTCAAGGAGAACGGTTGGGCAGGGATATCTTCCAATGCTTCGCCAAACAGCACCGTATCAGGGAACAGAGTTTCTGGAAACTCTGCCAGCTACAACTTCTATGGGATCTATCTCCTGAACGCTGCCGATAATGTGGTCCAGGGAAATAAGCTCTTTAACAACACCAAGATGGATGCCTTCGACAGCGGCGAAAACCAGTGGGATGACGAGGCGAGTGGAAACTATTACGGAAGCTTCGACTGCATCGACAAAGACAACGATTCCATTTGCGATTCCGTCTACAACATATCTGGCGGATTGAGCGCTGATCGGTATCCTTTGATCTCGTAAATCCAAAAGGACCTTCTAGGCCCCAAGGCTACACCCCTGCCTCTGTTGGGGGGGTGCCTTGAGGGTAGATCTCTTTTTGGCGCGGTTTTTCTGTTCTGGCCTGAACAGATCCTTCTTGCACTCATTTGGAGATGGCAAAAGAGCGATGGCCACACATATACAAACCTCCAAGGAATTTTCGTGATCGAAACAGGGGGTAGTAAAAGCGATAGGATCGCGCTCTGACTGGAAAGGTCATTTCGCCGTCGTCGAGAGGGACAGGATACGCATGAAGCCACTTCGAAAGTATTGAACTACCGATGGGAGAAGACAGATCGGCACCGGGTGCGGGCCACCTGCCAGAAGCGGAGGCGGCGTGGGGTGAGACGGTGGCAGGGTTCACCCGATCGTTGACCCAGCCCCCTCCTCGATCAGCCATACCACACTCGCGTTCAAGCTCACTTTTCGCAGTAAGGCTATGCCAAATCCATCATTTTTCCACTTGTGATAATGGGTGAAAATTGAGACGAGGGTCCTCTTATTGGCAATAATAATTTAAATTAAATTTGTAAAATCTACACGCGTGATCAAATATTTTATAATATAATATTTATATATTGTTCTCAGTGGTTGTGTGGATCTGAGTCAGGCTCAAAAAGCACATTTTATGGTG
>Ga0272441_10002419_pt1 | contig 37640 bp, 28 predicted proteins | sample SSMProp6N_FD_193582 | JGI IMG/M metagenome (GOLD analysis project Ga0272441, IMG submission 193582) | Marine sediment archaeal communities from Little Sippewissett salt marsh, Falmouth, MA, United States - SSM-Prop-6N | ecosystem: Environmental > Aquatic > Marine > Wetlands > Sediment ... | reverse complement strand
CGCTGGCTGTTCGTTTGCAAAACCTATAGCCGTCAATTCGCCAGATGGTCAAACGACGGCTTTCTTTGAAGTGAAAGACGGGATTTTCTTCTACTCGGTCAAACAGGGTCAGAGCCTTATCGTTGACGCTTCTGAATTGCGGATATTTCCAAATTCAAAGACCTTAGTCGTCGAGAGTGCAATCACAGAAAATGACACTTATTGGTCACCGACCTATGGACACTTCAGTAAAATACGCGATCACCACCGCCAGTTAACACTGAACCTTAACGTTAACAGCGTTCCCGTGCAGCTTGAGTGTCGTGCCTATGATACGGGAGTTGCGTTCCGTTTCGTTTTGTCTGATGAATCAAAAGGTCAGAAAGTGACTTTCTGCAGTGCTTGTAATTTGCTTGATGCCCACAGTCATTATTATCCGAGCGGCGAACAGGGCGTAACAGGGCCTGTAATACTGGATGCACAGAAGAAAATTCCAGTCCCCTTGGTCACCGAGCGTAACGATGGTCGTTTTGTGGCGTTCCTTGAGTCGGATTTATATTCGACGCCGGAGTTTAACAGCATGAACATAACGCTTGATCCCAAAACAAAGATGGTGAAGGGGTTGAACTCTGCTGTTTCACGAGGCGATGGCCAGACGACGCCTTGGCGGGTCATTATTTTCGGTCAGTCAGCGGGGGATTTACTCGTCAACACAGTAGCTCTGAACGTGGCGGCGCCTTGTAAGCTTAAAGATGCAAGTTGGGTCAAGCCCGGAAAAAGTCTGTGGGACTGGCGTATCCACGAATACCATAACGGCCAGTTTGCGTATGGCATCAATACCCAAAGCTATATACGATTAATCAATTTCGCAGCAGAGCAGGGCATTGAATACCTGCTGATCGACGACCATTGGTTTACCAAGGCCAACGCCGGCACTATGACGGTCGCTGAGGCAGTGGATATCGAAAAAGTGATGAGCTATGCGAAAGACAAAGGTGTCGGAATTCTCCTCTACTATGATCGCAAGAAGGGCGATTATGGCGACAAACTGCTTTTCAGCCACTATGCCCGATTGGGAGCTTCGGGCATGAAGTATGGGTTTATGGGAAATAAAGCAGATTTTACACGGGATGCCATTAACGCCGCGGCTGAGAACAAACTGCTGATCAATTTTCATGACGGCCCATGCCCCATGACGGGTGTGCAGCGGACGATGCCGAACCTGGTGACCCGTGAGTATTGCCATGCCCAACAGGATTCCCGGCGTGCATTTACACCGGAGTCCTTTCTCAAGATGGCGATGGTCAATGCATTGACCGGACCGCTTGATCAGGCCAACGGCAATTTTGGAATTAAAAGCATCAATGCGGGAGAACGGGCAAAGGGACCGAGACAGAAGAACAGTTATATCTCAACGGTGACCAGCGAAGTTGCTCGAACATTAGTTGTGTTTTCCGGGGTCATCACGCTGCCCGATGCACCGGAAGAATACCTAAAGAAGGCGGACCTGTTCGAGTTTCTCAAAAACATACCGGCGACCTGGGATGATACCCGTGTGCCCAACAGCAAGATTGGCGAATATATAACGGTTGCTCGTCGAACGGGGGATAGCTGGTATGTTGGATCGGTGAATGACCAGAACGCCAGAACTCTAGATGTTACATTGGATTTCCTGGAACCCGACTGCTCCTATGAAGCGACTCTCTATCAGGACGCATCTGATGCGCACGGAGTCAATAATCCTGAGGCCTACGAAATCAAAACCATAACGGCCAAACGCGGCGATGTCATCCGTGCAAAAATGGTTTCGGGCGGCGGCCACGCGATGGTTCTCCATCCGACAAAAAGAGCGGCAGCCGCCGAAGAGTCCACATCTCCCAATGTCATTTTCTTATTGACGGATGCCCTGTCCGATGCGGAAAAAGGGCGGGCTAAAACGGAATTTAAAGGAACGCATCGCGAATAAGAAAACAAAACGTAAGAAAGCCGAGTTACTGGAGAAATCATGAATGATCTATTGAAATGTATATGCTTGTTGTGTGTCTGGACGACTTCGACGGCTCTTTCCGCAGAAAAGCCCAATATTATCGTGATTATGGCTGACGACCTTGGGTATGCGGATGTAGGATGTTATGGCTGTAAAGATATTCCGACGCAGCATATCGACAAACTGGCAGAAGAGGGCGTGCGCTTTACTTCCGGCTATGTGACGTGGCACATGTGCGGCCCTTCACGTGCCGGTTTTTTGACTGGCCGGTATCAATCAACCTTCGGCTACTACAAGAATGTTGCCCAGCCTTTTGATCCGGCCCAGGGATTGCCGAATATCGAGACCATTGGCGCCCTGTTGCAGAAACAGGGCTACGTGACCGGCGGTGTGGGCAAGTGGCACATGGGTACAGCCAATGACCAGCATCCCAATTCCATGGGCTTTGACGACTGGTTTGGTTTTCTGGGCGGCGGACTCATGTATTACCCATTGGATCATCCATCTTATAAAGGCCGATTTACTCCACTGAAGAGACCGGCCAATCATCGTGATATTCAGCATACGTTGCCGTTGATTCACAACATGAAACCGGTGGCATGGGATCAGTATCTAACACGCGAGCTGACCGATGCGGGGATCGCCTTCGTGAAGAAAAATCAGGAGAAACCGTTTTTTCTCTTTATGTCCTACAATGCCCCGCATCTTGATCTGGAGGCGCCGGCGGAAACAATCGCGAAGTTTCCTGCCGAATCGATGACTGCGGTTCCCGGCGTGAAGCCGGAGGCTCGTTCCATCTATGGGGCCATGGTCTATGAAATGGATGAAGGCATCGGCAAGCTTTTGGCGAAGGTTGATGAACTGGGGCTCGGTGATCATACCGTGGTTTGGTTTTTGAGTGATAACGGCGGGATGCGAAGAACGAGTGACAACCGACCTCTGAGAGGCAGCAAAGGTAATTCATACGAGGGAGGTTTACGGGTGCCGATGATCGTCAGGTGGCCCGGCAAATCCCCGGCAGGAGTCGTGCTTGATGCGCCGGTCACTTCGCTGGATATCAGCGCGACCTCGCTTGCGATGGCCGGCGGTGATCCAGTGCTCGCCGGGCTTCATGGCAAGGATATTCGCCCTTATATGACTCAACAGGCAAAGGATGCGCCGCATGATGTACTGTACTGGCATACGGGTAGATCTCCCGGATCCGTAGGCGTGGTGCGCGAAGGGGACTTTAAACTCATTATTACAAATGGTAAGGTCGAACTATATAATTTGAACGATGACCTTAGCGAAACAAAGAACCTTGCAGCATCGCAACCGGAGCGTGCCCAAAGAATGCTCGCCCGTTGGCAAGAGTGGAATAAGGGCAATAAACCCGATTTGTGGGAAATCCCTGAGAAAAATGCATTCCAATACGCTGACTACGAGTGGCTCAAGGGCAGTCAGCACTATCAAGCAAAGTCGAAATAATACGGAAAGCTCTGAAAGCGCGAACAAGAAAACAAAACGTAAGAAAGCCGAGTTACTGGAGAAATCATGAAAATAGAACCCACAGACAACTGCAAGGACGTTTGCTCATCCCCCGCATTCATGGATATGTCCCGTCGTCGGTTTCTTGTCGGCGCCGGCGTTTTGACGGCAGGCCTAAGCACAGGGCCGCTTCTGGCGGCCGATCAAAGCCAGCGGTATGCTCAAGTTGTTAAGGGGCACGCATCCTTGCGGGGTTATTGGCGTTTTGATGGCGATCTTACCGACGTTATGGGCAAGGCACCGGTCAAGGCCGACGGCACATTCTCCTATGGCGCCGGGGCGATCGAGGGACAGGCGGTTAGTCTCGTGCCCAATGAACCGCTGTCTGTCAAGAACGCTGAGCACTTGAGAGGGCGGTCGGCAACGATCGAGTTGTTTTTCAAAGTTGCCTCAAAGCCCAGCGCCGATGAGGATCCGGTTCTCATCGCGCAAACCTCCGGCCAGCAGATACGCTATATCGTCGGGATTGCAAACGACCTGTCGGCACTGCTTTATCGCGGCGGACAAAATCCGAATGTGCTGACGAAAATCGAACTGCCCACCGGTCAGCCGATCCAAGTGGGGCGCTGGTACCATCTGGCGATCACGAGTTTTGACCTGGATCTAAGGGCCTATGTGGATGGTTACGAATGCACCTTGGTCGGCGGGGCACTTGAGTTCACCCGGAGAGGACCAAAGAATGCTCCCATGACGTTTGGGGCTACATCGGTGGACGGTTGGGGTTCGGCAGACATTTGCCTGTACGAAGTCGCGTGCTATGCGGAAGGCCTGACTCAGGCCCAGATTCAGGAGCATCTCAAAGCCGGTGGTTGGGGTGAGCGACTGAAGGAGACGGGGATGCTCGTTGAGCGCCTTAAGGCAGAGCGGAGTGCCCAGCGTGAGCAAAAACTCAAGGCCATGCTGAATGACCCGTCGTTGACCGCGCATGGGCAGACCCGCGTGTACGAGGGGGATAATCTTGAGGCAATCGCATTTACGGTTGGCGGTATAGGTGCGGGTGCGATCCAGTTCAACGGTAAGGCAGAGCCCGCCATTTGGCAGATTGCCTGTAATTACAGTGAGGAACGCGTGTCCAACAGCTTCCTGGCCGTGCGGGCGCAAGCCGATGGCGGCAAGCCGGTGGTTCGTGCTTTGCAGACTGAACCGGTCGGGGCCTTTGCGGCAATGAAGTCATTGAAGTTCGAAGGTGAGTATCCCTTTGGCAAATATCGTTTTGACGAGCCGGCTCTGCCCGTGACGGTGGAGTTGGAGGTCTTCAGCCCCTTTATTCCGATGGACGCCAAGCACTCGGCGATACCCTGTGCAATTTACACCGTCAAAGCGACCAATCCATCGTCGGCTCCGGTGCGGATCGATATTCTGGCCGCTCAAAGGAATGCGCTTGGTTATGCCGGAGGAAACGAAGATAAAGGTTTTGGGCAGAACCATAATCAGGTTGTGCGAGATGGCGATGTCACAATGCTGCACATGACCCGCAAGGGGGATACCGCATCGGATATGGTCCTGATGACACTGTCGGACAGTGCTTCCGGGGTGGCTTCCTGGGAGTCCACGACATCCTTGCATGGCGCCTTTAGCAAAAACGGCACCTGTCAGGGACCAGCCGAATCCGGACCTTCCCCGGCCGGTAAAACGCTTGATGGGGCGTTATCGGCTCCCCTTGAGTTGGCTCCCGGCGAGTCGAAATCCGTCACTTACGTGCTGACATGGTACATCCCCAAGGCGCTGCATGGTTCCGGAAAGACGTGGTCTCATTCCGGAAACATGTACACCAATTGGTGGCCGAATGCCATGGGTGTGGCGACCCATCTGCGGGACAATCTAACGGAACTCACGGCCCGAACTCGTCTTTTTCACGATACACTCTACGCATCGAATCTTCCGGTGTGGCTGCTGGACCGCTTCAGTTCGCAACTGGCGGTCTTGCGCAGCCAGACCTGTTGGTGGGCTGCGGATGGCTTCTTCGGCGTGTGGGAGGGCTGCAAGCCGGGCAGTGGCTGTTGCGGCGGCAACTGCACGCACGTATGGCACTATGCGCAGGCCCACGCCCGCCTGCTTCCGGAACTGGGCCGAAGAATGCGCGAGCAGGATTTTGACTACCAGTTGCCAGACGGATTGGTGCCCAATCGGGAATCCGGAGGCGGTCCCGCAGCCGATGGAAACTTTGGAACGATTCTGAATACCTACCGCGAACATTTGTGCGCCGCGGACGATGCCTGGCTAAAGAACCTTTGGCCGAAGGTGAAGAAGGCGGTGGCCGCTGAAATCGCGGCATGGGATCCCAACCGTGACGGTTATCTCCAGAACGTCCAGCACAACACCCTGGATGGAGATATGACGGGTTGCTCCTCCTGGATCGGGACGCTGTACCTGACCGCGCTCGAAGCAGCGGCCCGCATGGCCGAAATCGCGGGCGAGCCAAGTACTGCCGCAGAATATCGCAGGATTCGCGGATCGGGCAAAAAGCTGCAGAACGAACGCTTATGGAACGGTGAGTACTATATCCAGGAAGTCGGTCAGGAAAGGATGCAGGACTATTTGGATGGGTGCCATATTGACCAGATACTCGGTGAATGGTGGGCTGATCAGGTTGGCATCGACCGGAACTTCCCGCCGGAGCGTTCAAGGCAAGCGATGGCGTCCTTGTTGAAATACAACTTCCTTGCGAACTTCCAAGGGCAATCGCTCAAGCCGCGCCAGTTTGTGACGACGGACGATGCCGGCATGAAGATGATTACCTGGCCGAAAGGACCGCAGCCGATTCCCGGCATGAAATACGGGGATGAGGTGATGACCGGCTTCGAGTACGGCGCGGGGGTATCCATGATCCAGAATGGGATGCTCCGGGAAGGATTGGTGGTCATTAAGGCCATTTCCGATCGCTACGACGGCCGCCTTCGCACCGAGGGAATCACGGAAATGGATACGGCTGCCTGGGGCTATACGGGCAATCCCTTTGGCGATGATGAGTGCGGAAAATACTATGGCCGTTCGCTGAGTGTCTGGTCGGCTTTACTGGCGCTGCAGGGCTTTCTCTACGACGGACCGGCGGGACGCATCGGCTTTTGTCCATGCCTGAATTCTGAAGACCATGCCAGCTTCTTTACCGTCGCCGAGGGCTACGGCTTGTTTACCCAGACCCAGCAGAGAAGTCAACTCAAGGCTTCCATTGATTTACGGGAAGGGCAGCTTCGTTTGACGGAAGTGGTTCTGGCTTTGCCTGAAGGGAAGTCCCCCAAGTCCGTGACTGTGAAGTTGGCCGGAAATACGGTTAAGTCACGTTTTGATGTAAAGGACGGAGAGGTGAAATTGCTGTTGCAGAGTCCGCTTGTTCTGAAAGGCGGCCAACGGCTCGATATCCAGGTGGAGCTTACATGAAAACTTTAGAAATCAACGAGAAAAGGAATATTATCATGAATATGAATACGTTGTTAGTTCTCACCGCAACAGTCTTGTTGTCGTCAATGGTGCTGGGAGTTTCAGAATTGACACCTCCCAATGTTGTCTTGATCTTTGCTGATGATCTCGGCTATGGTGACTTGGGTTGCTATGGCGCTACGAAGCTGAAGACGCCGAATATCGATAAGCTCGCGGCAAAGGGCCGCCGGTTTACTGATGCCCATTCGGCGTCGGCCGTCTGTACACCTTCACGCTATGCGCTGCTGACAGGAGAATATCCTCTCCGGGCGAACGACGGCAAAGGCGTATGGGGACCGGCGCCCGTTACCTCCGGGCTTATTATTGACACGGACAAGCTGACCCTTGCCGACGTGTTCAAAAACAAAGGATACGCGACGGCCGTACTGGGCAAGTGGCACCTGGGATTTGGCCAGGGAAAAAACGACTGGCAGGAACCGCTGCGCCCCGGCCCGCAGGATCTCGGTTTTGATTACTACTTTGGAGTGCCTGTGGTCAACAGCGCTCCGCCTTACGTCTATGTAGAGAATGATCACATCGTAGGCGGCGATCCTGCCGATCCGCTGGTTTATGTCGGCAGGAACGCAAAAGGTGCTACCCCAATCACCCCAATTCCTCCAGAGGCCTCCCAGCGTACTGCCAATCAATTTAAGGGGGCAGTGGAGGCTCACAAGCAGTACAATGACTATACGGTGGGAACTATTTTGGCGAGCAAGGCGGTGGACTGGATCACTGCCAACAAGCAGCAGCCGTTCTTTCTCTACCTGGCCACGACTCATATTCACCACCCATTCACCCCCGGGAAGGCATTTCAAGATTCGAGTAATGCAGAACTCTATGGTGACTTCATCCAGGAATTGGACTGGATGGTGGGTCAGGTGACCCAATGCCTCGAAAAGCATGGCCTCAGTGACAACACCGTGGTTATCTTCACCAGCGACAACGGCGGCATGATGAACCTTGGCGGTCGAAACGCAGTGAAAGCTGGTCATCACATGAATGGCGATCTGCTGGGCTTTAAATTCGGGGCATGGGAAGGGGGACACCGCGTGCCGTTCATTGCGAAATGGCCCGGAAAGATTGAAGCCGGCAGTAAGTCTGATCAATTGATTTGCAATGTGGACATGCTGGCGACCTTCATGGCGCTCACGGATCAGAATCCTGAGACACTGCAAGGCAAAGACTCTGTCAATGTCTTGCCGGCATTGCTTGGAAATCCGGACAAGCCCATTCGGGACGAACTGCTTCTGGCCGCCCATAAACCTTCACATCTGTCGGTTCGCAAAGGCAAGTGGATGTATATCCCGGCTAAAGGCAGTGGTGGCTTTACCGGGTCAAAACCGAATCAACATGCCTGGGGCGGCCCCGCGGCGGTTGCCTTGGTAGGCGGCGTCAACAGCGATATGGCCAATGGAAAGTTTAAGCCGGACGCAGCACCCGCCCAACTCTACGACCTCGAAGCTGACGTTAACCAAACAAAGAACCTGTATAACGAGTACCCCGAAGTGGTGCAGGACATGGAAGCCCTGCTGAAAACCTATCGGCCGAAAGAGTAGTCCGCAGGTCAGAGTTGCAGGAATATCAAGGAACAATTAATGAATATGAGAAGTGGAATCTTATGGAGAGTATGCCTGCTAGCTGGAGTGGCATCCGCTGCCGATCCGGGGACATTGTATCGCAAAGTAATCCCCGCCGATAAGCAGCTCGATCCTGCGTGGGTTCAGTCACTGACCGAGCGGGGCCATCCCTTGGATCGGGGCATCTCCGGTTCGAAGAAGGACGATACGCTGAAATATATCGGAATGCCGGTCGGCGGGATTGCCTGCGGAACCCTCGTGATGGATGGCGCCGGCCAACTGTACGCATGGGATATTTTCGGCGGCAAACCCATGGGGGTGATTAACCAGGATGTTCAATTGCCGGATGGCTATGTGGGCTTTAAAAACGGATTGAGAAAGACCATTCGTGTGCATGACGGAGCGAATTACATGAATCCGCCGACGGTTGAGAAATTCCCTCCGCCTGTGAAGACGGGTTTTGCCCTGAGGATTACAGGTGGTTCAGAGTTTCAACTGGGGCCGAACGACTGGGACACGGTCGAGTTCGAGGGGCAATGGCCGATCGGAAATGTGAGCTATGCCGATCCCCAATCGCCGGTCAGCGTCCAGCTCAAGGCGTTTTCTCCCTTTATTCCTTTGAATGTCGAAGATTCAAAACTTCCGGCCACCGTCATGGCCTATACCTTGGTCAATGAATCGTCGAAGCCGGTTTCGGTTGAGTTCGACGGCTGGCTGGACCTGCCGGGCAGGAACGCCAAGCTGCATGCGGAGTCCTATGATGGAGCAGCAGGATTTTCATTGAATATCCCGAAGGCCGGCAAAAAGCCGGGCGGTTCCATGGGGCTGACTGCGGTTGGTGATGCCAAGCCTGTGAAAAAAGACGATATCAACGGTCTGCGGATTTCCGCCAAGCTGGCGCCGGGCCAAAGCCGGGAAATTTCGTTCTTGATCACCTGGCACTTTGGCCATCATGCCTATGCCAAAAAGTTCAACAACGCCGCGGCGGTCAGCAAGTATGTTTCGGACAACTTTGCATGCCTGTCTTCGCAAACTCGGCGATGGGTCGATACATGGAACGATACGAGTCTGCCTCAATGGTTCATGGACCGTGGGATGGCATCCGCGAGCACGATGCAGACGGCCAACCTGCAATTTGCCGGAGAGCGGTTCTGGGCATGGGAAGGCATTGGCGCCGGATCGGGTACGTGCACGCATGTCTGGGCCTATGCTCAGGCGATGGCGCGTCTGTTTCCTTCCCTGGAGCGCAATCTCCGCGAGGTGACGGACTTTGGCCTGTACCAACTGCCGGACGGAGGCGTGCCGTTCCGCCCGTCAAAGGATAAGAAAAAAGTCGCCATCGACGGTCAATGCGGCACCGTGCTGCGTTCGTACCGCGAACACCTGATGTCGGCCGATGATGCATTCCTGACCCGCAACTGGCCGTCGATCAAAAAAGCGGTCAATTATCTCATTGAATTCGATAAGAACGATGATGCCTACGACGGACTGCTGGACGGCGAGCAGCATAACACCCTCGATGCGGAGTGGTATGGCAAGGTGCATGTCCTTTGCTCGCTTTATCTTGCGGCGCTGCGGGCGGGCGAGGAAATGGCCATCGACATGGGCGATGCCGAGTTTCAAAAGCTCTGCCGCGATACCTACGATATGGGAAGTAAAAATATCGAGAAGCTCTACAACGGTGAATACTACATCCAGATCGAAGACCCGGCTCATGCCGATGCGATTGGCGTCGGCCCCGGCGTGTACATCGATCAGGTCTATGGCCAGTTCTGGGCCAATCAGGTGGGACTTGGACGCCTCTATAATGCCGAGCACATCCGCTCCGCGCTGAATGCCATTTGGAAATACAACTATCTGACCGACGTCGGTCCATTCCGCGAGGTATTCAAAAAAGGCCGTTTCTATGCATGGAAAGGCGATGGCGGAGTCCTGATGTGCACCTGGCCCAATGGCGGGATTACCGAGGTGCAGCGGGAATTCTGGACCTTTGGCTACTTCAATGAAGTCATGAGCGGGTTCGAACACCAGCTTGCGGCTCACATGATTGCCGAACGCGACCCCGAACTGCTTCAAAAAGGATTGGCCATTATGCGGACCATCCATGACCGCTATGCACCGGCCAATCGCAATCCCTACAACGAAATCGAATTTTCCGATTTCTATGCCCGCGCCATGGCCTCATACGGCAGCTTCTTGGCCGCCTGCGGATTTAATTACGATGGTCCCGCCGGCATGATTGGTTTCGATCCGGTCATTGGTCCGGAGAACTTCCGCGCACCATTCACCGCCGCTGAGGGCTGGGGAACGTTCAGCCAGACCATCGGCAAAACAGAAATGAAGGCCGAACTCGGGGTGAATTGGGGTTCGGTTTCGCTTAAAACCTTTCAGTTGAATCCGCGGGATTTGAAGGTCAAGCAGGTTGAAGTGATGTTGAATGGAAAGAAACTGAACGTCAAACTGCTCAGGCAGGAAAGCGGCGTCTCGGTTGAGCTTGAAGCGCCGGTTTCTATCGCCGCCGGTCAAGCGTTGACGGTTGTGCTTCGCTAATAATAATTAGAAAGAAAGTGAAATGAAGAAATATAGTCTCGTGAGTTTTTTTGTAGTTCTGGCGTTTGCCCAATTGGCATTCGCTGTCGATTCGGAGACATTACATCAGAGATTGATCCCTGAGGATAAACAATTGGATGCCGAGTGGGTTCAGTCGCTGACCCAACGGAACCATCCGTTGGATCGGGGTATCAGCGGCTCAAAAAAAGACGACACGCTGAAATACATTGGTATGCCGGTGGGTGGGATCGGTTGCGGTCAGTTGTATTTGTCCGGCGACGGACAGCTCTGGCTTTGGGATATTTTCAAGAGCAACTATACCCGTGAGTCGGTCAAAGGATTGCCCTTGTCGATTATGACGATGGGTGGGCACTATTCCGAACCGGTGGAATCCGAAGGGGGTGTTTATAGCGACCGTAACGGGGCTGATGTCGATCAGGGATTTGTGCTTCAAATTATGCGTGCGGATGGCCGTTTAGAGACGCGACCACTCAATCGTCACTTCTTTTCCTCTGTGAATTTTCGGGGTGAATATCCCATTGGTCGGGTTTCCTATGAGGATGACCAATCTCCAGTGAAAGTGGAGTTGGAGGCCTTTTCACCCTTTATTCCGCTGAATGCCAAAGATTCTGCCATTCCGGCCACGGTGATGGTATTCACGGTCGAAAACCGCGGTAAAGAGCCAGTATATCTTTCGTTGCAGGGGTATCTGCAAAACGCGGTCAATCCCTACGACACTGATCCACGACTTGGAACACGGATGAATACGCTCGTTCAGCAAAATGGAATCGCGACGTTGTTCTGCAAATCGATTTCTGCCGAAACCGTGCCGGAGGGACAGTTAAGTTTGGATAAACGCCACGGCTGGGGTTCGATGGCCTTGAGTTTGATCGATGCGCCGCCGTCTGGTCTGCGTGGTTCGACGGACGTCGAGTTGCCGCTGGATGCGGCGGTCTTTGATCATGCATTCAAAGATGCTGCTACGACGGCGAAGGCCCTCGATCAGAAATTGGTTGGTTCACTCGGTCAGCAGTTTTCTCTTGCGCCCGGGGCGAGCCAAACGATTACTTTTTTGGTCAGTTGGTATTTCCCACTGCATCAGCAGCGCGATGGGTTTTTGAAGATGATGGCAGAGGGTTCTTCGGTAAACCGTCATTACAAACCCTGGTTTACCGATGCTGCGGATGTTGCCCGGTATGTGAGTAAAAACTTTGATGAGCTTGCCGGCGGAACGCGCCTTTGGAATAAAACCTGGTATGATTCTACGCTGCCGGTCTGGCTGCTGGATCGAGTTATCGTTCCTGTTGACACCCTGGCCACGCAAACATTTCATTGGTTCGACAACGGTCGTCCGTGGGGTTGGGAGGGCGTCGATGCATGCGAAGGCACCTGTACGCACGTGTGGAGCTATGCGCAGGCGATGGCACGTCTTTTTCCTGAATTGGAACGTCGTCTGCGCGAAATAACCGATTACGGTGTCGCTTTTGACGAAACGACCGGGATTATCGGTTATCGGGGTGATCATTCCAAGAGAGTTGCCATTGACGGCCAGGCCGGATCCGTTATCCGTACCTGGCGGGAACATACCATGTCGCCGGACAATGAATTTCTTGAGCGGGTCTGGCCGCAGACCAGAAAGGCCATCGAATTTCTCATCACTCAGGACCCCGATCAGGATGGCGTGCTCGAAGGATCGCAGGCCCACACCCTGGATGCGAGTTGGTCCGGGCCGATGGGTTGGCTTTCATCGGTTTACTGTGCCGCCTTGCGGGCTGGAGAGCAGATGGCACTGGTGATGGGTGATAAGAGCTTTGCCGGCGAGTGCAGAAGCATTGCAGACCGTGGTTATGAAGCAATTGTTGAAAAGGTTTACAACGGCGAATACTTTATTCATATTCCACCGAACACCCAACATATCAATACTGGAAAAGGCAGTCATATCGATCAGATGCTGGGCCAGTCGTGGGCGATGCAAACGGCCCTTCCGCGCGTATTGCCAAAAGAGCAGACCGTTTCGGCGCTCAATGCACTGTGGAAATACAATGTCGCACCGGATGCCGGCGGCTATGCAATCAAGCATGATGTCATCAAAGGACACCGCGTCTATGCCGCAGAGGGCGAAGCCGGGATGCTCATGACAACCTGGCCGAACGGCGGTGCTGAAACCGCGGTGCCGGGCATGGCCGATCGCGTCGAGGATTTCAAGACCTGGCTTGGACCTGGCGGGTATTTTGATGAATGCATGACCGGGTTTGAATATCAGGCCGCCGCCCACATGGTTTATGAAGGCGAGCCGGGAAGCAAGCTGGTCGAACGTGGCCTGGCCGTGGCCCGCCATATTCATGATCGGTATGATCCTGCCAAACGGAATCCGTTTAATGAAATCGAATGCGGCGATCACTACGCCCGTGCGATGGCCAGTTATGGGGTTTTCCTTGCTGTCTGCGGCTTTGAGTATAATGGGCCGAAGGGCGAAGTCGGTTTTGATCCGCGCATCTCTCCTGAAGATTTCCGCGCACCGTTTACCGCCGCAGAGGGTTGGGGCACATTCAGCCAGACCATCGGCAAAAAAGAGATGAAGGCCGAACTCGGTGTGAATTGGGGTTCGGTTTCGCTTAAAACCTTTCGCTTGAATCCGCGGGATGTGAAGGTCAAGCAGATTGAAGTGATGTTGAATGGAAAGAAACTGAACGTCAAACTGCTCAAGCAGGAAAGTGGCGTCTCGGTTGAGCTTGAAGCGCCGGTTTCTATTGCCGCCGGCCAGGTGTTGTCCGTTGAACTGCGTTAGGAGAGCAAATAGATGAATAAGAGAAAGACGATAGCATTGCTGATGATGCTGATGATTGGCCTTTGCGGATGTTGTGTTCCACAGGCGAACGCAGAAAGAGCCAAACCGAACATCATTTTCATTCTGGCCGATGACCTTGGCTGGCAGGATGTCGGATTCATGGGCAGTCAGTATTTTGAGACGCCGAACCTCGATACGCTGGCCAAAGAGAGTTTGGTGTTCCATCAGGCGTATATGTACCCGACCTGTTCGCCGTCGCGTGCAGCCATTTTGACCGGCAAGCAGTCGTTCCGTACCGGTTGTTATATGGTGCCGGTGCTGGAGAAGGGAAACAGCAGCGACAATATATTTTCCAGATGGACGGTCGAGTCCGAGCATCCGGTTTATGCCAAGCCGCTGAATGAAGCGGGTTATAAGCTGATTCACCTCGGCAAATGGCATATTGTCGGACCAAACCCGGAAGAAGAAACTGTGTTTCCGCTGAAGAAGAAGTTGACACAGCCGAAGAATGGCGACCTGAGTTGGCTCCCCGCACATCAGTCACCGGATATCCAGCAGTATTATCCGACCGGGCGCGGCTTTCATGAAAATGTCGGCGGTACCTGGTGGGGCGACCCGGCACGGGGATATGCCGCCGGCTACAATGCGCCGTCCGGTGGTTACGTTGCTCCGTTTAAGAACCCCTTTATCAAAGAAAAGGAAAACGATGAGTGGCTGACGGATCGACTCACGTCCGACGCTATTGACTTCATCAAGCGGCACAAGGATGAGCGTTTCTTTGTGAATCTGCATTTCTATGCGCCGCACAGACCCTCGATTTCGCGCAGCGAAGAATGGCTGACGCACTTCAAGGAGAAAAAAGGCGATCCTGTAACCGGGCAGGGGATGGGTTCGAATAAAAAGAGCAAAGAGATCGCCGCCTATGCGACGATGGTCAAGTCGCTCGATGAGAATGTCAAACGGATCATCGACTATCTCGATCAAGCCGGACTGCGTGAAAACACGGTGATTATCTTTACGTCGGATAACGGGTTTAACGGACTTCAGAGTTGTAATAATAATCTGCGCGGCGCCAAGGGACATGTTTACGAAGGCGGCCTGCGCGTTCCGGCGTTCATCAACTGGCCAAAAACAGTGGCGCCGGGCCGTTGCGATGAGCCGATTCATGCCGTCGATTATTTCCCGACGTTCCTGGAACTGGCGGGCATCGCCGATTACAAAGGCACGCTTGACGGCGAGAGCATGGTTCCGCTGCTGAGCGGCAAATCGCTGAAAGAACGCACCCTGTTCTGGCACATTGCCAGTACCTATGCAAATCCGCCCTGTTCGATTATCCGCAAAGGTGATTGGAAGCTGATTCAGTATCTGAAGGAGGGCAATATCGAACTTTACAACCTGCGGAAGGATTTGAAGGAGAGCCGTAATCTGGCTTCTGAAAACCTGGAAAAGGCGCAGGCTTTGCTAAAGGAATTAACCGCATGGCGCAAGGCGAACAAGGTGCCGCTGCCGCCAAGTTCGAAGTTGGAATTTTAAAAACAAGTTAATGTGGGATTTTGGATTATGAATAAGCGGATGACGAGTATTAAACGACATGGAATCGTACTGGGTGTATTACTGATCTCGGCAGTGGTTACCGCTGCCGACGAGCGCTATGTCTTGCAATACGATGCACCGGTCAAGAATGAGAAACCCTTTAGTCAAGGACACAGAACCTCGGCCTACATGCAGCAGGCATTACCGATGGGCAACGGTCGGCTGGGGGTCATGTTTTCCGGCGGTATTGATACCGAGCATCTGCTGATCAATGACATCACATTGTGGATGAATTCAAAACGGGGAATGGATGAGGTTTCGCAGTCCGGCACACGCATCGGTGCGTATAAGAACCTTGAGACGGTTCGAAAGGCTTACCGGGACGGGAAATACGGCACTAAAGCGGACAGTATGGAAAGCCTGTCCACAAAGTATTTGAGCAGTACGGAGCCGCTGGGCAACTATGCGCCGTTCACGGATGTCTTAATTACCACCGGACACGATCCGACATCGGCCCGCGACTACCACCGCTCGCTCGATGCTCGCACGGGTCTGGGGACCGTCAGTTATGCGATCGGCAGTGGAACATTCACAAGGGAATTCTTCTGCAGCTATCCGCATGACGTGGCGGTCGCGCGATACACGGCCGAAGGCGCAAAACTGAACCTGACCATTAAAACCACCTCCAAGCACAAGGGGGCGAAAGTAAAAGCCGCCGGCGACCAAATCATCCTGACCGGCGAGGCGTCGATGGTTCAGGACAATATCGAGTTTATGCAGATTGTACAGGTTGGAGCAGAAGATGGGCATGTAAAGCCGCAAGCGGACGGCTCGATCAAGGTCACCGGGGTCAGCGAAGTGACGATTTACCTGGCGGGGTATTGCGATTATCTGCCGGTCTATCCGTCGTTCAAAGGACGCGACTACAAGGCCGATTGCGAAGAGACAATATCGACAGCGGGAAATCTTGGATATGATGCCCTCAAAAAAGCACATGTGGACGATGTTTCGACGCTGATGAACCGCTGTCGTCTGGAACTGGACTTTACACCGTCCGGGTTGACAACCGACAAGCTGGTCTCCGGCGGCGGAAGCATCGAACTGGAAAACCTGTACTTTAATTACACCCGCTATTTGCAGTTGAGTTGCTCGCGCGGCGCGCCGGTTCCCTCCAATCTCCAGGGACTTTGGAATGAGGACCTCAAGCCGGCGTGGAACTGCGATTATCACACCGATATCAACGTGGAGATGAACTATTGGATGGTCGATCCCGCTAACCTGTCGGAATCGTTCAGACCTTTCATGGAATGGACGAAGATCCTTGCGATATCGGGCGCCCATACGGCACGGGAGACCTTTGGTGTCAGCAAGGGATGGAGCGTTGGCCTCAACGGCAATGTTTTTGGCTTTACCGCGCAGAATGTACACGGCCGCCGCAACCAGCAGGCCGGGCATTGGCTCGCGCAGAACCTGTTCGACCACTATGCCTTCAATCAGGATCGCGCCTACCTCGAAGAGATTTACCCCATCCTGAAAGGTGCGGCGGAATTCTTCGTTGAATTCCTGGCTCCCTGGAAGGACGACACACTCGTCGTCTATCCCACCTGGTCACCGGAAAATAGTTTCCTTGTAAAACCGCACGGCAAACTGAACAAACAGGCCTACGGGGCATCGTGGGACCAGCAGCTCGTGCTGAACCTCTTCACCGACTGCATTGAGGCCTCCACGGTGTTGGGCCGTGATGCGGCCTTCCGCAAAACCCTGCAGGGGATAATCCCGAAACTCTGCCCCCAGAAAATCGGGCAATACGGCCAGTTGCAGGAGTGGCCCGAGGACTGGGACAACCCAACGGATACGCACCGCCATATCTCGCACCTGATCGCCCTGCATCCGGGTCGGGATATTTCGCCGCTGACGACCAAGGAGTTGTATGAGGCGGCCCTGGTAACGATGAAGCACCGCGGCGACGAATCCACCGGCTGGAGCACGGGCTGGAAAACCTGTTTCTGGTCGCGCCTGCACAACGGCGACCGGGCGCATAAGATCTATCGCTTCCTCACCTCCCAACGGGCCTATCCTAACCTGTTTGATTTTCATCCACCATTCCAGATCGACGGAAACTTCGGCGGAACAGCAGGCGTTTGTGAAATGCTGCTGCAAAGTCATTTGCGTAGTGTCGATGCGGATGCAAAAACGGTTGGAGAGGCTGCCTATATTGCCTATCGACGCGATCCAGAAACAGCGAACCACTTCCTGCCCGTTGTGCCGGATGAAAAGATGGCCGATGCCCCCTATATTTTGCATCTGCTTCCCGCGCTTCCGTCGGCCTGGCCCAACGGAAAAATCAACGGACTCCGGGCACGCGGCGGATTTGAAGTGGATATAAGTTGGGAAAACAGCCGGCTGAAAGCCGCAACCATTCGTGCCGCAACAGGAGGCGTCTTCCGACTTTATGCGAATGGCACATTGAGCGGAAATATCACTTTAAGAAAGGATCAATCCTATCGCTGGCCTGATCGCAACCCTCAATAGCAGCTTATTGAAATTGTAGCATCGAAATGATAGAATAGTATTTTATGAGCGGTTCCATGGAAAATGTAGCCATAAATTGTTTTTTTATGAGGAGTACAATCATGAAGCATCATTCATATTTGAAGTTTTTTTCGATCATAATTTTTGCGATGACCCTGTCCGCTTGTACCGCGAAACAAATTTCGGAACCAATGCCAAACTTTCTGGTGATTCTTGTCGATGACCTCGGTTATATGGATATCGGGGCGAACAATCCCGACTGTTTCTATGAAACACCCAATATCGATCGGTTAGCCCAGTCCGGCATGAGGTTTACGGATGGTTATGCCGCCAATCCCGTCTGTTCACCGACCCGCTACAGTCTGATGACAGGGAAATACCCAACACGTGTAAGGGCGACCAATTTCTTTTCCGGCAAGCGAAGCGGAAAGTTCAATCCCGCCCCGTTGAATGACAATATGCCGCTTGATGAAATAACCATTGCGCAAATGCTCAAGAGTAAAGGATATGCGACTTTTTTTGCCGGCAAGTGGCATCTTGGCCCAACAGAGGAATACTATCCTCAGAATCGTGGTTTTGACATCAACATGGGCGGTTATCATCGCGGCGGTCCCTATACCGGGAAGAAATACTTTTCTCCATTTCAAAATCCGCAGCTCAAGCCGGACAGTCCGGCCGGTGATCACTTACCGGACCGGTTGGCCCGGGAAACAGTGAGTTTTATACAAAAAAATAAGGACAAGCCATTTCTGGCTTACCTTTCGTTTTATTCGGTTCATACACCTTTGATGGGCCGTCCGGATCTGGTGGAAAAATATAAGAAGAAAGCAGAAAGCATCACAGGTAAGGAGTTCGCAGAAGAAGAAACCGTGTGGGGCAATCAGCAGCGGAAAGTCAGAATCCTGCAGAAACATGCCGTGTATGCAGCGATGGTTGAGGCCATGGATCAGGCCGTTGGAAAAGTGCTCAAACAACTGGAAGATTCCGGTGTTGCAGAAAATACCATCGTCGTGTTTACTTCGGATAATGGCGGTCTTTCCACTTCTGAGGGCTCCCCTACAAGCAATCTGCCGCTGCGGGGCGGCAAGGGCTGGGTGTACGAAGGCGGCATCCGGGAGCCATGGATCGTCCGTTACCCAAATGTTACCAGGGCTGGTTCTGTCAGCAACGAACCGATTTGTTCGATTGACCTGTTTGCGACGCTGGCTTCCGCTGCCGGGATCAAAGTCGAACATGAGATCGATGGGGTTGATTTGCTTGCCGCGCTCAAAGGCGGGAAACTAAACCGGAAATCGTTGTACTGGCATTATCCGCATTACAGTAATCAAGGGGCCTTTCCGGGCGGGGCCATTCGCCAGGGAGATTATAAATTGGTTGAGCGTTATGAGGACGGCAGGGTCCACCTATACAATTTGAAAGATGATATCGGCGAGAGAGACGATCTTTCTTCCAAACAGCCCGAAAGAGTTGAACAAATGCGTAAAGACCTGCATGAATGGTATAAAAAAGTCGATGCGAAATTCCTCCAGGAAAAAGACGGTCTTAAGCCCTGGCGCCCGTAGAGGAAAATTTAAATTGTCTAACACCGTTTAGGTAAAGGAGCGATGCGATGGATTGCCCGGTATGTAAAAAAGCCGCGATGATAGTTTTGGAACTGGATGAGGTGGAGGTGGATTACTGCACCGAATGCGAGGGCATCTGGCTGGATGCCGGGGAGCTGGAGCTGCTGCTGGGCGCCGCGGCCGGGGCCGAATCGCTCTTAAAGTCATTTCAAGAAGCCAAAACCGACGAAAAAAAGCGAAAATGCCCGATTTGCCTGCGGAAAATGGACAAAGTGCTGGTCGGAGGCGAGGGTGCCACGCAGGAACTGATCGACCGCTGCGGCCACAACCACGGCCTCTGGTTCGACCGCGGCGAACTGCAAAACGTCCTGAAAATGGGCGATTTCGACGATGCCGGCCGCATCAAAACTCTGCTGGGCGACCTTTTCTGCTCTGAATCAGACAAAGAAAAGTAAAATCCTTGCGTATAATGCTTTATCGAGTTATAATGTCGGCAGTAGAGATTTTACAATGAAAACACTTGATAATATCCAACTTCCAATTCGCATCCGCTCGGCGGTACAGGAGGCCGCAACCCGCTTAAAAGCCGAATTGCCGGTTAGCCAGGTCATTTTGTTCGGGTCACAGGCCCGTGGTCAGGCCGAACCGGATTCGGATATCGATCTGCTGGTGCTGACGACGTGCCCTGTTACCAGAGAGATCAAAGACAAAATCGGCGACATTCTATTTGAGATCGACTTGAAGGATGATGTTATATTGACCTCAATTACAGTTCATCAGAAACGATGGGAGCAGCCGGTTGTGAAAATCCTGCCATTGTATCAAAGTATCCAAAAGGAAGGGGTGCAGGTTGCATGAGTGACCCGCAAGAGGAATTAGTTCATTACCGTATGGAGCGTGCCTGGGAAACGCTGGATGAAGCCAGGTTGATGTTCAGTTCCAATCATTTGCATGGAGCAGCGAATCGGTTGTACTACGCCTGCTTTTATGCGGTATGTGCATTACTGGCACACTATGAGATGTCGAGCAGCAAGCATGGCGGGGTGATGTCGTTGTTTAATCAACATTTTGTAAAAGAAGGCGTCGTTTCCAATTCTTATGGAAAATTTTACTCAAAACTCTTCAATAGTCGAACTGAAGGCGATTATGGAGACATGTTATCCGAGATTGAAATTTCAAAAGATGACCTTGTAGGAGCCGAAAAATTTATCACGACCATCCGGGAATTGATTTACCCCGTCAAATCCTGACCTGAATTTCCCCTGAAAAACCGCAACAGAGAGCCGCTTTCGGCGTTTATATCTGTAAAAACCGTTAAATAATAAGGGGCAACCATGGAAAACACAGACGAAATGCAGGAACAGACCGAAACGCGAAAAAAACGCGGATTTTGGGGGTGGACTGTCATTGTTATTCGCTGGTTGTTTATTCTGCTGTTTGCGGTGATTTTGCTGGGCGGGCTGTATTTTAGGGCGCCTTGGAAGATTCTGGTTTTGGATGGATTGCTGCTGGCACTGCTGACCATTGTGCCGAAGAAAAAACGCAAATACGGGTGGTTAGCGCTGGCAACTGTGGTACTGGCCGTAACCGTCTGGATATTCATTCCCGAAAAAGATACCGGTAACTGGCGGCCTTATACATTTGATGAAGAAGTCGCCACACTGAATGCCAAATACGGTGTGCCCGAAGATGAAAACGCGGCCCCGTACTATGCACAGATTGAACTGACGGATTTCTACGGTAAGCAGACTTTACAAGACATGCTTAACTTTGACCGTGAGAAAAAAGGGCCGGATTTGTGGGATCCGAATGATGAGACTTTATCTCGTCCGTGGAAAGCGGAAGAATTTCCCGAATTGGCGGCATGGCTTGAAAATGAAAAAGAAAAAATTGCTCCGTTTTGGAAAGCGGTGGAATTTGATAGATGTTGGTTTGAAATACAAGCTGACCAAAATGCTGTGTTACAAGGAATTATTGATCGTAATGACATCAAGAAAGCTGCTCTAATCATCCAACGGATGATATATCAAGACTTAGGAAGCAACAACTTAGAAGAAGCAGTTGAAAAATCACTCCAACTGCTTCAATGTTCTTATCATCGTCAGCAGCAGGCTTACCTTCTTGATAATCTTGTTGGGTGGTCAATCTATGTACTGTCTACCGAAACGATTAGAGATTTAGTTATTCATCACGATCTTAACGAGAAATCACTTGATGCTTTAGAACAAAAAACAGCCATTTTCAAAGAAGATTGGGATCTGGTGGCCAACCGATTTTTAGATTACGAAAAAATACAATACAAAAATGTGCTTGGACTGCTTTATGAAGTTAATGATCAAGGAGATGTTCGATATACAAGAAAAAACAACTTTCTTTCGTTGCTTTCGCCCCGTCAAATTGAGGAGTTGGGTAAAGATCTACAACAATCCTCTGCGTACTGGCAAACAAAAAGGAGCAAGCTCGGACGCTTTATACGCTGGATGACATACAATGCTTCACTTGAAGAACTTTCTGATCTTACTGACAAAGTATATGTTGGGTATCGAGAAAGATTGACCAAAGACAAGATTGAGTATCAAGGCCCCGAGAGCTTGCGAGACCTGCTTAAATATAATTTATCCCAAGAGTCAACGATGAAACTGACTACTGAAATCGCAATGCCGGTTATAGTCAAGGTCCAAAAAATTTATCGGCGAACTGCGACTGAAGAAAAAGGGACTTTGATTGTTATTGCTTTAAAGCGTTTTTACAACCAACAAGGTCATTGGCCGCAAACGCTTGAGCCGATAAAAAAACAATTGCCGGAAGATGTTTTCATTGACTCACTGAATGGGCAGGAGATTGCTTATCTACGGCCTGAAGGATGCGATACTTTTATTCTTTACAGCTTTGGTGAGGATGGGATTGACGACAAGGGATTTCGTAGCTATGCAGATGGGAATTATGAAAAAAGAAGAGACGATTTTTTATTTTGGCCCCAGAATGAAGATGATTTGAAGCAGATGCTGGGGATTGAGGAACCGGAAGAACCGGAGATCGACGGTGAGATGATGGAGATGATGTTCTAATGCAATGTCCGGGATGTAATGGTTTATTGCGGCGGGAGAAGTATCAGTATGTCACATTTGATATCTGTCCGGACTGCCGGGGTATCTGGGTGTCCGGCGAGCAGTTTCATCGGCTGGCGGTATTAGTTGCTTCCGAGGGACAGGTTGAGTCCAGCGCTAAGCTGACGTTCCAGCCACGAAAGGTACTGAAGCCGCTGCCTCAAAGTGAAACATTGGCTCGAAAATGCCCGCAATGCTATGTCGCGATGAAAGAATTTAACTATGCCTACGATTCAAACGTGTTTCTGGACCGGTGCGGGCAGTGCCAGGGAATCTGGCTGGACCCGAATGAAATTATCGACATTGCCAAACATATCCAGTATAATCCGGATGTGGACGCCGCAGCACGGTCACTGATTAAAGATAATGTTGGCGAAGACGCCGCCAAGGTCGCCATGTGGATCGGTATCGCATGGATGATCCTGCGGCTGCTGGTATTCCGGCACTGAAATTGGTAGAACCACGAATGAACGCGAATAGACACGAAAATTATTTTGACGGGATTAACCCCCCCCCTTTGATTTTCGAGCTTCGGCGGGGCAGGCGGGATATACAGGATAAAAACCTTGTTAATCTTGTAAATCCTGTCTAAAAGTAAATTTGTGAAAATTCGTGTTAATTGGTGGCTAAAAATAATCTGTGTAATCTGTGGATTAAAACTTTTCGAAAGGAGATAAACTATGGGAACAGCTTTAATTGGAATGTTAGTGATTATCGGCATTATTGTTCTTGTCGCGGTGTTCGTGATCGGGATTTATAATGCCCTGATCCGGCTGCGGAACCAGGTGGACAATGCGTGGTCACAGATCGATGTCCAGCTCAAGCGGCGGCACGACCTGATCCCGAACCTGGTCGAAACGGCCAAGGGGTACATGGAGCATGAGCGCGGCACATTTGAAGCGATCACCGAGGCCCGCAGCCGGGCCATGGGCGCCAAAAGCCCCGCCGAAGCGGGCAAAGCCGAGGGCGCACTGACCGAGGCCCTGAGTAAGTTCATGCTGGTGGTGGAAAACTACCCGGACCTGAAAGCAAACCAAAACTTCCTGTCGCTGCAGGAAACGCTGACCAGCACGGAAAACAAGATCGCTTTCGCCCGGCAGGGATATAACGACCAGGTGCTGTTCTATAACAACAAGATCCAGATGTTCCCGTCGAATATCATCGCGGGCATGTTCAACTTCGGCAAGCGCGAGTTCTTCGAAATCGAAAACGAAGCGGAAAGGGAAGTACCGAAGGTTAGTTTTTAGTTAATTATGAATTGTGAATTATAAATTATGATTTAAATGAGTGATAATATAATCCAGGGCAAAAGTTATCAATTTGCATTGCGAACGATAAAGCTATGTATATGGTTGAAGGAATGCAAGCACTTTGAGTTATCATCGCAATTGCTTCGCAGCGGGACCAGTATCGGCGCGAATGTAGAGGAGGCGTTGGCTGGTCACAGTAAAAAAGATTTTTTGCACAAGATGAACATTGCCACGAAAGAAGCCAGAGAGACTCGCTATTGGTTGAGATTGTTAAAAGATTCAGAAATTCTTTCGGAATCACAAGCCGATTCGATTATTAACGAATCAGACGAACTCGTTAGAATTTTGACAAGTATCGTAAAAACAGGACAAGAAAAAGCAGAGAAATAGTTATTCATAATTCAAAATTCATAACTCATAATTGAGAATAAAATGTGGGAATTGATACGAGTCAATAAACGCAACTCCATTCTCCTGCTGGGGGCGATGGGGACAGTGCTGCTGCTGTTGGGATTTATCATCGGCGGTGCGTTCGCCGGGCCGCAGGCCGGGTGGATCGGAATGCTGATTGCGACGGTTATCTGGCTGGTGATGATGATGGTGAGCTTGTCCAGCGGCGACCAGATTCTGCTGGCGTCCAGCAAGGCGGTCCCGGTCACGCCCGAGGTGCATCCGATGCTGTTCAACGTGGTCGAGGAAATGACCATTGCCGCCAATATGCCCAAAATGCCCAAGGTCTATATCATCAATGACCCCGCTCCGAATGCTTTCGCTTGCGGCCGCAACCCGGAAACGGCTTCCGTGGCCGTCACGGCGGGACTGCTGGCCAAACTGAATCGGGATGAATTGCAGGGGGTTGTCGCTCACGAAATCAGCCACATCCTTCATCGCGATATTCTCTTTGTCACGCTGGCCGGGGTCATGCTGGGCAGTATCGTGCTGATCAGCCAGATTTTCCTGCGTGGCATGTTTTACAGTTCCATGGGGTCGCGGCGGCGGTATTCTTCCTCGCGCGGCGAGGGCGGCGGACAGGCACAGGCCATTATGATGATCGTAGCGATTGTGTTCGCGATTCTGGCGCCGATTCTGACGCAGCTTTTATACTTTGCCCTCTCCCGCAAGCGGGAATACCTCGCCGATGCCGGCGGGGCACGCCTGACACGCTATCCGGAGGGCCTTGCCAGCGCGCTGGAAAAAATCGCCGGTAGCAACATCAACATGGAGGCCGCTAACAAGGTCACCGCGCCGATGTATATCGCCAATCCCTTCCGCGGCAAAAAAGCGATGAACCTGTACAGTACGCATCCGCCGGCCGAAGAACGCATCCGCATCCTGCGAAATATGAGCCACGGAGCGGCCTATATCGACTATGAAAAATCGTATGAATCCGTCACCAAACGCTCGCCGGTGGTGCCCGCATCGGCCCTGAAACCGGAAGAGGTTTCGATTCGTGAGGGATCCGGTGAATCGAAATCAACCCAAACCGCCAAACAGCAGGCCCGCCAAGTCGGCGACCTCATGCGAACCGTCAGCGCCTTCGCCTTTCTCACCTGCAGCGGCTGCGGCCTGAAAATGAAAATCCCTCCGGAATTCGCGGGCGATAAGGTCAAGTGCCCCCGCTGTAAAAAAGTCGTTTCTGTGCGGAAATAAAAAAAACCGCCCAATCAGGCGGCTTTGAGAAAACGTGTATTGTTATACGTTTACCGCATGACCCACGTTTTTTTGATTTCCTTGATCTTGATATTGGAACGCAGTTTTTCGTCGCCGGCGACGGCGTACTTCAGATCCAGGGTCTTTTGCAGGAAGATTTTCTTCGGGTTGCCGTTTTCGTCTTTGAGCACGGGGTGTTCGATCACAGCGATTTCATTGCTCAGGCCGCCGACAAACAGATCGATCTGCTTGGCCTTCAGATCAAAGTCCGGCCAGATGATGGCGAAGTCCCGCGTGTTATCCTCGCCTCGAAAAACGCGATGGTCCTTAAAATCCAGCGATTCGAGAAACGGATAACTGCCATGGTGCTTTTGCTTGATCAATTCAAAAACGCCCGGCGGCACTTTTTTGTCCGCGGGAATCACCTGAAACGTATCCGTGATCAACTGGCACACCGGGTAAAACTCGAGCGCCTCCTGAGAACTTTCATTGGTAACGCTCAGGATAATGTACCAAAACCGCTGCGGCGTCGGCTCCCCCGGCATTTTCAGCATGATCTGTTCCGGCTGGGAATAAACCGTCTTCAGCGTCCATTCGTTTATTTTTTGCACTACCGCGGGGGTTGGATACCCTATGGAAACCGGGGCCACCGTCAGCAACGTCGCGGCGAATAAGATACCGAATGCAGTTCTCATAAGAAAATATCCCTTATTTATGGTTGCTAAATGATTTTACAGTATGGTACATTCTACAATAAATCAGTCCAAAGGTAAAGCAGTTTCTGGTTGAACCAATTGGATATGGTGGTCACAGTTGAAAATTCCCGTTTCTGCGCGGCTATGTAGGGCTGTGATCGTAAGTTTCGAGTTCCCTCGCGGGAATTTACTACCCTGAAGGGTACATTTTTTGCCGGGTAGAAGGGTTTTTTGCGGATATCAGGGAGTTTTAACAAACAGAATGGCCGAAAAACGTAAAATCCTGCTCAAAAAGATCGAAGACCTCCTCGGATTGGGCGACAGGGGGAAACTGCGGACGCTGCTGGATGGAGAGCATACCAGCGACATCGCTGAGATTGTGGAGATCTTGCATCCAGATGAAGTCCAAGTGGTTCTAAACTGCCTCGACAAAACCGAAGCCGCCGAGGTCTTCTCGAAGGTCGATGAAGCAACCCGTTCGGAACTGTTTGAGGTTTTTGACGACGAAGAACTGATCGAGCTGATCAGCGAGCTGGACCCGGATGTCGCGGCGGATGTGCTGTCGGAGCTGGACAAGGAGGAGAGCCGCGAGGTTCTGCAGGGGCTGGACACCAGGGAGGCCGAGCAGATCAAAGAACTGATGGTGTACCCGGAAGACTCCGCCGGCGGGATTATGGACCCCGTTGTGGTCTCGGTGACCGAAGATGCCTTTGTCAATGAGGCCATCGAGCGGATTCGACAGGCGGAGATTGACGAGGATTTCTACAGCGTCTTTGTTGTGGACAAAAATGGGCGGTTTCTTGGCGATGTGCGAATTCGCATCCTGATTACATGCCGTTCCGAATCCCATATTCGGGATTTGATTGATACGGATGCTGGTTTTGTCACCGTCGATACCGACCAGCAGGAAGTCTTTAACCTCTTTAAAAAGCATGAGTTAGTTGTTATTCCGGTGCTGGATCAGCAGCACCGCCTGGTGGGCCGCATTACAGCCGACCGTATTTTGGGGGTAGCCGAAGAAGAAGCTGCCGAAGACCTGTTCGCCATGGCCGGTACCGACGCGGCGGAATTGGAAACCTTTTCAATTTTTAACGCTGCCCGCGTGCGAATGACATGGCTGCTGCCGTGCCTGGCAGGAACAGCGGTGACCGCACTGATGGGCTTTCTGTTCAAAGGGTGGTTTTTATCCGAGGGCCATTTGCATGTTTTCCTCGTCGCTGTGCTCTTTTCACCGATGATTGCTGCGATCAGTGGAAACGCCGGACTTCAAACATCGGCCATCGTGGTTTGCGGATTAGCAACCGGCGACCTGGCGGCATTAAGGATGAACCAGGTTTTCATGCGTGAAGTCCGGGTTGCCCTGTTAGTTGCAATTTGCTGTGGGATCATCGGAGGATCGATTTGTTCGCTCTTGCCGTCTTTCTTTGCCAATCACCAGATTGACACATCTTCTGATGCCGCCTCTGTGGACGTTGCGGCAAAGCAGGCCGGTCTTCAAAAAGAGATTTCAAAAACACCCGTGTTGGCTTCAAGGGACCAACTCCGTCTGGCCTTCGCGTTCGGTGTGGCCATGTTTACAGCCATTATGATCTCAACATCGCTGGGGTTGTTGCTGCCGTTTTTGTTCCGGCACATCGGCCTGGATCCGGCCATCAGCTCCGGCCCGCTGGTCACTACCGCCAACGACTCCATTAGTGTTTCAATCTATCTGCTCCTGACGCTGTTAATGGTCTGACAGGCCGTCTCCCCTTTAAAAGCTCAAGAAGAGCATACACATTTCTGCCAGGGTTTTTATTGGTTGTCGGTTATTTGATGACAGAAGATACCTGCAATTAGAACTTGCAGTCATCGCTGCTTTGCGTTAGGATGTCCTGCGATTGGGTGTCGCATGAAAATGTATCCTAACTTTAATCGGGAGGTAGTAATTATGAAGCGAATGATTTTTGTTGGAGTGTTAATTGCCGTCTACGCTGTATGCTTTGTAGGGTGCAGTAAGAAGTCTGAACCGGGTGGTGAGGCACCGAAGGAAGTTGTCAAGCTGTCCTACAGTGTATTCTTCCCGCCGTCACACATTCAGTGCAAGACCGCCGAAGCGTGGGCTGAAGAGGTCAAAAACCGCACTGACGGCAGCGTTGAAATCACCCTCTACCCGGCCGGCACGCTCACTAAGGCCCCGCAGTGCTATGAAGGCGTGGTCAACGGTATTTCTGACATCGGCATGAGCTGTTTCGCCTACACCCGCGGCCGCTTCCCGGTCATGGAAGGCCTGGACCTGCCGCTGGGGTATCCGTCCGGCATGGTCGCGACCAAGACCGCCACCGCGTTCGCCAGAGAAATCGCCCCGGAAGAACTGTCCGACGTGAAACTGATTTACATCCACGCCCATGGCCCCGGGATTCTCGCTTCGAAAAAACCGGTCAAATCTCTCGACGACATACAAGGCCTGAAGGTTCGCGCGACCGGCCTTTCATCCAAGATCGTTCAGGCGTTGGGCGGCACCCCGGTCGCCATGAGCCAACCGGAAACATACGAAGCCCTGCAAAAAGGCGTTGTCGAAGCCACGTTCTGCCCGGTCGAAACGCTCAAGGGCTGGAAACAGGGTGAGGTTGTCGAGGCCGTTACCGACACCTCGGCCATCGGCTACACCACTTCCATGTTCGTTGTGATGAACAAGGACAGTTGGGCCAAGCTTAGTCCCGAACAGCAGGCGATTGTAACCGAAGTCAGTGACGAATGGGTTGCAAAACACGGCGCTGCCTGGGATCAGGCCGATGCCGAAGGCCAGGCGTTCATTAATGAACTCGGCCGCGAAACCATCAAACTGGCCGACGAACAAAATCAAAAATTAAAAGAAGCCGTCCAACCGATCCTCGATGAGTATATCAAGAACATGGACGAAAAGGGTTTGCCCGGTCAGGAGTATCTGGCGAAATTGCAGACGCTGATCAAAGAAAATTCCGCGTCGAAAGAATAGTGACCGTAAATTAACAAAAGCGCCGGAGCGCAAGCTCCCCGATTGCGAGATCCTGTGCGTAACGTATACATATATTGCTTTTCGTGACTCACAGGGTTACGCGATCGGGCGGCTCGCGCCGCCTCGCTGTTGTCAAGCAAAAGCTTAAACTCCAAACATAGTCAAAGAAAACAAGATGTCAAAACTTGAGCAGACATATACAGCCGTTTTACGATGGCTTGTCTATGCCCTGGTTATCGTGTCCGGTATCGGCATTGCCGTAATGATTGTCACGATCTGTGCGGATGTCGTATTGCGGCGATTTGGGCATCCGGTGGTCGGCGCCTATGATATCGTCAAGATCGCCGGAGCTATCACGCTGGCGACCGCCTTGCCCTATACGACTGCCGTTAAGGGGCATGTGGCGATTGAATATTTCTTTCACAAACTCAACCGCACGGGTCGTTTGATTGTCGATACATTCGTGCGATTGCTGGGCATCGTGCTGTTCGGCTTTCTCGGCTGGCGCAGTTTTCTTTACGGCGGCGAAATGTTCCACAACGGCCAGGTTACACAAACCCTGGAGCTGCCGATTTTCTGGCTGCCGTGGGTGATTGGCGTTTGCTGTGTGGTCGTGCTGCTGGTGATCTTATACAACCTGCTGCATCCGAACAAGGAGATGATTAAGCCATGACGCCGCTGCAATATGGAATTTTGGGATTGGTTGCTTTATTGGTGCTGTTGGCGGGCAGTATGCCGGTGGCTTTCTGCATGGCTGCGGTGGGGTTTGTCGGCTTTGCGCTGGTGGTTAGTCCGCACGCCGCGACGAGTATGATCAGCATGGACCTGTTTGAGACGTTTTCGTCCTACAGCTTAACTGTTATCCCAATGTTCGTGTTCATGGGCCAGATCGCTTTTCACGCGGGCATCAGCCGGCGCTTGTTTGACGTGGCTTACCACTGGCTGGGCCACCTGCCCGGCGGCTTGGCCATGTCCACTGTTGGCGCGTGTACCGGCTTCGGTGCGATCTGCGGTTCCGGCCCGGCGACTGCCGCAACCATGTCCGCGGTTGCGCTGCCCGAGATGAAACGCTATCACTACGACCCCGCCATGAGCTGCGGCACCGTCGCCGCCGGCGGCAGCTTGGGGATGCTCATCCCGCCCAGCGTGGTCTTTATCGTCTACGCTATTCTAACGGAACAATCCGTCGGGCAACTGTTTATCGCCGGGATTGTTCCCGGCGTGCTCATTGCGGTGCTGTTCTGTTTAACGATTTACCTGCAATGCCGCCTTAAACCCAGCCACGGTCCGGCGGGCCCGAAATTCACCTTCGTCCAAAAGCTGCGTTCGCTGACCGGCGTACTCGAAACACTGATTCTGTTTGTCGTTGTCATCGGCGGCATGTTTGCCGGTTTTTTCACGCCCACCGAGGCCGCTGCTGTCGGTGCCGCGGGCAGCGTGGCCATTGCCGCCGCACGCGGCAAACTAAGCGTCAAAATGCTGATTCGCTCCCTGCAGGAAACCATTCGTACCTCCTGCATGGTCATGATCATCGTTACCGGCGCCGTGATCTTCGGCCACTTTCTCGCCGTGACCCGCCTGCCGTTTGAGCTGGCGACCGGCCTGTCAGAACTGCCGCTGCCCGGTTGGGTGGTCATGGCAATGATTATCCTGTTCTACCTGATCGCCGGCAGCTTCATCGACGCTCTCGGTCTTATCCTGCTGACCATCCCGATCTTTTATCCCGTCGTCATGGAACTGGGCTACGACCCCATCTGGTTCGGCGTGATTATCGTCGTCGTCACGCAGATGGGCGTCATTACTCCACCTGTCGGTGTGTGCGTGTATGTCGTCAGCGGCATGGAGCGGGATGTGCCGCTGCAATCGATCTTCCGCGGAGCGATGCCGTTTTTGTTGGCACTGGTCGTGGCCGCGGCATTGCTAATGCTCTTTCCTGCATTGTGCACATTTTTGCCCAATCAAGTCGGTTAAACGCACATATTTGTTCAAATCCCTCCCTGCTTGTGCATGTGGTCACAAACTTGACAAACAGGATAGAGTATGCTATAATAAATACTTATTCGCATTGATGATGCTCTGGAAAACGAACCGACATATTAAGTTATGTCAAATGATGAAAGGTGACAAAGTGATGAGAAAAGCAACGGGTACTTTCCCTATTTCAACCATTCTGATTGTATGTTGTCTGGGCGGAATCGCTTCGGGTTTTTCCGGCGGTAACGGTTCCGAAGGCGAACCATACCAGATTTCAAACAAAACCCAACTTGAACAGGTCAACAATGATCTCAGTGCGCATTATATTCTGCTCAACTCGATTGACCTGACGGGAACGACATACCCGCAACCGGTCATTGCACCTTTCGTATCCGCCTCGACTTCGGGTTTGACCGGCAGTTTTGACGGTGATGGACACGCGATTATCGGTGCATCGGTTCAGGCCTCCGGCAGCAATTATATCGGGCTTTTCGGTTACGTAAGAGCCGGGGGAGAAATCAAAAATCTGGGCGTTGAAAATTGTAATATGCGGGGTCGTTATGAAGTTGGCGGTTTGGTCGGACGCGTATCAGCCGGAACTTTTACAAACTGCTACACAACCGGCCAGGTCAACGGCAGTGGAAAAGTGGGGGGGCTTGCTGGTTATAATGATGGCGGTGACTTTATAAAATGCCATTCGACCGCTCAGGTCACATCCCCCAGCAGCCGCGTCGGTGGCTTGCTCGGATTTCACAGTAATGGCGGTGTCATTACCGACAGCTATGCAACCGGCCCGGTTCAGGGCACTGATTATGTGGGCGGATTGGTCGGACAATCGGGTACAAATGGAACCATTTCCCGCAGCTATTATGACGGTTCGGTAATCGGAAGTGGATTAAGCATCGGCGGACTGGTCGGAATCAGTGAAGGAACGATCAGTGACTGCTATTCAACCGGTTCTGTGAGAGGCAATGATTGGGTCGGAGGATTGGCCGGAGGTCATTGCAGTTCCAGCGGAGCGTCCTCATACAGCATGAGCCGTTGTTACTCAGATGCCTTTGTGGAAGCAACCAGTACAAATCCCACTTCCGGTGCCTGCGGCATAACCGCCGTCAACGGTGGTGTGCTGACCGCATGCTTCTGGGATGTTGAAAGCTGCGATACGGATGTAGCTTACACGATCAAAAGCGGCAGCTACCCCAATTATGTGTATACGCCGGTGTATAATAATCCCGGGGCCACCGAGGGCAAAACGACTGTCGAGATGCGGACCCGCAGCACGTTTACCGGTGCCGGCTGGGACTTTAACGCTGAAACAACAAACGGCACCGACGACCTATGGCACATGCCGTATGGGGTTGCAGACAGCCCAATGTTGTCCCTGCAACGCGATATCCCCGGTGATTGGGGTGGCCGGTATGGTGTGGACACGACCGATTTTACGATCCTCGCAGAGGCATGGGGGCTTTCCGTGGGTAATGCCGGGTACAATGATGTATGCGACCTTGTCGATGATGACACCATCGGCATTGACGACTTCGCTCTGTTTATTCAAAATTGGCTTGCAGGAATATATTAATCTTCTATATTAGATGTATCCGGACAAGTGGGCGACCGCTTTCGATCTTTACCTGATTTCAGGAACAGGAGATAGCCGTGACAGAAACACAGCATCAGCCAACCCAATTTAAATGCATCCTGTTTTGCACGGATCTTTCAGCCAATGCCGATTTCGCGTTCCAGTTCGCAGTCGACGCAGCACTGCGGCGGCCCGGCTGTGAGCTGTATTTATTACATGTCATCCCCGAATCCGACGCCCAGTTCTGGAAGACGTATGTTTACGAAGTTGAAGATGTGGACAACAAGGCCAAGCACGATCTGGACGAGCGCATCAAGGAGGCCTACATAAACAAACTGCCCGATGGCGTGAACATGCAGATCGAGTATCGCGTCGGCAAAGATTCTCAGGAGATCCTGGCTTTCGCCAAGGAAAAGAACATTGACCTCATCGTGATGGGGCGCGGGGGACACAGCTCCCTGCAAAAGCCGTTCTTCGGCGACGTCACCGAAAAAGTCGTCCGAAAAGCCGACTGCGCCGTCATGGTCATCCCCATGAGCTTCAAAGAACGAACGGAAAAGAAATAGCCGATTTCAATGACACCTTGTTTGAATCGGCCCCAGTTGTCATAATCACTGCCGGAGGATGGATGTTAAACACATAGAAAAAAGGCCCGACATGGATTGCCGGGCCTTGAGGGACTCCTCTGTAATTACATGATTTTTACTTTGGAAGCTGATCGGGGGTTACTTCTTTGACCGACAGGTCGGCGTAGATGACGCGGTAGTTGTCGCTGTCTTTGGGTTTGTACCAGAAGACGGCGGTGTCGTGGTCGCCGTAGGTAGTTCCTTTGCCGACATAAATCAGGCTGCTATTTGGTTGTGTGTTGTCCTGTCCATAATTTTTTAATGAGCAAGGTTCATCGATGAAGAGAAGACGTTGTAAAACTGCTTTTGGAATTGAGTTTTGCAATGGCTTCTGTGCCTTCACCGTATAGTTTGCGCGATAAGGGCACAATGTGTCGAGAAAAATCGAGAGATAGTTGATTTTGAGTCCTTGCCGGAAGCCGGTGGCTTGAGTATAATACAGCCGATAATTCTTAACTCTATACAGGACAAACAGATATGCGGGCGGCTTAGGTATTTCAAGGAGCATTCGTGGAGTCCGACGAAAAACTCATTCAGCAAATCAATGATGGCGATCTCGACGCCTTTGAAACACTGTATATCCGCTATCGGGATTGGGTCTATCGTCTGGCCTATCGCTTCACGCGGGATGAGGAACTGGCCCAGGACACCGTGCAGGAGACATTCATCTATTTGCTCAAAAAGTTTCCCGGTTTTGAACTCACCGCCCGGATGACCACGTTTTTATATCCGGTTGTCAGATTCACCGCGATCGGGATGCTTCGGCAGCGACAGCGTCATGCCGGCATCGGCCAACCGCCGGAGGAAATCGCCATTCCGGCACCGGAAAACACAGATACGTCGCGGCGGGATCTGGCCGCGGCGATGGCCGTTCTGCCCGACCCTCAGCGGGAAACGGTGCTGATGCGGTTCGTGGACGGTTTCAGCATCGACGAAATCGCCGCCGCACTTCGAATCCCGGCCGGCACCGTTAAGTCCCGGTTGCACAAAGCATTACAAACACTCCGTAAAAACGAAAAAACCCGGCGGTATTTTCTGGAGTAAAAGCAGATAGATAAGTTCAAGCTTTTTTGTCCCGCCGCAGCTTGTAGAGCGAAGGGGGAAGCTTGTTTTTACACACTAAAGTGTGAACTCTTACAATCTTTTCAAAAAAGAATGAACCTTTTGCTGCCTTTACTCCCTTAACACGTTGGAGAACGATCATGGATTCAAATAACGATAAAACAAAATTTCAAACCAGCGAGCAGTTCACAAAAGATTTGCAGTCGCTTTTTGAGCCGAAACAAGCTGTTTGGCCGCATGTTGATCGGGCCGTGATGCATGCGGCGGCCCGCCGTCTGCGTCATCGCTCCAGGCCGAGATGGAAGCAGTATTGGCCTGCTTGTGCCGCCGCCGCGGCAGTGATTGTCGCAGGCGTGCTGTTTTTGAATTTCAACCCGCCGATGGAGACATCCGCTCCGCTTGCGATGCAGGAAGACATCAACCGGGACGGCACCGTCGATATTCTCGATGCGCTCAAGCTGGCGCAGCAGATCCAATCGTCCGATTCGCTCAACCCGCAATGGGACACCAACGGCGACGGAATCGTTAACCAGAAAGATGTGGACACGGTGGCGATGGCCGCCGTGCGTATGAAAGAAGGAGTCCTCTAATGAAAAAAACTGCCCTTATCATGGTGTGCCTGCTGTCAATGGTTTCCGTGCCGACAGCCCGAACAGAATCGCAAAAGCCGTCTGAACCGATTCGATTTGTTCCGCTGCATATTTACATCGATTCCGGACAGGCCCCGCTGGCGGCGTATCAGTTTGAATTGAAAACGCTGGCGGGACACGTCGAAATCGTCGGTGTTGAAGGCGGCGAGCATCCGGCGTTTACTCATGCCCCGTACTATGACCCCGCGGCACTGATGAACAACCGGATTATCATCGCCTCCTACAGCACCGATGCCCAATTGCCCACAGGCCTGACCCGCATCGCAACCCTGCACCTGCAAATCACCGGCAATATCGAGCCGGACTACGAACTGGAACTGACCGTAGCCGCTGACCCAGGCGGCAGAAGGATACAAGCTAAAATCACTTATCAAAAAGGAGATGTACAATGAAAAATGCACTATTAAGGAAAATCTTATTTGCCCAAATAATTGTTGTCCTAATTCTATTATATGTTGGTTGCGGTAGGCCTTCAAAGCTTATGCATTCAATTGAAATGAGGGATAGCTCTCTTTTATCTATACCGCCGGAACTGGCTAGTCTGTCTATTGACGAGGTTTGGGTGATTGTCAAGCCGTCGGCGCAGGCGGCAGCAGACCAGGAGCATCCCGGGTGCGGGGCGATGGTGGTGGATATGGGTGAGGAAAAAGAGGATGTTCCCCTGCCGCTCAAGCATACGGATGTTAAGGGATATATTTATGGCTACATTGCCTCGGTGGATGTGACACAGCAGTTTCACAATCCCTTCGATACGAAGATCGAGGCGGAGTACGTGTTTCCCCTGCCGCAGAACGCGGCGGTTGATGATTTTATCATGACCATCGGCGATCGAAAGATCCGCGGGATTATCCGCGAACGCCAAGAGGCGGAGAAGATCTACGCCGAAGCCCGTTCACAGGGTTACGTCGCCTCGCTGCTGACACAGGAACGACCGAATATCTTTACGCAAAAGGTGGCTAACATCGAACCGGGCAAAGATATCGACGTCTCGATCCACTACTTCAACACGCTGGCCTACGCCGACGGCTGGTACGAATTCGTCTTTCCGATGGTTGTCGGCCCGCGGTACAATCCGCCCTGCACCACCGATGGCGTCGGTGCCGTGGCCTATGGCAGCGGCGGCATTTCCGGCCAGAAAACCGAGGTCCAGTACCTCGCCCCCAATCAGCGCAGCGGCCACGATATCGCACTGTCCATCGAGATCGACGCAGGCACGATCCTCGAAGACCTCGAATGCACCTCGCACGTTGTCTCGACTGAATTCCCGGATGACCAGCAGGCCGCTATTGCCATCAGCCCCAACGACAGCATTCCCAACAAGGACTTCGTCCTGCGGTACAAAGTCGCCGGCGACAAAGTCAAATCTGCCCTGGTTACCCATAGCGATGGAACCGACAACTATTTCACCATGATGCTGTATCCGCCGGAGGATTTATCACACCTCAAACGCGCACCAATGGAAATGATCTTCGTTCTCGACTGTTCCGGCAGCATGAGCGGCTACCCCATCGAAACCGCCAAAGGCGCGATCAAACGCGCCCTTAAAAAACTCGAACCCGATGATACATTCCAGGTTATTCGTTTTTCGAGTAATGCCTCACAGTTGGGGCCAAAGCCGGTACAAGCTACGCCGAAAAATATTCGCAACGCCATTGACTATGTGGACAAACTCCGCGGCTCCGGCGGAACCCAGATGATCGAAGGTATCAAAGCGGCGCTGGACTTCGAACACGATCCGCACCGGTTGCGACTGGTCTCCTTCATGACCGACGGCTATATCGGCAACGAGGCCCAAATTCTCGCCGCCGTATATGACAAACTCGGCGACAGCCGCATCTTCAGCTTCGGCATCGGCAATTCCGTCAACCGTTACCTGCTCGACCGGATGGCCAAACTCGGCAAAGGCGCCGTCGCCTACATCGGCCTGCAGGACAACTCCGCCGAAGTCGTGGACCTGTTCTATGACCGCATCAGCCATCCGGCCCTGACCGACATCGAAATCGACTGGGGCAACATGCAGGTCAGCGACGTCTTTCCATCGAGCGTACCCGACCTGTTCGTCGGCCGCCCCGTCATCCTCACCGGCAAATTCAACGGCACCACCGACTCGCCCATCCGCATCGCCGGAACCGTTGCCGGACAGCCGCGGCAGGTTGTCATCCCCGCGGATACCTATGAGACGGCCTCGTCCCACGAAGGCGTCGCGGCGATCTGGGCACGCAAAAAAATCGAACAACTCAACGCCTATATGCTGGCCGGGATTGATGAAGATTTTCCGGAACAGATCAAAAACACGGCCCTGCGGTATGGACTCATGTCGTCCTATACGGCCTTTGTCGCGGTGGATTCATCCCGTAAGACCGAAGGTGATCATGGCGTAACAGTTGCTGTTCCGGTACCGGTTCCTGATGGTGTGAAGTATAAAACGACTGTTCAGGAAAGAACTGTCAACAATTAAGACCAATTGGTGATTTGAAGGCATTTGTCAGAAAATCCATGAAATAGTGAACAACTTAAGGCTTCTGCAAAATGATTGAGATTTTCGCCCACGCAGTTGAATCAGCGATAGTTGAATCCCATTTCGCGGGTGTTTTGGATGAGTCGGTTGATTTTGGTGTCAT
>Ga0272441_10002418_pt1 | contig 37649 bp, 32 predicted proteins | sample SSMProp6N_FD_193582 | JGI IMG/M metagenome (GOLD analysis project Ga0272441, IMG submission 193582) | Marine sediment archaeal communities from Little Sippewissett salt marsh, Falmouth, MA, United States - SSM-Prop-6N | ecosystem: Environmental > Aquatic > Marine > Wetlands > Sediment ... | reverse complement strand
AGGCGGCTCTGCTATCGCCGAGAGTAACCCGCGATAACCAGCGGCCACACGCCGCTGAGCCCATGGTCTCTATCGACCATAACTCCAGGAGCCGGTCGTTCCATATTTTCTACTCCCTTCACGCTTTTTCGCGTTTTGATTTATCCTTCCGGCTTGGGTTGTGTGGTACAATAGGAGTAATTGCAGGGTGTCCCGGCGCGCCGGGATTGACCCACGCGTTGGGGCACCGCATGTGGTTCCGCGTGGGTTGAGAACCCACCCTACTGATCGCTTCACAGTTGTTTGGCCTTTGCTGTTTGTCAGGCTCTGCAGTGAGGATGGGATTGTGAGACAAGCGCGTTGGATGGTTGTGACGGTTTGTTTTGTGGTGGCTTTTTGGACGGGGGGCGAAGCGCTTGCGGATACCGTGGTCGAGTGGAATTTTGCCGGCGGGTTGCAGGGCTGGGAGGGCAACTTCCACGTCGCCGACCTGACGTGGTCGCGGCGCGGGCTGTCGTTTACCTCGACGGGCAACGACCCCTGGATCGAAGGTCCGGCCATCGACCTGCCGGGCGACCGGCTCACCAGGGTCACCGTCTGCATGCGGTCCGACGCCAACGGCAGCGGAGAGCTGTTCTACGGGCCTGCCTTCCGGGCGGGCCACTCCGTGCGTTTCACCGTCAACAACGACGGCCAGTGGCACGACTACGAGCTGATCATCGTCGAGATGCTGGGACCGGGGACGCGTTTTCGGCTGGATCCCGCTACGACCACGGGAGAGATTGGCGTGGCTTCCATCAAGGTCGAGACGCTTAGAAAGTGGGAAGAGCCGCCATACGAACCGCCTTGCCGCCCGACGGGGGACCCAGAGCGGTCCGGCGCCGTGCGGTCCGGCTCGCTCACGCTCGAATATCGCGGGACGGGGATGGGCGATTTCGTCGTCGAAGCAGCCGGTCGGGAGATGGCCGTTGGCTACGACAACGAGCTTCTCGGAGTGCTGTTCGAGGATGCGACGGAGTGGCTGGACCTGAAGGACGCCTCGGTTACCTCCCAGCGCACGGGCGACGCTCTGGTTCACGTCGCGACTCTTGCCGACTCCCACGGCGCAAGCTGGCAGATTCGCAGAGAGATTCGGCCCGCCGAGGTCGGTGACGTTCTCGCCATCGACATGCAGATTCAGGTCAATGCGGACCGCAACGCCGTGCTGCTGCCCTGGCTGACGCTGTTTGCGGGTCTGGAGACGTTCGGGCCAAGCAAGAGCCAGGGCTTGCTGGCGGGCCTGGAGTATCTGTGCGACGAGCCGAGCAGCAGCGAAGCCGATATCACCACGCCCGACCACCTGCGTCGCATCCCCGACCCGGCGAAGCTGACGTTTCCGCTGATGGCGATTGCTGCCGATGGCAGAACTATCGGCCTCGTCTGGGAGCCTTCGGGCCTGATCGCTCCGCTGTTCGACTCTCCCGATGCCCTCTTCGGCTCGGAGGGCCACGTCATGGGGCTGACCGGTCCGGCGGTGGGATACCATCGGTTTGAGAACAGCCTGGTGGCTCACACGCCCGTTCGGCTGGCCGCGGATGAGCCCGTGGTCGCTCGCATGTGGATAATCGCAGGCGAAGGCGACACGATCGTGCCGGCGGTGCAACAGTACGTTGAATTGCGATCCTTGCCGTCCGTACCGTCGTTTGAGGGCGGTTTTACGTCCGCGGCCCGGCTGCTCGCGCACGGATGGGTCGATTCGAAGATTCGCGAGGGCGGGCTCTTTCGACACGCGGTATGGGGTGACCATTTTGGCGCCGGACCCGCCGCCGACGCGGCCATGTTCATGGACTACGTCGCTGCGAGCCTCGACGCCGGCGACGAGGAGCTGATTGCAGATCTGGAAGTGGCGCGCGACCTGGCGCTCGGTAACGTGCCCGAGAGCCGGCATTTCGACGGGGGCGTTTCGCACGTGCGGCCGCCGGCGGCCCCGCTGGTCTTCGGCGACGTGGAGGCCTTCGTCGAGGCGCGCTACCATACGGCTCTCGGCGTGCTGGGGCGGTTCGATGCCAACGGGATCAAGACCTACAGGCCTGGGGACGTCGATTACGGCGCGACTCATTTCGCCGACCATGCCAGCGGATACGGAGCCCGTGACGTGTTCTCCGTGATGGAGGCCGCGACTCTCTGCAGCGATCCCAACCTGATCGAGGCCGCCCTGGAACTGCTGGACAAGCAGACGTTGCTCTATGGCGACACCGTTCCGCGCGGCGCCCAGACGTGGGAAGTCCCGTTGCATACGCCGGACATCCTGGCTTCGGGCCTGCTGGCCAAGGCCTACACGCTGGGCTACCTTCTCTCCGGCCGCCAGGACCATCTGGACCAGGCGCGCTATTGGGCGTGGACGGGAGTACCTTTCGTCTACCTGGCCAATCCCACCGCAGGCGAAGTCGGCCCGTACGCGACGATCCCGGTCTTCGGCGCGACCAACTGGGTCGGTTCGTGGTTCGGGAGGCCCGTGCAGTGGTGTGGGCTGGTCTATGCCTCGGCGCTGCACCTGCTTGGCGAGCACGATCCCAACGGTCCCTGGTCGCAGATCGCCGCCGGCATTACAGCGGCAGGTTTGCAGATGGCGTGGCCTCAGGATGATCTCGACAGGCAGGGTTTGCTGCCCGATTTCTTCCTCCCGCAGTCGCAGCATCGCGACGGTCCGGCCATCAATCCGGGAACGACCCAGACGCACGTCCCCGAGCTCTTCGGCGTCGGCACGATCTACGACCTCGAATGCTCCCCTCAAACAGGCTGCTTCATCCACGCGCCCTGCGCCATACGCGATGTGGTCGAAGAGGACGGCGTCCTGAGCTTCGCCGTCGATGGCTGGGGAGCGGGCCTGCGTGACAGCCCCTACCACGTTCTGGTCTCGGCCTGGCAGGGCGAGTACCCCTACGTGACCATACGGCAGTTCGGACAGACGGTAGATGCGGCGCCGCAAACCTTTCCGTTGGCGGTCTCGCACATCGCCGGCTCGAAGCTCCTGATTGTGCCCCTGCCCGGACCGGCCCACGTCCAGATCGCCTCGCCAACGCAATAGCCGCCTGCGAAGGTCTTCCGCCACTACATGGAACTCATGTCCCGATTGGTCGTGGGGCCGGCCTTGCGTCATTGCGCTTGCCGGGACAGCTCCAGGCCTGCTATTTCGGGCAGACGCGGGGTTTGCCCCTGTGCGATGCAGCAACCTTGGCTTTGAAATCTCTGGATTCGGTGATTTCGTAAGTGTCTGTTAAAACAGCAGTTGTGTGGGGTTTACGGGTGGTGGGCTCTGTAATTGTGATTTTTTTCACAAAACATGATTGGCATGACGTCAGTAATAGATATATTATTATCGATACTGAGTTATCGAAGTGTTCGATTGTCTTTCGCTGTAAGGACGGCCCACACGAATGGATCGAGTTGTGAATGTATCGTTGCCTACGGTTCGCAGACTGCCGCTGTACCTTTCGGTGCTGAAGAAGGCGGCCGAGAGAGAGACTGCGTATGTGAGCAGCTCGCAACTGGCGAAGGTATTGGCTCTGGAGCCGATTCAGGTCCGCAAGGATCTGGCGGCGGTGGGCGTATCGGGGCAGCCGCGACTCGGGTTTCCCGTACGCAACGTTGTCGCGGCGATCGAAGAATTTCTGGGCTGGGACAATGTAACGGACGCCTTCGTGGTTGGCGCGGGCCATCTGGGTATAGCGCTGGCCGGTTACAGCGGCTTTCAGAGATACGGGCTCAACGTCGTGGCTCTTTTTGACAACGATCCAGAGAAAATCGGGCGGCAGGTTCACGGCAAGGAGGTTTTCCCCATCGCGAAGTTCTCGAATCTGGCCGGTCGTTTGCACGTGCATATCGCGATCTTGACGGTTCCGGAGGCGGCGGCGCCACCGGTGGCGCAGCTTGCGATTGACTCGGGCATCCGGGCGATCTGGAACTTCACGCCGGCCAAGCTGAGCGTGCCGGCGGGCGTGATCGTGGAGCGCGTGGACCTTGCGGCCAGCCTGGCGGTGCTTTCGAGCAAGCTCGCGGCGCAGATGAATCGCGGCGATGGACGCACCGATGGGGGCGCAGGCCGGCAATAACGCAGCAAAGCAGGGGGATGTTGTGGTTTGGCTCGGTGGCAATGACCCGGGCATCGTGGCTCTGCCTCGACGGTGCGAATTCGGGGTGAAGGGTCGTCGGCGATTCGATATAATCCGGTCATCCGGCAAGACAAGACGGTGGTGACAGAAACTATGGCTAATGAAATCGAATTGAAGATTTGTATGGGATCGGCGTGCCACCAGAAGGGTGTCAACGCCGTCTTGCCCATACTCGAACGGCTGATCGATGAGAACGACCTGAAAACCGTCGTTGAGCTCAAAGGAGCGTTTTGTCTCGGGCCTTGTCTGGAAGGGATCGTCATGCAGCTTGGCGACCGTCAGTTCACGAAGATCAGCCCGGGGAATATCGAGGAGCGTTTTCGCGAGGAAATCCTGCCGGCCATAAGGAGGCAAGTCGATGAATAATAACGGCAAGACCCTCTGGGAGCTGTTGTGGGATTACGATCCAAACGGTCTGGTGGCCGTGGATTCGGACATGATCGTCAGGGTGGTGAACCCGGCGTTCTGCACCTTGTTCAAGGTGCGCGCCGAAGAGGTGATCGGCCAGGAACTGTCCGAAGTGCTGCTCGATGAGACGAAGCATTTCCGCCAGGCCTGGCAGGAGAACCGGGTCATCCGGGACCAGGAAAGAGCTTACCTCAACAACACGCTCTACGTTCGAAAGGTCATCTTCCCGATCCGCGACCAGAACATCGTGGCCTGTATCATGGTCGATCTGACGCCCGAGTGGCACCGGCGCAACGAGATGCGGGAGCTTCGGCAGCAGACGATCACCGAGGTGAACAAGGTGGTGGACGAGCAGATGAAGGTCGCGCAGGAGATCGCCGGCTTGTTGGGCGAGACCACGGCCGAGACGAAAGTCAGCCTGCTCAAGCTCCAGAGCATGCTCGAAAAAGACGTATTGTGAGCGTGTGCGATGGAATTCTTTCTGGACATCTCGGATTTGAGCCTGAAGAAGCACGGTGAGAGTGTATGCGGCGACCAGATCCGGACCGCGCAGACGTCGGACAAGACCATCGTGGTGCTCTCGGACGGATTGGGCAGCGGCGTGAAGGCCAGCATCCTGGCGACGTTGACAACCGAGATTATCATTCGCATGCTCAAGGCCGACGTGGGCCTGGCGGACATGGTCGAAACGGTGATCGGCACGCTGCCGGTGTGTCGGGTCCGCAAGATCGCCTACTCGACGTTCGCGGTGATGGAAATTCTGCACGCGGACTACTCTTACAAGATCGTGAACTTCGACAGCCCCGAGGCGATGCTTTTTCGGGGCGGTCGTGTGATACGTCCCGAGCGACGGACCATGCGGATTCAGGACAGGGATATCTTCGTTTCGCAGGGCCGTCTGGAGCAGGGAGATTTCATCTGTCTGACCAGCGACGGCGTTCTTCACGCCGGCCTGGGCGTGAAGATGAATTTCGGGTGGGGCTGGGACAACGTCGCCGAACACGTCGAGCGCCGGCTGGAGGGGGCTCCGCAGTGCGCGTGGGAGGTGACGCGCAACGTTCTGGCCCAGACGTATTCGCTCTACGGGGGCAAGCCCGGAGACGATGCGTCAGTCGTCGGGATTCTGGTGCGACGGCGCAACCGGGTGGTGATTCTGACCGGTCCGCCGCTGGAGCGAGCCACGGAATCGGCTATCGTGGAACGTTTTCTGGCGTCGAAGGCCCGCAAGATCGTTTGCGGGGGGACCACGGGCAACATCGTGGCTCGTCACGTCGGCCGGGACGTGCAAGTGGACATGAAGACCGTGACGCCGGAAGTGCCGCCGATCGGAGAGCTGACGGGCGTGGATCTGCTCACCGAGGGCATCATCACCATGTCCAAAATGCTGGCGGTGCTGGAGGACTGCCAGTTCAATCCGGCCATGCTCCCAGCGCGCCGGGACGGCGCCGTCCTGCTGGCGCGGGAAATGCTCAACGCCGACGTCATTCACTTTATCGTGGGCCAGAGCATCAACGAGTTCTATCAAAATCCCGATGTGTCCAAACACATTTCCATTCGCAAGAACCTGATACGAGAGATCGTCTTTGCGCTGAACCAACATGACAAAGAGGTCACGGTGGAATATTGTTGAGGGCGCCGAAGCCCGGGATGGCTGGGGAAGGCAGGAGACGTTATGAGCGCAAAAGTGCAGGTGCAAATATGTGTTGGCACGGCGTGTCATATTATGGGCGCCGCCGACCTGGTTATGATTGAAGACTTGCTGGAGAGGTCCCTGCGCGAGCGGGTGGAGGTCTCCGGCGTGACCTGTATGGATCTGTGCAAGGACGAGGCCAACGGCAAGCCGCCCTTTGTGGTGATCGATGGCGAGACCCTGTCCGAGGCGACGTTGGACAAGGTCCTGGCGCGAATCGAGCAGCGGGCCCGACGCTTGATTGACGGAGAGACCGGCGATGTTGGTGCTTGAGAATCGAGCGACGTATATTCGGCGCGAGTTGCAGGCCAAGGTCTTGAAACTGTTCTTCGCCGGGTGCTTGCAGGAGGAGATCGACCATCTTCCGCACAAGCTGTATCCGCGTAAGAAGGACGCCGTTCGGTGCTGCATCTACAAGGACCGGGCGGTCACCGCGTACCGGCTGATGGCCATCCTCGGCATCAGCATCGAGGAGGAACCGGACGATCCGCTGCCGTTGCGGCATTACGCGCAACAGGCTCTGGCGCGCGAGCGGGTGTGCGAGCCGGTGCTGACGGTCATCGACGAGGCGTGCAGCGCGTGCGTGCAAACCAACTACTACGTGACCGATGCGTGTCGCGGCTGTGTGGCGCGCCCGTGTTCCGTGAATTGTCCGCGCGAGGCGATCTCGTTCCAGGGCGACCGTGCGAAGATCGACCCCGGCAAGTGCGTCAACTGCGGACGCTGCCAGGGGGTCTGTCCGTACAACGCGATTGTGTACCAGCCGGTGCCGTGCGAAGAGGGCTGCCCGGTGGGCGCGATCAGGAAAGACGAGCGGGGGCGCGAGTATATCGATTACAACCTGTGCATATTCTGCGGCCGGTGCACGCGGGCCTGCCCCTTCGGCGCCATCATGGAGCGTTCGCAGATTATCGACGTGGCCAAGCACATCCAGAACGGAAAGAAGGTCGTGGCGATGGTCGCGCCTTCGATTGTGGGGCAGTTTCCCGGCGCGCTGGAGCAGACGATAGCGGCGATTCGGAAGGTCGGCTTCTCCGTCGTCATGGAAGTTGCCGCCGGGGCGGACACGACGGCCCGGAACGAGGCCGAGGAGTTCGTCGAGCGACTGAACGACGGCGACGGCCTGATGGGGACTTCCTGCTGTCCGGCCTACACCGAAGCGGTAAAGAAGCATGCGCCGGATTTCCAGCGATTCGTCTCGCATACGCGTACGCCGATGTCGTGCACCGCCGAGCTGGCCGCCGAGTACTATCCGGATGCCGTCAAGGTGTTCATCGGTCCGTGCATCGCCAAGAAGTTCGAGGGAATCCACGACGAGAACGTCGATTACGTCCTGACGTACGAAGAGCTCGGCGCCTTCTTCATGTCGCGCGACATCGACACGGCCTCTTTGGAAGAATCGACTTTCGACGCGACCACGGCGACCCGGCACGGGCGAGGGTTCCCCGTCAGTCAGGGCGTTGCCGAGGCGGTCAAACACTACGTCGGACAAAGGGCTGCGGTCCGGCCCGTGCTGATCGACGGCCTGAAGAAAAAGGGCCTCAACCAGCTCAAGCTGTTTGCCAGGGGCAAGGCGCCGGGCAACCTCATCGAGGTCATGTCGTGTGAGGGCGGCTGCATCTGCGGGCCGGGCGTCGTGAGCAATCCCAAGACCACCGTCCGGGCGCTCAAAGCCTACCTCGACGCCGACGCGAAAACGAAAACTGGAGGCCAGCGGCCATAGGCATTCCTCTGGCCTACCGCCTCGTTCGGTTTGATTTTTCCCTGGGGCAAACGGGCCTTACCCTCGTTCCGTCTTGTTCCTCTTCTTTCCTTCCTTGTGGAAAATACCTGCGAGCGTGTAACCGGCGGTGTTTTCCTTCCACTGACTCCACGAAAGCAGCACGATAAGACGCAGCATGGTGGCAGTAACGACTCGCGTGGGTCAAGGACCCACCCTACAATTGCCAAGAAAAAGCCCCGGCGCGCCGGGGCGGCCTCCTTTAGAGCTGGCCGTTAAAATGGAGTCGGAGTCATGAGTTCGGAAGAGATGAGAATCGAGTTGGAATCCTTTGTAAACCAGGGGCTTCAGGAAGGCTGGGGCGGATGGCCGCCCAAAAGCAACACCGAAAAGACCGGAGGCGGAAGGCCGAAGGCTGTAGGGATTTCTCCCGTCTCCGGCGTCGTTCGGTTTGATCTTTGCAATGACTACCGCTCGGCAGGCGTCTATAGGGCGTGCAGTGCCGGTCGATTTGGCTGATCAGGGGGCCCAGGCGGGCTCCATCGGTTTTTTGTGATCCATTGGTTTTCTTTTTCAACTGGAAGGAGTAGAACGATGCGAAAGAAGGCAATCACGGTCGGTATGGTTGTGTGTGTTGTGGCGTTGGTAGTCGGCTCTCTGGCCCTTGCACAGCCTCAAGGAGGCCGTCAGGGCGGTCGCCAAGGCATGAGGCCTGGCGGTGGACCGGGCGGCAGGCCCGGCGGATTCGATCCGGCGCGAATGCGCGAGATGATGTCGCAACGGCTTCGGCAGCAGCTTGGCGCCTCGGAGCAAGAGTGGGAGGTTATGGGACCCCGGGTCGTGAAGGTGATGGAGCTGAATCGCCAAGTCTCGGGCGTAGGCGGCATGGCCCGGATGTTCATGCGCAGCAGGCCCGGGCAGCGCGGCGGCCAAGGCCCCGGTCAGGGCGATCGGCAAGGCTCCGGCCAGGGTGACCGGCAGAGACCCGGCCAGGGCGACCGGCAGAGGCCGCAGGGTCGAGAGCAATCGGCGGTCGAGAGAGCGGCCGATCAGTTGCAGACCACGCTCGAAAACGAGTCGGCTTCCCCCGAAGAGATCAAGAAGCAGCTCACCACGCTCCGCGCCGAGCGGGAGAAGGCCAGGCAGGCGCTGGCCAAGGCCCAGCAGGATTTGCGCGATATCTGCTCGTTGCGCCAGGAGGCAGAGCTGGTATTGATGGGAATGTTGAATTAGGGTATGGTTCGTCCGATGAATGTACTTGCCCACAGGATGCTTGAACAGGGACTGATCGACGCGACGGCGGCCCGGGGCGTGAGCGACTTGCTTGCTCAAGGCGAGCCTCCCGCCCGGGCCTTTGCCGCCTGTGGTTTGGCCGAGGAGCGTGTGCTCGAGTTTCTCTCGGCCGAGCTCGATCTGCCTTACGTCGAGCTCGAGCAGCGTTCGTTTTCGAAGCAGTTCCTGGCCCAATTCCCCGCGCGGATCATTCTGGATCGGCACGTGCTGCCCGCCGACGACGGCAACGGGGGTTTGCTGGCGGTCACCGCCGATCCGTTCGATACCTCGGCGGTCGATGAGCTGCGTTTAGCCACCGGAAAAGACTTCCAGTTGGCCCTGGCGCCGCTGGCGGATATCGACCGGTGCATCAAACGTTACTTGGGCGTCGGCGCCGATACGGTTCAGTCGATGATCTCGGAGGCCGGCGAGAACGGGCTCCAGGTGATCGATACCGACGCGGATGAGGACATGGATCTGACCGAGGCGGCCGAGGGCGCTTCGATCATCCGCTTCGTGAACCAGATTCTCACCGAGGCGATCGAGCTGCGCGCCACCGACGTGCACATCGAGCCGTTCGAGGAGTCGCTCCGCGTTCGCTATCGTATCGACGGGGTCCTCCAGGAGGCTTCGGTCGCTCCGGAGGTCAAGCAGTTCCAGGCGGCGATTGTCTCGCGTTTGAAGATCCTGAGCAAGCTGGATATCGCCGAGAAGCGCACGCCGCAGGACGGGCGGATCAAGATTCGCATCGCCGAGCACGAGATCGACGTGCGTGTGTCGGTGATTCCCATGCTCTACGGCGAGGCGGTCGTGCTGCGTTTGCTCGATCGCTCCTCGGTGCTCCTGGGGCTCGATAAGCTGGGCATGTCGGATCGCGATCTGGACATCACCCGGGTCATTCTGGAACGGCCGCACGGCATCATTCTCGTGACCGGACCGACCGGCAGCGGCAAGACCACCACGCTCTACGCCGCCCTGTCGCGCATCAACGACATTCAGCGCAAGATCATCACCATCGAAGACCCGATCGAGTACCAGCTTCACGGCATCAATCAGATCCAGGTCTCGCGCAAAGCCGGATTGACCTTTGCCAGCGGCCTCCGCTCGATCCTGCGTCACGACCCCGACGTCGTGCTCGTGGGCGAGATTCGCGACGCCGAGACCGCCGAGATCGCCATCCAGGCCTCGCTGACGGGCCACCTGGTCTTCTCGACGCTGCACACCAACGATGCGCCCAGCGCGTTGACCCGCCTGGTGGACATGGGAATCGAGCCCTACCTGGTTGCCTCGTCTCTGGAGGCGCTCGTGGCCCAGCGCCTGGTGCGTGTGATTTGCCCCGAGTGCAAGGACGAGCTTTCGGCCGCTGAGGTCGCGCCGCTTCGTCAGCGGTTCGGCGACAGGCTTCCGAAAACGCTGTACAAGGGCCGGGGCTGCCGGCGGTGCCAGGGCACGGGCTACCGCGGCCGGCTTGGCATCTTTGAGATGATGGTGGTCACCGACGAAGTCCGGTCGCTGATTCTGGAAAACACTTCGGCTCCCGTGCTGCGCAAGGTTGCGGCCAAGCAGGGCATGAGAAGTCTGCGCGACGACGGCTTCCGGCATCTGGCCGAAGGTCGCACGACGGTCGAAGAAGTGCTTCGAGTCACGAAGGACGAAGGGATGGAACAGAGCGGGCTCTACGGTGCGAGCGGCGCGGGCTAAGGACGTGTAATGGCCACGTATTTGTACAAAGCATTGGATGCGCGGGGCCGGGCGGTGAGCGATACGCTGACGGCCTCGGACCGGGGCGCGGCCATCGAACAGCTCTGCGGCCAAAACCTCACCCCCGTCTCTGTGGAACGGCAGGCCGAAGGCCGGGCCGCCGGTGTCTTCGCGCGCATCGGGCGCGTCTCGAAGGCGGAGGTGGAGGCTTTCACGCGACAGTTGGCCAATCTGCTCGCCGCCGGTGTGCCGCTGAGCCGGGCGCTGCACATCCTCAGTCGCGAAGCCTCGCGACCGGCGGCCCAGAAACTCTGGGCGGTGGTCCACGATCAAGTCGCCGGCGGCATGGCCCTGGCCGAGGCGCTGGCGCAGCACCCGCGCGTCTTTACGGCGGTTCACGTCGCCATGGTTCGGGCCGGCGAAACCGGCGGATTCCTCGATCTCGTGCTCGAACAGATCGCCACGTTCCGCGCCCGCGAGCAGGACCTCAAGGGCAAGGTGACATCGGCGTTGATTTATCCCTGCGTTCTGGCGGTGCTCGGGGCCGGGATTCTGACGTTCTTATTGACGTATTTTATACCGCGATTTTCGCAGATGTTCGCCGAGTTCGGCGGCTCCCTGCCGGCCTTGACCAAGGCTATCGTCGCGGCCAGCCAGATTCTCGTGAGGTACTGGCTGGTGATCATTCTGGCCATTGCGCTGGTCGTTTTCGCGGTGCGGCGGGCGCTGGCCCACGAAGAGGGACGCCGGTCTCTGGAGCGGTTCGTTCTGCGCGTGCCGTTGTTGGGCACGGCGGTGGCGCGGTTTGCCCTCGTGCGGTTCTGCCGCATGCTGGGAACGCTCGTGGCAGCGGGCGTGCCTTTGGTGACGGCGTTGCACGTCGCCAGGGAAGCCATCGGCAACCAGGTGCTGGCCGACACCGTCACCGACGCCATCGCGGACGTTCAGCGCGGGACGTCGCTGGCCCGCAGCCTGGAGAGCTGCCGCCTGCTGTTTCCGCGTTCGGTGGTCGAGATGATCTCCGTGGCGGAAGAGAGCGGCCGGCTGGATCAGGAGCTGACCCGTCTGGCGGGCGCGTACGAGCAGGATTTGGATCGTCGTTTGAAGATGATGGTGACGCTGGCCGAGCCGGCGCTGTTGTTTGTCATGGCGGTGCTGGTCGGGACGGTCGTGATCGGCATGCTCCTGCCCATATTCAATCTGCAAGAGCTGATCCGGTAAGAGCCGCGCACGCGATGCGGCCGGAGCCGTCAGAGGTATATGAGTGAATTATGATTGTTCTTGAATAGGAATGCGACATGAAACCACGGGCTCAAAGGAAAAGAACGCTTCGGGATCGTCGGCGCCGCGTGCCGATGCGGTCGGGATTTACGCTGATCGAGCTTTTGCTGGTGTTGGTGATTCTGGCGGCTCTGGCCGCGATCGTTACACCGAAGTTCACGAAGCGCTCGGAGCAGGCGCGCATCACGGCGGCCACGGCGCAGATCTCTCAGTTCGAGGTGGCGCTGGACACGTTTGAGATCGACCTGAGCCGCTATCCCACCACCAGCGAGGGACTTCGGGCCCTGGTCGACAAACCGACCTCGGACGCCGAGGGATGGCAGCAGCCGTACCTCAAGCGCGACGTGCCCAAGGACCCCTGGGGCAACGACTACGTCTATCGATACCCCGGCCAGCACAACCAGGAGGGCTATGATTTGCACTCCTATGGGCCCGACGGGAAGCTGGGCGGCAACGACGATATCACGAACTGGACCCAAGACGAATAGCAGAACGGTTCGAGGCGACGGTCCGCGCCGCGTGCCGCGGCCGTGAAAGTCGCGCGAATGGATCGACGAATGAGCACGGTCAAGATGCGAAACAACAAAGGTACGGGCTTTACCCTCCTGGAGCTGATTCTGGTGATGGTGATTCTGTCAACAGTGCTGGCGATGGCGGCGCCGTCGTTGCGCGGTTTCTTCGCCTCGCGGCAGACGCATGACACCGCCGCGCAGATTCTGGCACTGACGCAACTGGCCCGCTCCCAGGCGATCAGCGAAGGCATTATCTATCGGCTGAACTTCGACACGCGCGAGCGCACCTACTGGCTGACCGCCCAGAAGTCCGGCGCCTACGAGAGACTCGATACGGGCTTCGGGCAGAAGTTCACGCTTCCGAAAGATATGAATATGGAGCTGGAGGACGTCGACGAGGAGGAGGACGACGTGTTCCTCGCCTTCACGCCGCAGGGAACCGTCACCGCCGGCACGCTCCGGCTCATCGATCGAGGGGGCCGGGCTTTGGAAGTGACCTGCCCGACTGTCACCGAATCGTTTTCTATTGTCGAATGTGAGCAGACTTATGCCGCGCATGCGTCGAGATAACCCGGTGGAAGGGCGCGGCCGTTCGGGCGGCTTCACCTTCATTGAGCTGCTGGCAACGGTGGTGCTGATCGGCATCATCATGCCCGTGGCGATGGGCAGTATCAGTCTGTGTACGCGCCTGGGGGGGCAGTCGCGCCGCCAGATCGAGGCGGCCTGCCTGGCGAACACCAAGCTGACGGAGCTGCGGGTCACCGGCGATTGGGACAGCGGAAACCAGCGCGGCGAGTTTGAGCAGGAGTGGTCTGATTATCAATGGAAGGCCACGGTCGTCGGCTGGACCGATACGACGATGCGACAGCTTGATGTGACGGTGACGTGGCTCAGCCAGGGCAAAGAGCGCAGCGTTACGCTGAGCACGTTGATTTATCCGGAGGAGGAGTGAGATGGCCGGCGCCGCTCGACAATACAGAGCCTTTACGCTGCTGGAGTTGCTGGCGGCGATGGCGCTGATGGTGGTCGCCGCCTCGTGCCTGTACACGGCGTTGTACACGGGCTTTCGCGCGCGGCGCAGCGCGATGTCCGCCGTCGAGCCGACCGCGCTGGCGGTCAATGCAATCGAGCTGCTGAAGCAGGATATTTACGGCGTTTTGTCGCCGGACGGCGTCCTGGCGGGCGCCTTTGTGGGCACGAATTCGGCGGGCATCAAGGGAGTGGATGCCGACAGTCTGGAATTTTACACCACGCACGTTTATGCGGCCGACGACGAGGTCGCAGCGGGCCTGGGGCAGATCGAGCTGATGTTGGCCGAAGACGACGACGCGGACGACGGGACCTACCAGCTCCTGCGGCGGGTCACGACCAACCTGCTGTCTCTCAAGGCCGTCGATCCGGACGAGCAGATTCTCTGCCGCAGCGTGGTGTCCCTGAATCTTCGGTACTTCGACGGCGACGGGTGGGTCGAGGCCTGGGACTCGACGGCCGACGCCAACAGTCTGCCGCAAGCCGTCGAGATCGACATTGAGATCGCACACGATGAGAATCGGCAAACCGGCGAACCGCAAAAACGCCGGCTCGTCCAGTGCTTTCCCATACCCTGCGGGGTCTGGGCCAAACAGGAGAGCGAGTCGGAAGGATGACAGCGCAGGCAAACACAACACGCAAGGGGGCACGCCGGGACAGGGGCACCGTCCTGATCGTCACGATCTGGGTGGTCCTGGTTCTGGCGGGGCTGGCCCTGGTGTTTGCCCGTTCGATGCGGGTCGCCGCCATCGTCTCGGCCAACCACGTGGCCTCTCTGGAAGCGGAGTGCGTCGCGGCCGGCGCGCTGGAATACGTCATCGCCCAGCTCAGCACGATCTCCGACGAGGATACCTCCGCCCTGGAAGGGGCCGATTCGTATCAGGCCATGGAACTGGGGCAAAGCTACTTCTGGATTCTGCGTTCGAACCTGGAAGACGATCGGGAATTCGAGTACGGGATCACCGACGAGGCGGGCAAGATCAACCTGAACTCCGCTTCGCTGGAGATGTTGCTCAAGCTTCCCGGCATGACCTCGGAACTGGCCGCTTCCATCATCGACTGGCGCGACGAAGACAGCGAAATCTCCACCGGCGGCGCCGAAAACGAGTACTATCTGTCGCTCTCGGAGCCCTACGATTGCAAGAACGGGCCGCTGGAGACCGTGGATGAAATCCTCCTGATCAAAGGCGCCTCGGAGGACCTTTTGTACGGGGAAGACACGAATCTCAACGGCGTTCTCGACGATCACGAAAACGACGGAGACAACAGCGACCCGGTCGACAACCGCAACGGTCGGCTGGACGCGGGCTTCTACGACTACGTCACCGTCTACAGCGAGGAGGCCAACGTGGACAGCGAGGGCAACCAGCGTCTCAACATCAACGATGTCCAGGCCCGGGCCGACCTGCAGGCCGCGCTGGAAGAGGTGGTCGAGGAAGAACGGGCCCTGGAAATCATGAATCAGGTGCCCATGAACCCGCGTTATGACAATATCCTGGATTTCTATTTTGGGTCGGGTCTGACGTCCGAGGAGTTCGCGCAGCTTGCCGGGCGGCTCACCACGAGCGAAGAGGAGACGCTCCCCGGCCTGGTCAACGTCAACACCGCCGGCAAGGAGGTGTTGCTGTGTCTGCCGGGGCTGGAGGAGAGCGACGTCGAGGCCCTTCTGTCCTACCGCGCCTCGAACAACGACATCGATTCGGTCGCGTGGGTGACGGAGGTGCTCGATAACGCCAAAGCGGTCGAGATCGGCAGCTTCATCACGACGCGCTCGTTTCAGTATTCGGCCGATATCGTCTGCCTGGCGGGCAACGGCCGGGCCTACAAGAGATACAAAGCGGTCCTCGACCTGCGCGAGGCCTCGCCTGTGATCGTGTACTGGAAGACGCTGACCTACTTGGGTTGGCCCTTGACCGAAGCGATCGTGGCGGCCGTGCGGAAGGGAGAACCCTTGACGAATACCATTTTGAACATGGATTAACGGGACGGTGACTATGCGTAGTACGCAAACCGTATTGGGATTGGCCATTGATGAGTCCGGCATCGCTGCCGCGGCGCTGCGGGCACGGGCAGGGCGGCACGAGATTCGTCGCTGCGGCCGGTTCGTTTTCCGGGACAAACTCACGCCGGAGAACGCCGAAGAATTGGGCCGGCAGTTCAAGCAGTTTCTGCGGACGAATCACTTCACGGCGAAGCAGGCCGCGGTGGGGATTCCGGCGCAGTGGATCGTGGCAAAGGAGATCACGGTCCCGCCGGCCAAGGCGGACTCTCTTTCGGGCCTCTTGCACATCCAGGCCGAGCGTGCGTTTTCTCTGAATGCCGGGGATCTTGTGTTCGATTACTGCGGCCGACTCAGCAGTGCCGAGAGCAGCCACATTTTCTTATTGGCGACGCGACGTCAGCTCACGGATCAGATTCTCGCATTGGCTGCTGCGGCCGGTCTGCGGGTGGTGTCCGTGACGGTCTCGGCGCTGACCCTCAATGAGGCGCTGTCTCCGGAGACGGCCGAATGCCGCTACGGTCTGTACGCGCGGCCGGGCTACTGTGAATTCTGGAGCCGCGCGAACGGCCGGCTGCGCTCCATCCAGCACGTCTCGACGCCCGGCGACGCCGCGACGCTGGCGGCCACGATTCAGCGGCTTCTCGTGCTGTCATCCAAGCAGGGCCCATCGTCAGCCGACCACGTCACGGTGTACGACGATTGCGGCCTGTCGGACGGGACGCTCGATCGCCTGCGCGACCGGCTGGCTCCCGGGATTACCGTCGCCGACGGCAATGCCGAGCTGCTTGCCGACGGGGTGGGTGCAGAGCCGCCGGCGGCCGAGGCGCAGTCGATCGCGGCCGTGGCCGTGGCGATGGGAGCGGTCGGTACGGACCGCCCGCCCGTTGACTTTCTGCACTCACGCATCAACGGCAAGCAGGCCACGGGCCACAATCGCCTCACCGTCTGGGCGGGCATCGTCGCCGTGGCGTGTCTCATCGGTCTGGGCGCCGTGCTGGCCGGATACCGCAGCGACACCGCCAGCATCGCGTACTACACCGAGCAGTTGGAGCTGATGAGCGAGGATATCGCCGCCGCCCGGGAGATGGTCGATCGCGTTTCGCACGCGCGGAGTTGGACCTCGCAGGAGCCGGAGTTTCTCGAGTGCCTGCGCGAGCTGACCCTGGCGTTTCCGCAGGAGCCGCACATCTGGGCCACGAGCCTGGCCCTCAGTGACAACGGCGTCGGGGCGCTGGTCGGCAAGGCGGTCGACAAGGAGAGCTTCTATAGGGTGCTGGACCGAATCAAGAACAACGAGGTGTTTTCCGACGTGCAGATGGTGCACGTCCGGGATGCCGGAAGAGATTCCCGAGAGCAGGAATTCGCCGTCAATTTCATATTCCGGGGCGCGAAATAGACATGGTTCTATCGAAACGAGAACGGATTATACTGATCGTCGCCGTGGTGGCGGTGGGGGCGCTCGTGCTCAACTTCTTCGTTATCGACCCTGCCGGGAGGCAGTTGGAGCAGGTCGAGAATCGCAGGCTGCAGTTGGAGGCCCAATTCAGTGAAGCCCAGAGCCTGTTCGAGCGGCAGCGGCTGCTGGGGCCCAGGTGGAAGGCCATGCTCTCGGAGGGTCTGCGCAGCGACGCGGAGGCCGAGACGCGGGTCGCGCGGGCGCTGGACGAGTGGGCCGCCGACGCCCGGCTGACGCTGAGCTCGGTCAAGCCCGAGCGGGTCGCCGGTGACAAAGGCCTCAAAGAGATGACGTTCGTCGTCGCCGGCAAGGGGCGGCTCGACGCCGTCGCCTGGTTCCTGCACCAGGTGGAAACTGCGGCCCTGCCCATCAAGGTCAAGAACATGCAGCTCGGTTCGAGCAGCGAATCCGGCGACAGCATGTCGTTGCAGCTTCGTTTGTCCGCCCTCTACCTGGATGCGGAATCGAAGCCCTCCGAGCAGGAAAGACAACCAACCCAATCGTCCGAGGCAGATGATGAAGAATTGCTCTAATCGAATGGCCGTCGGTGTTTTCTCGACCGTTGTGTTGGGACTGGCAGTCGTGACGTGGCCCGGGAGCGGGCTCGGCCAGGATAGCGCCGAGCAAACCGATCCGTGGGCGAAATACCAGATCATTCTGGAGCGCAACATTTTCTCGCGCCAGCGGGGCCCGATCCGGCGGCCCGACGAGGTCGAAGAGAAGCCGAGGGAGGTCGTGGTGCCCAATCCCGAGTCCTACCTCCTTCTGAGAGGCATTGTCCAGGAAGACGGCACGTTTATCGCCTTCATCGAAGACACGCGCAGCGCGACGATCCTGAAGCTGCGCCAGGGAGACAGCGTCGCGCGGGGCACGATTGCGACCCTCAGCCTCGATTCGCTCGAGTACGAGCTGGAGGACAAGAAAACGACGATTCGGATGGGATACGATCTGGAGGGCGGACACGGCGCCGTCACCGCCAGTGAGCTGATGGAGTGGTCGCAGACGTCGGCCGCAACGGGGTCCGGCGCAACCGACGCGCAAACGCCGGCCGCACCCACGGGAGAACAGGCCGACATCCTCAAGCAGCTTATGGAGCGACGAAAACAGGAGCTCGCAAATTAGAACTCAGTCTCAACTCATTAGAGGATGGTCATGCTGAACGAAGTGAAGCATCTGGGCCGGGGGAAAGAAGCCGGCATCGCACCAGAAGGGACCTGCGATGGCCAGCCCGGCGCGCCGGGATTCGCGTCCGCTCAGGATGGCAATCATCATATGACAAGCGACGGAGCATTAGAACAAGTGGTCCGAGTCGTTGAAAACACAATCATGCGAAGGAGATAATGATTATGCAAACGTTCAAGATAGCGATGATCGGTGCGACGCTGGCTGTGCTCGTGGTGCACATGCCCGGCCATACCTCGGCCCAGCAAGCCACCGAGTCGCCGGCAAAGACCGAACCGCCGGCAAAGACCGAACCCGTTGAGGTCGTTGAGAACAACGGCGGCATGAAGGTCAAGCTCAACTTCCAGGACGCTCCCTTGCAGGCGGTCCTGGAGTACCTCTCCGAGACGGCGGGATTGACGGTCGTTTCCAGCGAACCTCTGGTGGACGGTCGCATGACGGTCATCAGCCGCCAGCCCATCACGCTCGAAGCGGCGGTCTCCCTGATCAACTCCATGCTCAAGGAAAAGAACTTGACCACGATACTCAACGGCAAGGTCCTCAAGGTCGTGACCCTGGAGGCCGCCAAGCAGGAGAGCGTGCCCGTTTTCTCGGGACGCGACCCCGAGGCGGTCGTGGCCAGCGATGACGTGGTCACTTATGTGATCCCGGTCAGTTACGTCACCGCCAGCGCGCTGCGCGAGAACCTGCAGGGCCTGGTTCCCGAGTATGCCAGTCTCGAGGCCAACGAAGACGGCAATGCCTTGATCGTCACCGACACGATGGCCAACATCCAGCGCCTGATGAAGATCGTCGCGGCGCTGGATACCCACATGGCGTCGGTGGCGGAGATCCGGGTGTTTCGTTTGAACAACGCCGACGCCAGCAGTGCGGCCGAGATGATCAACACCATGTTCCAGCAGGATTCGCGAAGCGGTCGCAGCAGCCGGGGCAGCTCGTCCCGGGGCAGCAGCCCCTTCCAGATGATGATGGACCGGTTCCGCGGCGGCGGTGGCCCTCCCGGCATGTTCGGCGGGCGCGGCCCCAGTGGACGCGGTGGACGCTGAGTTCGTGAAACGTGTCTTGTGAAGCGTATCTCGCAATAGCCCGCGCTTCACGCCGCTGACGCCGAGCACGAGTGCCAAAGAACGTTTGAACGCTAAGGAGACCCTGGCGATGTTGATTCATAGAACATTTGTGATCGTCATGATGCTGGTTGCCGCCGGTGTGCTGATGCCCCGTCATGGCTATGCCCAACAAACGGACAATATGTCCTCCGAGACCGAGACCGAGACCGAGGACGCTGCTGCTGTGACCGGGCGTGCCGATCGGCGTGACCGCGCCGACCGGGAGCGCCGCGAAGAGGAACAGGAAGACGCCGACGCCCAGAGCGGTGGCAGCGCCAACGTGCAGGTGATCGCGGTCGCCGACGAGCGGACCAACTCGGTCGTGGTGCGAGGGCCCGCCGAGCTGCTGGATCTTGTGTCCGAGGTGCTCTCGTCCCTCGACGATACGACGGTCGAGGTCGCCGGTGTGAAGATCTTTCAACTCCGCTATGCCGACGCGATGAACGTGGCCGACATCGTCAACAATCTTTTCGGCGACGAGCAGTCGCAATCCGACCAGCGGGGCGGGTTCGCGATGTTTCGATCTCCCTTCGGCGGGTCCGACCGTCGGCAAAGTCAGGACGACGAAAGCGGCAGCAAGCTCACGGTTGTCGCCGCGGCGGATAGCCAGACCAACACCGTCGTGGTGACCGGTCCGAACGCGCTGCTGGAGGTCGTGGCCGGCGTGGTCGAGAAGCTGGACACGCAGATTCCCAATCTCGCCGACGTCAAAGTCTTCCACCTGGAGTATGCCGATGCCCAGGATACCTCCGAGTTGATCAACGAGGTTTTTGGCGAGAGTGGCTCCTCCTCGCGGTCGACCCGGTCCAGCAGTCAGCAGAACCAGATGGTTCGGTTCATGCGCGGGGGATCGAGCCAGCAGGGCGCTCAGGGCGGGGGGATCTCGGACGTCGAGGTCATCGCCTCCGCCGACTCGCAGACGAACTCTGTCGTCGTCAGCGGTCCCGCGGAGACCCTGGAGGCCATTGCCGATGTCGTCAAGGAATTGGATGTCAATCCGGAGCAGGAGCGGCGTATCTTCGTCTACCCGCTCAAGAACGCCACCGCCACGAACCTCATGGAGATTCTCAACAACCTCTTCCTGGAGATGCAGGCGCTGGACGAGGCGGGCAGCAGCCGGACCGGTCAGCAGTTCCAGGGCAGGCAGGCCACTCCCACGGCGCAGGCGGGCGGCGACTCCTCCGGCAGCGGCGACGATCTCTCCGAAGAGACGTACTTCGAAGCCGATGCCGATACGAACTCCCTGCTCATCATGACCTCCACGAAGAACTACGAGAAGATCAAGCCGATCCTCGACGAGCTGGACAAGCCCATCGGACAGGTCCTCATCAAAGTTCTCTTCGCCGAGATCACGCACAACAACGATATCGATCTGGGCACGGAGTTCTCCGCGTGGAATCTCCGAGGGACCGGCGACGACCGCAACCTCGAACTGGGTACCACATTCGGCCAGCCGGTGAGCGGTTTCAGTGCGACGGTATTCGACCAGGACGTGGAGGTCGCGATTCACGCTTTGCAGGAAACCGGCAAGTTGAACATCCTGTCTCGTCCCTACATCCTGACCAGCAACAACCAGACCGCTACGATCACCGTCGGCCAGGAAGTTCCCTATGCCACCGGCGAGAGCCTGACAACCGGCCAGTCGCAGACCACCACCGAGTATCGCGACATCGGTATTATTCTGGAAGTGACCCCGTCGATCAATCCGGACGGCCTGGTTAACATGACCGTTCGACCCGAAATCTCGTCGCAGACGGGCGAGAACGTGCAGATCTCCGAGAATCTCGCGCTGCCCGTTTTCTCCACGCGAACGTCCGAGACGAAGGTTGCCATCCGCAACGGTCAGACCATCGTGATCGGTGGCTTGATGCAGGATCAAACGACGGAAACCATCAGTAAGATCCCCTTGTTGGGTGATGTACCCATCGTGGGCAACCTTTTCAAGCGCACGATCATAGGGAAGGACAAGACGGAACTTCTGATCTTCCTGACGCCGCTTGTTGCCCAGGACGCCGCGGAGTTGATCCCCATCTCCAACACCGAACGGTCCCGCAGCAATCTGCTCGACGACGAAACGGTGGCCGAGATCTTCAAGAAGCACATGGACGCCATGGAGGCAGACGTCGAGTCGACAGACCCGAATTCACCGAAGTGATGAGGAGTTGTTGAGCACACGCGGGAAGAGCCGCGTGTCCCGCCCGGTCTGATGGACCGGGCGGAGCGGTGATGGGTGACAGAAGTGAACGGGCAAAGAAAGATCGTTGTTGTGTTGATCTTGACGCGGTGGCTGGTGTGTCCAGCGATCGCGCAAGGTCCGGAGCCCAATGAAGTCGTGCTGAACATCGGCGACCGTTCCGTCCGTTTGATGTCCCGACCGGAGCGGGGGTACGTGGTCGAGTCTCGTCCGGAAGCGGACGCGGTCGAGGGACTCGACCGGATATTGAGAGAGCTCGGAGACGAGGACATCCGGCCCGTGCGCGGGCGCCGTCGGGGCGGCGCGGCCGTGGTGCATCGGAGCCGGCCGTCCGACGAAAACGAAGGACACATCCGGAAGCTCCGCGAGAGTCAGGACATTCAATACGCCGCACCGCTGTTCTCCTTCAACGGCCGCACTGTCGCCATCGTGCCCGAGATCGTCCTCCGCGTCGCGCCCCGAACCGATGCAAACGATCTCCAGACGCTCTGCGACGATCTGAACGTGAAGATCGCCTACGGCCTGGAATTCTCCGAGAGAGAATTCCTCATTGAAGTCACGGCCTCGGATGAACGTGACGTCTTTGCCGCGCAGGAGCAGCTCGACCGAAGTGCCCTGGTCAAATGGGCGGCGCCGAACGTTGCGTTTCAGCCGGAGCTTCGCGGGCCGCGCCTGCCCAACGATCCGTACTTCTGGGGGCAGTGGCATCTGATGAACGCCGGGCAGTCGGGCGGCATGCCTGCGGCCGACATCAGCGCCGTCGAGGCCTGGGAGATTACGGTGGGAGATCCTTCCGTCGTCGTGGCGGTAGTGGATAGCGGAGTGGATTTCAGCCATCCTGATTTGGCGGCGCTTCTTGTGGACGGATACGATTTCTGCGACGACGATCCCTGCGCCGACGCCACCCGGGAATATGCCGATGAGGCTCACGGCACGGCCTGTGCGGGACTGATTGCCGCCCAGGGCGATAACGCTACCGGGGTTACCGGCGTGGCGTGGAACTGCAGGATCATGCCCATTCGCATCTTCGGTGGATCGCACGTGTATATCACCGAGGCCGACGTCGCCACGGCCCTGCGCTGGGCGGCCAATCACGGGGCGGACGTGTTGAGCAATAGCTGGGGAGTGGAACTGGTCGCGACGGCGGTTCAATCCGCCCTGGCCGACATCACCGAGCCCGGCGGCATGGGGCGCGAGGGCAAAGGGTGCGTGGTCCTCTGGGCGGCGGGCAATTCGGGAGACGCCATCCCGTCGCGCGATCCGGCGGCGTATCCCGAAGTGATCGCCGTTGGAGCCACCGACCACAGCGATCGGCTCTGGAGCTACAGCTCCTATGGTCCCGAGCTCGACCTGGTCGCGCCCAGCGGAGGCCCGATGGACGCACCGGGGCAGTCGGATCTCTGGACGACCGATCTGACGGGAGAGACGGGATGGGACGCGTATAACTACCATCTCGACCTGTCGGTGGACTACACCGATCGCATGGGAGGGACCTCTGGGGCGTGCCCGATCGCCGCCGGTGCGGCCGCTCTGGTTCTGTCTGTCGCCCCCGACCTGACGGGCGATCAGGTGAGGCAGATCTTGCAGACGTCGGCCGTGGATCTGGGAGCCGCCGGCTATGATCCCTATTATGGCTACGGCCGCATCGATGCGCGGGAGGCGTTGGAGGCCGCGCTCGCTCAGCAACTGGACCTGGATGCAAGTGGTGCTGTCGACCTCTACGATTTTGCCCGGCTCGGGCGCCTCTGGCGGACCGACGAATCATCCGTTGACGCCGAAAGGCTGGCCCTGATGGCGCGGTACTGGCTGGGTTCCTTTACCCCGGCAGCGCCGTGAGTCGCCGAGTGACTTCGTTATGATGCGCCGCACCCGTCGCGCGCCATCCGGCGAAGTCGCGGTTGCCCGACAGCGAGACGGTAGACTATACTGAATTCCATCTTATCGCTTTGACAGAAGGAAAGGAGCGTGTGCATGGGAATCGAGAGCGGTACGTCGCGGGCGCGGCTCGTAATCACGTGTGCTTTTCTGTGGGCCTTCGTTTGCCTTTGTCCCGTGGCGGCTGCGCCGGGGGACAGGCTGCGCGTCGTCATCGAGACCGATGCGCCCGGCGGGGACCCGGACGACGAGGGCTCACTGGTCCGGTTCTTCCTGTACCTAAGCGAATGGGACGTCGAGGGCCTGATCGGCACGCGCGCCGCGGCCCAGAGCCGGTTGGGTATTTCCGGCAAGGACCGAATTCTGCAATACATCGACGGTTACGAGCAGGCGTACGGAAATCTGAAACTCCACGATCCGCGCTATCCCGCGCCGAACGTCCTTCGTGATGTCACGAAGCAGTGCTGCGAGGGAAGCGAGGGACGCGATCACGTCATCTCCGTCGTGGACGCCGACGATCTCCGCAGTGTGTGGTATCTCAACTGGGGTACGAACGAAGAAGACGACAAGCCCACGGCTTTGCGGGAAGCGCTCGATTACGTCCAGCAGACCCGAACCGCTGTGCAATACCGCTATTTCGCGAGCCAGGTCTACTACGTCGGCGTGTACCGGCAGAACCACCTCGGCCCGCACCGCCCGGCGCTGGGCTTTTACATGGACGCGTTCTACCCCGACATGGACGGCGGGCGCTGGTACCATCGCTGGCGGCCTCTGACGGCGCGGGCGGGAGGCTTCGATGTGGACCGTGACATCAAGCGCAACCACGGCCCGCTCTGCGCCAACTACACCATCCAAAAGGAGGGAGACACGCCGACGTTCATGCACCTGATTCCCAACGGTCTCAACGTCCCCGGCCGGCCCGCATGGGGGGGCTGGTCCGGCCGCTTCCGCTTCAACGAACAGCGCCACCTCTGGCAGTGTGATCGGCGCGACACCTGGAACGGAAAAACGCACCGCGACAACACCCTGGCCCGCTGGGCCGCGCAGCTTCAGAACGATTTCAAAGCGCGGGCCGACTGGTGTGTGGCCAAGAGTTTCGAGAAGGCCAACCATCCGCCGCTGGTGGTTGTGGAAGGCGACCGGACGCAAAATGCGCTCGTGCGAGAGGTGCCCGTCGGCAACCGCTTGACGTTGGACGCCGCCGGCACCACCGATCCCGACGGCAACGACCTTCGCTACGAATGGTTCGTTTATCCGGAGGCCGGAACGTACCAAGGCCTCGTGACACTCGCATACGCCGACGCCCCGAACTGCACGCTCGGCATCCCGCCCGACGCCGCGGGCAAGACCATTCACGTCATCCTGCAAGTAACCGACAACGGCGTCCCACCCCTGACCCGCTACCGCCGCATCGTCCTGACGGTGGACCATGTCTGGCCTCCCGCGCCGTAACAAGCGCGGCACCGGTAGGGTGGGTTTTCAACCCACGCCAAACGACGTCGCACGCACAAACGCGTGGGTCAAGGACTCACCCTACAGCTACAGCCGCGTCGTCGTCGAAGCGACCGGTACCCCAGCCCCTGGCGCCGTAGGAAACGCGGCACCGGTAGGGTGGGTTCTCAACCCACGCGGAAGGGCGTCACGTGCACAAACGCGTGGGTCAAGGACCCACCCTACAGCCACCACCGAAGGGCTGTCATTGCGAGCGAAGCGAAGCAATCTATAGCCGCACGATTTATGAAATGCGGTACCAGCTCTCTTTCGGATCGGACGCTGTTAACGAACGACGACGAAGGTGGGGCGTTCGGTGACGGTCAGGCTGACGCGGCCGTTGTTGGGGGTTAGCTTGGTTTGGTGTCCGGTCGGGCTGTCTGGCTGGAGCGTGACGAGGATTACAGGCGAGGACGTCGCGACATTGAGGGCGAAGTCTTCGACCCGTCCCTGGTTGCTGGTGGGGCACCAGATCGCGTCGACGTAGCGGCAGGCGGGGTCGGCCGAGCGGAAGCGGTAGATGCGGACGCGGTCGTGGCCCGAGGGGATCTCGCGCTGGAAGCGCGTCTTGCCCAGGACGTGTCGCAACGTCGCGACGTAGAACCAGGATCGCTTGGGCTGATGGCGGTTCCATTTCTCGTTGGTCAGGCCGGAGCTGTTGAACTTGACGGTGTTGCCCGCATTGACGTCGCGCAGCATGTACTGTTGCGCACGGTCAACGCCGGCGGCCGCCAAAGCCAGGTACGAGCGCACGATCCACTGGCCCTGCACCTCCTCGGCGCTGGCGGCCCCGATGGCGGGGGCCCGCTGGACGGACTTGGGGTTCGTGTCGTAGCCGAACTCGGAGACCCAGACTTCCTTGCCGGGCAGGTAGCGGTTGCGGAATTCGACGATGCGCTGGAATCGCTCGCGCAGGCCGTCGGCCTCGGGGCTGATCCCCGTCGTGGGCCGGCCGGACTGGCCGCCCGCATCGTTGGAGTAGTGGTGGAAGTTCAGCACGTCGGCCGGGAAGTCCCCGTTGCGATGGAAGTCGGCCCAGAGCTGCATCGCCTTGATGTACTGGAGCTCGGGAATCGCCAGCCCGCCGAGGACGAATTTCATCTTTGGATCGGCGTTCTTGACGCCGACAGTCTCGCCCACGGCGCCGCGATGCCCGTCGCAATCGGCGCTGCACATCGCCGCTAATTCGAAAGGCGAGAAGTACGCCCCGCGCCCCTTCCACCACTTGTCGGGCTCGTTCCAGTTCTCGATGTAGCGCACGAGGCCGAGCCCGCTGCGGCGGGGCTGACCGGATTTGAGCTTGAGCAACGCATCGTCAACGACGCTACTGCCGTAGCGGGCGGCGAACTGGAACAGATACGAAGCGTGGGACGCGTACGATTGCGGGTCGGTCGCATCGGCGCCGTCGGCGATGGGTTTGTCGTCTCCGCGATTGGGATCGGAGCCGACGGCGTACAGGGCGCAGCCCTGCAGGCACGGCGCGACCTCCACGCCGGCGTCCTGCAACTGCCGATAGAACGCATCGAAGTCCCAGCCCCAGCCCGGGCCGCTGACCCAGCTCGGGCTCCACGCCAGCTCGTGGTCCGGGTAGCCCGCGTACGCCGTGTCCTTGTTCCCTTCGTCCCACTGCCAGTTGTGGTATTCGCGCAGCGTCCCGCACGCCGCGATGCGCTCGATGGGATCGTCCACGAAGCCGTTGAGCCCGATGAACGCATCCATCAGCGGTTGCTCGTGTTCGACCGGTGCGCGCGCCACCGGCTTCTTGCCCAGCGCCGTCCCATAGATCAGAAGCTCGGCGATTTGGGCGGAGGGGTTCTCGAACGTGAGCTGCAGGTAGCGCGTCGCGACGGCGCACTCATGGCGCGCCCATTTGCGGTACTGTTTCAATTCGTCGACGAAAAGCGTTGTCCACTTGTCCCCGTCCCGGTACGCCACCGTAAGGCGCCCCCGGCCTTCCACGTCGAAGAAGCAGATGTCACCGATCTCGTGCTCGACGCCCAGATCGACCACAATAGCCAGCGGGTAGTAGAGACCGGCGTTCATCCAGCCATTCGAATAGGACGTCTTGGGCGGCGCCGCCGTCCCGTGACGCGGATCGCCCGCCAGGTCCTGCTCGTCGACCAGCTCCACCGCCGGCCGCTGCCCCGAGACATTGATCAACATATCGACATCGAGACAAATCCGCTCCGCCGAGAAACCCGTCACGCAGAGCCCGAGAATAGCAAGCAGGCAAATGATTGGGCAAAATTGCCGATTGCCGATTGGGGATTGGAGATTCCGTTTCGCAGGATGGGCTTTACCCCATGCAGCTTCTCTTCGAGTCATACGCCCGTTCTCCGTGAGTGTAGGTTGACAATCCAAAGACAAAGCGGACTATACACCAGACTCGTTGGGTCTCGATCAAATGCCCGGCATAACATTGCCGCCGCAAACGGGGATGTAGGCCCCGCTGATGAAACCAGCCAGATCGGAGGCGAGAAACGCCACGACGTGGGCGATTTCCCTATCCGTACCGCGCCGCTTCAGGGGAACGTTTTCCCTGTACGCGTGTGTCGAATCCGATTCGCAACGGTCCTCGCTGATCGTCCAGCCGGGCGCCACTTGGTTCACCGTAATGTCGTATTCGCCCACCTCCCGGGCCAGCACGCGAAAAACACCGTCCATCCCACGCTTGCCCGACACGTACGCTGACTGTCCCCGTGCGCACTGCATGGAGCATTCTGTATTGACGCCGATCACTCGGCCCCACTTCCTGGTCATCATGCCCGGGACGAACGCCTGGGTCAGCAAGACGCTCTGCAAGACGCAAGAACGGAATTGGCTCTCGTAATCCGACGGCGATTGTTGGAGAACCTCCTTCCAGTCGTACTGGATGACAGCGTTCGCGACGACGATATCCGGCGAACCCACGCTGCTCTCAACGTGTCTTTGCATTTCGTTCACTGAATCTCTCTCTGTCACATCCGCCTGGACCGCCAAAACCTTACGTTCCAACTGATTGAGTTCGGCGACAAGGGATTCCGCTTTGCCGGCGTTTTCGTGGTAGTGAATCACAATATCCGCTCCGGCCTGCGCGAGGGTCCGAACCATAGCGCGCCCGAGTTGCCCCGTGGCTCCTGTCACCAACGCCACTTTGCCAGAAAGATCAATTGCGATCATCAGTTCTCCGTTCGCGAGAATACATTAAAGACGGCCACTCGTGCGTGCACCCATCCGCTCGAGCATCACCAAGCCGCATTAACAGGCTAAGTGCAACAAGGCCCGTAGTGACAATAGCGAGCCCACCGGCATCTGCTTCTGCTTCTGATCTCTGGGGTCTCTGCCCCTGGGCCATGGCGGCGCTCCGGTTGCTGCCCGGCAGAGCCCTGCCCTCCGCTATGCTACTCGTAGGGTATCGCCGGTACGCGTTGGCCGCAAGGGCTATCCGGACGGGCGGGCGTGGAAGAGTTCGGCGGGCCATGGGAAGCCCAGACACTGGCGGGGCCGCCGGAACAGGCGTGGTTCATTCGCTTGGACTCTGCCCCTCAGAGTCCCAACACCCGCTTGGCCGGCGCTCGCTGACGTTCCATAGTACACCTTGCCAGCTACGGATCTCATCGCAGGCGTTCTTTGCCGCCGTCAGCAGCAGCAGGATGCGCTTGCATTCGCCGTCGTTGGTTTTCAGACGGAGCTCGAGCAGGTCCCGCTCCCCGCGTTGAAGCAGCTCGCAGAGCCGCTGTCGATCCTCTTGGGTGTACCAGAAGGTCTCATTCGAGAGAGCATGGCCAACAACATCGTCGTTTTTGTTCACCGCAAGCAGCTTGAGAAATGCAGTGTTGACATACGTGACGGTCGCCTTCGCATCAAGCATGAACATGGGGATCTCCGAGCACGCCAGAAAAAGCCGATGCTTTTCTTCTTCCGCGAGACGCCGCTCGACGGCCTGGAGAATATCCGTTTGCGAGATGATGCCGTAGACCCGTTGGCCTTCCTGCACCACCAGGCGGTGAATGCGCATCCGCGTCATCATGCGACTGGCGGTGAAGACCGAATAGTTGGGCGGAACCGGTAGCACGGGGGTCGACATCACGTCGATTACGGGTGTGCGCGCCGCGTTCTTCTGCATCGCTATCACACGGACGAGAATGTCTTTCTGTGAGACAATGCCAATGGCCTTGTTCCCGTCCATAACGACCACCCCGGTGATATTGCGCGCCCACATGGTACAGGCAGCGTCGCGGGCGGTGGCCTCCGGGCTCACGGTAGCGATGTTCGGGGTCATTGCCTCCGAGACCCGTTGCAGCGGCGATAGATAGACCAGCGCGCACGTGATATCGGTTTGCGTGACAATGCCGGCCAACCTGCCCTCGGCCACGATGGGCAGATGTTTGACGTGCTTGGCTTTGAGAATCCGTCCGGCCTCCAGTACCGAGACATCGGGACTGGCCACGATGGTGGGGCTCGACATCCGTTCCGCCACGGGCAGGTGACCGTAGCCCTCCTCGCCGTGGGCCAGGCCGCTAAGCAGGTCCTTCTGCGTCAACACTCCTACGACGGCCCCGTCGTCGTCGACGACCACCACACAAGAAACGCTCTGCTGGCTCATGCGGCGGGTGGCTGCGAAAACACTTTCGCTCGGTGAGGCGGTCACGACCTCCGGGTTCATGATATCCCTGATCTTCAGGCGCGTCTGTGTCAAACTCAGCGCCAGACTCGGGCATCCCGTTCCCCCCGTAGCATCGATGAGGCAGGTACTCTCGCTGACTGTATCCATTGCTTCGACCCCTTTCGCCTTTGGCGGTGATACATATCTCAGTACATGCGCTGCCGCAATCGCGTTACGGCGAGCAAGACATCACCACGCGTCGTTATGCGCGACGGCAGGCCCTTCACTGGAGCGACAAAAGGCCCGCACCCGATCTGCGTTGGCGGGCGATCAGACTGTCTCGCGCGTGTCGGCAAGGTGTCAAATGCTCGTAAGACAGCCTTATGGATATGATTTTCGTCAAGTTATTCAGGGACAATTAGAAAAACTTGACAACATGCCTTGACTTGGGGAAAAACGATGTGCGCTCGCAACAACCTGTATTATCGGAACTGCACAAAGGGATTGCCAAGCTTCGTGCCGCGAGCAATGGCAGCCCTAAGGAGGCAGAGGGGGCAGGGGGGAAATACGTACTCTTCTGCAGGAGCCGGTGTTGTGGATTTGGAAGTGGGGAGAATATTCAGGACAACCCCCCGTTTTGATTGATGACTGACTGCCCTTTTTCGTGCTACTATCCCACAACTTCTTGCTTTTTCTGCGTGCTTTTCGGTATGGGGCATAGTAATGCGTTTATCTACAACAAGTTACGACAGCTTCCGCAAGAAGAAACTTTTGGCTTGTGGCCGGGCGTAGCGAGGCCGCGCTGTAACCTTCGCGGCCTTCGTGGTTTTGTGTTTCCTCCGCGTGCCTCGGCGTACTCTGCGGTTAAGGAATCTGCATGGGCTATCAGCAATTGTCGATGCTGGAGGCCGCCTTGCAGGAATGGGGCGAAGAAGAAGACGTTGGCGTCGAGGAGACAACCGCATTGAAATTACGGCGTAGGTTTGCTCTTATGGGGCTTGAATTTCATTGGAGCGCAACAAGAACAGTGTTGCGGTGCGTAGAAATGGCGTTTTGAAGTTGAACGGGAAGGGGCATCGATTGTCACAGATCATTTGAGAAGAGGCGCACAATGGCACCTTTGAAAACACTCTTTCTGTTGTTCTGGTTTCTGTCTCCATGCATATCGGGTCTTTCCCGCGCCGGCGTCGGCGATCGCTGCGACTGGCCGCAGTTTCAAGGCCCGAATCGTGACAACAAGTCTCTCGAAACGAAGCTGCTTTCGCAATGGCCGGCGTCGGGTCCCCGGTTGCTCTGGACGTGCGAAGGGTTGGGCGACGGATACGCATCCGTTGCCTGTGCCGAGGGTCTTCTATACACAACCGGCAATGTCAAAGACGACACCATTATTGTCGCGGTAGAGCCAACGGGCGAGATCCGATGGCGAATCAAAAACGGTCCGGCCTATCGGCGTTCTCACCCCGGCACGCGCAGCACGCCCACCATAGAAGCAGGGCTGCTGTATCACCTGAATGCCGACGGTGACGTGATTTGCGTCAACGCGAAGACCGGAGATCATGTATGGTCGGTGAATATCCTTGAACGATTCAAGGGCCGCAACATTCGATGGGGGCTCTCAGAATCGTTGCTGATTGATGAAGGAAGAGTCATCTGCACGCCCGGCGGAGATGACGTCGGCGTGGCCGCCCTCGATGCGAGAACCGGCGATACCGTCTGGGTGTGCACGGGCATACACGAGAAGCCCGGTTACTGCTCTCCGGTGATCTGTGAATACGGGGGTTTGCGTCAGATCGTGACCTTGATGGCCGAATCCATCGTAGGAATCAACGCGGACAACGGAAGGTTGCTGTGGAAGTTTCGTAATCCCGCCAAGTTCGATGAGAACATTACGAGTGCGTGCTGTCACAACGAATATATTTTCACCTCGACGCGAACGTCCGGCGCGCGGCTGTTGAAGGTGCGAGTGGAGGGCGACAACGCATCCGTCGAGCAGGTCTGGGCCGATCAGGGCTTTCAAAACCATCACGAAGGGGTCATCTATTTGGACGGGTGCTTCTGTGGGGCATGTATGACGGACAGGGATGCGTCATGGAAGTGTATTTCTTGCCGGACGGGCGAACTGACGTATTCAGGTCCGGGTATTGGGCGGGCGTCCCTATGCTATGCCGACGGGATGCTTTATCTTCTGAATCATCATTGCCGGGTCGCACTTGTGAAGGCGAATCCGAATCGATTCGATATTGTCTCTTCCTTTGAGATTCCCAGGCGAGGTCACGGCCCAAGTTGGGCGCATCCGGTCGTCGCCTGGGGACGCCTCTTCATCCGGCACGCTGATTTCCTCTATTGCTACGATGTGAAAGGAGCAAGCAAATGAGACCGACATGCATGCGCGTAGGTTGTCTTTCTCTGGTTGTCGTGGTTCTTACGGTCGGGGGCGCTTCGGGCCGGGCAGGCGGCGAGTTGGCGTTCTACAACGTGCGTCACTACGGTGCGGCCGGGGATGGCCAGGCCAAGGATACCGCCGCCATCGGCAAGGCTATCGCGGCCGCGACGAAGGCCGGTGGCGGAACCGTCTACTTTCCCCCCGGTCCATATCTCACCGGCGCCATCCGTTTGCAGAGCAACATCACGTTGTACTTAGATGCCGGCGCGGTGCTGCGGTTCAGTCAGGATTTCGCTGACTACCTGCCCATGGTCAAGTCGCGCTGGGAAGGGACCGAGTGCATCAACTTCTCGCCGCCGATCTATGCGTATCGGGCCGAGAACATTGCCATCATCGGCCGGGGCCGGATCGACGGACGGGGCAAGGCCTGGTGGGACGAGCACCGCAGGCTCAAGGCCGAGATGAGCGAGAAGGGGAAGATCGAGACACCGTCAAAATGGGCCAGGCAGTTCGCCGAGCGCAATCAGGGCTCGCTCGGGCAGGGGCGCTGGGAGCAGATGGGCAACTTTCTGCGTCCGCCGTTGATCCAGCCGTTCGAGTGTCGCAACGTGCGGATCGAAGGGATTTCGATCAAGAACCCGCCGTTCTGGACGATCAACCCGGTGTATTGCGACAATGTTACCGTCACGGGCATCTGGATCAAGAACCCAGACGATTCGCCGAATACCGACGGGATCAACCCCGATTCGTGCCGCAACGTGCACATCTCCGACTGCCACATCAGCGTGGGAGACGATTGTATCACCATCAAGTCGGGGCGCGACGAGGACGGCCGGCGGGTCGGGCGGCCCTGCGAGAACATCACGGTGACCAACTGCACCATGCTGGACGGGCACGGCGGTGTCGTCATCGGCAGCGAGATGTCCGGCGGTGTTCGGAAGGTGACGATCAGCAACTGCGTTTTCGACGGGACCGACCGCGGGATTCGCATCAAGACCACGCGCGGCCGGGGCGGGGCCGTGGAGGACGTCCGCGTCAGTAATATCGTCATGAGCCGTATCCCCAAAGGGCCGTTTTACCTGAACATGTTCTACAAGAAGGTGCCCGCCGAGCCCGTCTCGCCGCGCACGCCGGTGCTGCGCAACATCCACTTCAGCAACATCACGGTCAAGGACGCCCCCGTCGCCGGGTACGTGCTCGGCCTGCCCGAGATGCCCGTCGAGAACGTGACTTTCAGCCACATCAACATCGACGCGGAAAAAGGATTCTCCTGCAAGGATGCCCGTGACATTTCTTTCCATGACGTTCGGATCAATACGCAGCGCGGTCCGGCCCTGATCTGTGAGAACGTCGCCAACCTCGAGCTGGCGGGTTTCCAGACGCAAACGCCCCATGACGACGCTCCCGTCGTCGATCTGCGGAACGTGTCAGGCGCGTACATCCACGGTTGCCGCGCGGCGCCTGAAACGAAGACCTTCTTGGGGCTGCGGGGCGAACGATGTCGCGATCTTTTCATGCAGGGGAACGACCTGCGCCGGGCCGCTTCCGCCTTCAGTGTGCAGGAGGGTTGTCCCGCTTCGGCCCTGGTTCGGCAGTAGCGCAGCGCACGGAAAAGCCGCGCCGACGCGGGGTCTGTAGGGTGTGCCGTGCACACCGCCTCAGGCATGGAAACGGTGGGCACGGCCCACCCTACCCTCTCGGTTTCCGCTCGTTGGTGATTCGTTCGATCGCCCGGGCGACCGGGGATGGGGGCTCCTGTTTGGAGTAGGAGGCGCCGGCGATTTCTTCCATGGCCTCGTGCAGGGCTTCGCAGGCGCGCTCGTAGCTGCAGCCCGTCACTTGCGCGATCAGGCGCGAGCCGCGGTCGATGAGTTTTTTGTTGCTGGGGGAGAGCCATACCATGGCGTTGCCGATGACCCGGCCCAGCCTCACCATCGTCGCGGTCGAGACCGTGTTCAGGACGAGCTTGACCGCCAGATGCTCCCAGAGCCGCAGGGCCGAGGCGGGCAGATCGCAGGAGAAGTGGAACTGCTGGTCCACGTCGAGCGGGCCGGCTTGTGGGCCCACGGTGATCGCGGCCCTTTGGGGGAACGAGCCGCCGAATTCTTGGAGCGACTCGGTGCTCAGGCGGTCCGCTTCGTCCAACGTGCCTATCACGACCAGGGCCGCATCCGGCGCGTCGATGCGCGACGGATCGTGCTCGTTGCCGATGCGGAACCGGTAGATTTCTTCGTTGTCTAATTTGGGCGGGTCCGTCTGCAGTGACATCGGCGCCTTCAGTTTCTCGTAAACGCGCGGCCCCCACGTCAGGCCGCGCGGCTGGCGCTGGAGCATCTCGCGCCAGGCGGCCTCGCTGCCGTGAAACGGATTCTTGACGAACGCCCAGGAGACCGGCGAGGCCGTGTCGCCCCGTCGGCGAAACGGCGGAACCATGAACGTCGGCGAGCGCTCGGTGGTGTCGGTGAGAACGTCGAGCAGGACGGAGTCGGCGGCATACGTCACCAGCCCGCGGTAGCGGTACATCTCCTCCTCGAATTGCGTGAGCCGGGCCATGGCCTCGACCGCGCCGGGCCGGGTCAGTTGCTCGAAGAGGTTTGCAAAGAGCCGCTGATAGCCTTCGGGTTCGCACGATTGCAGGCCGAGCTCGGCCATTTGTGATTCGGAGAGCTGGTCGCCCAGGATCTGTGCCAAAGCCGTCTCAAGCGCGGCGCCGACGACGAGCAGCTCTACCGTGGTTGCCTGCATCCGCGTCGAGCCCGTGATGGCCATCGCCCCGGTGGTCAGGTCGAGCTTGCCGATGCGCGGCTCCTCGATGACCTCGCGCGAGCGCTGCACGTGGCGACGCAGGTCGTCCGTGGGGTTGTTGTAGACGAAGAAGGCGTGCGCACCCGTGTCGAGTCCCTGCCAGACCGTGCCGATGACGAAGGGAGTTTCGCCGCCCTCGGTGATGCCGACCACGACGTCGCCTTCCTGCACGCCCGCCTCGGTGAGCTGGTAGCGTCCGAAGTCGGGGAAATCCTCGAACCCCTCCACCGCCTTGATTAGCGCGAAGTCACCGCCGGCCATGACGCTGATGCAGCGATCTTCCAGCGACGGTACGGCCGGATGCCGCTGCTGCATGTCCCGCCAGAACCGCCGCCACGCGGCCTCCAGCAGGATGGCCAGTCGCCCGGTGGCCCCGCAGCCGGTGAAGAAGATGCGCTTGCCGTCGCGCAGGGCGTCGCGCAGTGTCGCGGCCAGGCGGGCGTATGAATCCTGCGCGAAGATCCCCTCCAGCGCCGCCAAGATCTCCGCATCCACCGACTGCAACATTCGGATGCCCGCCTCGACGTCGGCCTCCATGGTCTCCGAGAGGTGGCGCGTCTTTGGATGCGACGATTCGCTCAGCAACGTCCCGAGGCGAAACGCCTTCTGTTGCTCCAGAAATTCGTGGGCTTTTTCGGCGGCAGTTGTCATGTCACCTCCTGTTACTGGTTGAACTTTTGCAAAATGGAGATTAGGCTTGCTTTAGGAAAGAAAAATCTTCTGCGTGATTTTTCCTTCCGAGAACGTACGTGCTTCTCGTATCGCTATACGGGCCGTTTCTTCAAGGAAATCAAACCAACGATTTCCTTCAAGAATATAAGCCTAATCTCCATTTTGCAAAACTCTTGTCACTGGTTCGAGATCACGATCAGGCTGTTGGCTACTCGTCGCGGCCGGCCGTCGGAGGGCGAGTTCATGATGTGCCCGTCCAGCCAGAGCGTCGAGGAGCCGCCGCCGTCGAGGTTCATGGCGTGCGTGCAGCCGCAGCGTTGCATCAGCGACGCCAGCTCGGGATACGTCATGCCCACCGAGAGCGGTTTCTGCCGCCCGTCCACGACGACCAGAAAGAAGTCCTCGTCGTTCCAGCCGACCACGGTGCGCGGATGCCTCGGCAGCGAGCCTTTCCACTGGCCCGGCTTGCCGTCGCGCAGCAGGACGGGTCCGCCCCCGACCGCGGTCGTCGCGTCCCTCAGATCGGGCACGGTCCGGAGACGCAGCGAGATCATGATTCCCGTTTCCAGCGTCGGCAGCTTCGCCGCCAGTTTCGGCCCGACCGAGAGGACCGTGACGCCGGACTCCAGTTTCGTGTTGCCTTCGCGCCGGACCGCCGTGATTCGGGCCCGATACGTCCGGCCCGCACGAAGCGGCAGCCAGTCGCCGTCCCCGTCGCGGTGCAGTACGATCTCCAGCCCGCCGCGTGTGCGCGTGGACGGTCCCATCGTCGGCGTATACAGCACCGCCGCATCATCGGCCCGCTCCTGGTTCACGCCGAAGGGCAGGTCCAGCCCACCCGGCCCGGTCGCGCGGAACTTGGCCATAACCTCGCCGATATGAGGTTGTCCCACGCCGTCGATCCAGAAGCTCGATCCCGTGGGGGAACTGATCAGCTCCCCGCGCGCGATGTGCAGACCGAGCGGGTCGCCCTGGTACGGCCCGGTGCGGATGCGAAAGAAGTCGCCGTTGACCGCCGCGACCGCTCTGCCTCCACCGCCCCCCAGGCCCGCGATCTGCTCGCCGACCGAAGCGAGCCCATACACCGTATCCTGCGCCAGAGCCGAGTGCAGTTGAAACGTCCCGCCCGGGCGCCGAACCTTCACCACGTGAATCGACCAGGGCCCGTCCCCGATGCGATGGTGAGCGTATTCGAGCCCCGCGGTTACCCGGGGCAGGGGCGCCGCCTCTGATCCCGCCGCCGGCGAGAGCCAGCAGAAAAGCCACACCGCCAGAAACGCAACGCCCGCCCTCTTGCACCGTCCGGCTCTCACACTACGCATACTCGGAATCTCCACCGTCACCCTGTTGTCATTCGTTGCCCTGTGCATTGATATCATCTACCGCCGCCGCTGTAAACGCACTTCCTGTCGCTTCCAGTTCAAAAGGACGCCGAGGGGTGCGTGAAGGCATCCTGGCGATTGCAGATTGCGGCGTAGAAAACCGACTCTGTCACCCATGCGAAGGCAGGGGGCCAGCAAACAAGCGAAGTATGTGGATTCCCACCCCCGATCAGGTCGCCCGCAGACTCTGCGCGGCGGGTGGCAGCGTCAAGCGCCAGCTTGGCGATGGGGGACTTGTCTGCTGCGTGTGGCGCTATACGAGCCCCGGGCCTGGCGCCATCGCCAGGTCCTGCGGCCTTGACGCTGCCACCCATAGATCTCGTAGAATGGGCTCGAAGCCCATGCGGCCCGTTCGTACGCAGCGGACGGCCGCTGTTGACGCGCTTCCCGGCGGCGTGAGTTCACAAAAATATCAAAAAGCAGCAGTGTTTGTTGTTGACAATCGCGACTGCTTCGCCTATTATACAGTTGCTTCGCAGCAGCGAAGCGGGACGCCGCCAGGTGCGGCACGGTAGCATCGTGTGCGGGCAGAATACCATCGCCGGCACGTAAAATTCTGGTTCATTCGGTTTTGGGATACTCTTCGATCGGCAGCAGGCAACGACCGGGGACGCTGTCCCCAGATCCCTCGCATTCTTCGCTGTGCGCCGGCAACGGTAGGGTGGGGCTTGCCCCACCGAAGAAAGGATGGTGGGGCAAGCCCCACCCTGATATGGAACGACCTTCGTCAAGGGTAAATATTCGATTGTTTTCGTTTTCGACTACATCTTTTC
>Ga0272441_10002417_pt1 | contig 37653 bp, 33 predicted proteins | sample SSMProp6N_FD_193582 | JGI IMG/M metagenome (GOLD analysis project Ga0272441, IMG submission 193582) | Marine sediment archaeal communities from Little Sippewissett salt marsh, Falmouth, MA, United States - SSM-Prop-6N | ecosystem: Environmental > Aquatic > Marine > Wetlands > Sediment ... | reverse complement strand
ATCATAGCCCCCCGGACAGGGAATCGGCCGGATGCCGATAACCGAAGCGATGTTGATGATATTCCCGCTCTGCTGCCCGACCATTACCCGACCCGCCGCCTGCGAGCAGAGAAAGGCACCCTTGAGATGAGTCGCCTGTACCGCATCCCAGTCCGCCTCACTCAATTCCAGGGTGGGAACCTCGATATACTGACCGGCGTTGTTGACCAGGATGTCCAGCGCTCCCAGCTTGTCCGCCACCTGAGCGACCATCCGCTCAACGTCGGCCTTGCTGGTGACATCGGCCTGAATCGCCAGCGCGCGCCGCCCCAGTTGGCGTATCTCCGCAGCCGCCGACTCAAGCTCGCCATCGGTAAGCACCCGGCTGCAAACAGCCACGTCGGCCCCAGCCCCGGCCAGACCGAGGGCGATGGCCCGCCCCAGGCCCCGTTTACCCCCGGTAACCAGGGCCACCTTACCTGCTAAAGAAAATTTCGCCAGAATATCCATATCAGTCATGCTAATCGGGCGCCCAATATTAATCGGGTGATACCATTATCTTAAGCTCGTCATTATCCGGTTTGAGCAATTCGTTGAAACCCTGCGCAACGATGTCGTCCAGCTTAATCTTCGAGGTGACCAGCTCATTCATTGGGGCCACCTTTTTCTTCAGGAAGTCAATCACCAACGGGAACTCGTCAGTCTGGCACCAGCTGGCCTGCATCTGGAACTCACCAAGCTGGTAGTTGAGGGGGACAATGCCTACCTCGGCACTGATAACGCCGACGACGACCAGTTGCCCCTTGGGCCGGAGGAAGTCAATCGCGCTCTGGAAGGCGCGGTGTGCCCCGGAGCATTCGAAGACCAGATCGACACCCAGGCCATCGGTCAGGGCCAACACCTCCTCCTTGAGGTTGGGGGTGATCATCGGATTGAAAACGTAGTCTGCCCCGAGCCGCTTGGCCTTTTCCATCCGGTTACTATTGACATCGGTGGCGATTACCGTGCCCGCCCCACCGTTCTTAAGAAAAATCATGGTCGCCAGGCCCATCGGACCGCAGCCGATGACCATCACCGCATCCCGCGGCCGGAACTTGGATATCCGCGCCGCATGCAGTGTCTCACCGAGCGGCACCGCCAGCGCCGCCTCTTCGAAGGACACGCCGTCAATCGAGAACAGCTTCTTGTCCGCCTCGGTCACCCGGACGAACTCGCTGAAACCGCCCGGCAGCGTCCTGTCGGTAAGCGTCCCAATCGCCTCGTCCAGCAGGTGCGGGCAGTTCGACAAGAAGCCGTGGCGGCAGGCATAGCACTTGCCGCAGGGCCCCACGGTGTTTATCGCCACCTTGTCGCCGGGCTGCCACTTCTTAACGCTCTTCCCGACCTCGGCGACCACCCCTGACATTTCGTGCCCCAGGTAAACCCCGGCGGAGAAAAATTCGTGGCTGCGAAACGAGGCCACATCTGTACCGCAGATACCGCAGTACTTAACCTTAACCAGGGCATCGTTGTCACCAAGCTCGGGAACGGGAATATCCTCAAATATAATCTCTCGAAAATCACCCAGTCTGGCTGATTTCATTACTATCCTCCCACGGGTCTATAATCCATCCACCACCGGCCACCGCTAATCCTAGAATTGGTGCTCGGTACGGCCAATAATGGTATCCTGAGTCTCCTTGTCCAACTCAACGAAAAAGGCACTGTAGCCGCCGGTGCGCACGATCAAGTCCCGGTACTCGTCCGGGTTGACCTGGGCGCATTTCAGAGACTCGTTGTCAACCACGGTATACTGCACCGTCTGGCCGCCCATAAGCATGTAGGCCCGCACCAAGTCAGCCCACTTGTTGAGCTCGCGCTCAGTGGACACGTCGGCGGGGGTGAACTTGCAGTTGAACAGGATGCCGTTAGTCGTCCGGTAGGTATCAATCTTCGCCGCCGACTTGTGCAACCGGGTCGGCCCCTCCAGGTTGGTGGCGTTCGAGGGGTCGATAGCCGAAGACAGGGGCTCGCTCTTACTCCGGCCGTCCGGGGTGGCCCAGGTCTCCTTGCCCAGCCAGGTGTAGGTCGTCGCCGAAAAGAGGCCGCAGACAAAGATACCACCGTGGGCGCTGCGGTGCTTCTCGTACTCGTCCATCCAGACGCTGGTCAGCTTGACCGCCCACTTGTCGGCGTAATCGTCGTCGTTACCGTACTTCGGCGCCTGGCGGCACTTGTTCCGTACTTCCTCGTAGCCCTCCCAGTTGTTCTCCAGGGCCTTAAGCAGCTCGTCCATGCTGACCGCTTTCTTATCGTAGATCAGCCACTCAATCGCCGCCAGGGAATCGGCTGCCGAACCCAGCCCAACGCCGATCGCGCCGTACCAGTTATACTTGCAGCCGGCATTCTCATAATCCAGGCCCGTCTTGCGGGGGCCGGGGTGCAGCAGGTCGAGCACCGGTATCGGATGCCAGTTGGCAAAGGTCCAGTCGAGCACGTTATTGTAGATGCAGTTAACGTGGACCGCGTATTCCAATTGCTTCTTCACGGCGGCGAAGAAATCGTCCATCGACTTGAACTTCCGGGCATCACCTGTCTTGATGCCGCCCTGTTTGTCGCTGAGCTTGTCAACCCCGTCGAAGAGGGCGAACTCGATGACCTTAGCCAGGTTGAACCAACCGGCGTTAGCATGCGGGTTGGTATCGGCGCCGCAGGTATTGGGATCGGTGACATTCTCCTGGCAACCCAGGTCGGCGTAGTTGCGGGCGTCGCGCAGCGAGACGCCCCGGCTCATCAGGTTGGGAACAATCGCCCCGTCGTTGAGGAGATGGGGGATGCCACTGCCCAGACGCAGGGCCTCCAGCGTCGCCAGCAGGATGTCGTCCGGGGTATTCTTGTGCATCCGGAAGGAGAGCACCGGGTCATCGAAGTGGACATGGCAATGGGCCTCCAGCAACATGTAGGAGAGGTCATTGGTAGCATCCTGCCCGTCGGAATCGATACCGCTATAGGTAATTTTATCATTGGTACGGTGCGAGATAAGGCGCTTGGCGCCGCGATACTCGGTGAGGAAGAGCTTCTGCCGCACCTTGATGAAGAGGCACTCGATAAGCGCCTGGGCCTGCTTTTTGGCTATTCCACCACTCTTGAGGTCTTTTTCCAGATAGGGGTACATGTACTGGTCGAAGCGACCCGCTGAGTGCGAGGTGCCGCCTTCGCAGAGGTTAATCGCCATGTGGAGGAAATGCCAGCTCTGGATGGCCTCCCACCACGACTCGGCCCCGTACTCAGGCACCCGGCGGCAAATGGCCGACATCTCCTGAAGCTCGGTCTTCCGCTTGGGATTAGTCTCCTGCTCGGCCTTCTCAGCCGCCAGGTCGGCGCAGCGGTTAGCGTAGATAATGATGGCATCAGCGGTAATCAGCATCGCCTTATAGACGTTATAGCGGTCGAACTCGGAGTTGGCGGGGATATCGGAGGCGTCAATCTTGGCCATCTCGGCCCTGATTTCTTCCTTAATCCCCTTGAGACCCTTCTTGAGGACGCTCGCGTAGTCCGCCACGGTATGGTGCAGGGGACTGCCGCTTATCGGGTAGGAGGCCCGGCCGACGAAATGCCCCTCCTTGAAGTTGACCTCGGTGAAATTCTCCTCCAGCTGTTTCTGGGTAACAGCCTCCTGACAGATGTTCCGCCAGTAGGGCACGATGTACTCGCGCAGCAGCTTGATGTTCTCATCGCTGAGCACCCAGGCATCGACCCCGCGTACCCTGAGGGCATCAATCTCGCTGATGGTGTCGTTAACCTCTTCACAGAAAACGTCGCGGTCCAGCCAGCTGGCGTCGAACTCGGGGAAGACCTCCGTTCCCGGCACGATGGAGCTGGGGTCACCTATGAGCAACTGGCCTTCCTGATAGGGAATCGGGATGTCCTGACAGATATGCCGGAACCCCTTGGCTTTTCTCAGGATGGCGGCCTCGCCCTCGGTCTCCCGGTAGCTGTCGGTGAGTAACCGGGCTCGCTCGACACAGAGGAAACCTCGCTTCCCTTGCGGCCGGTAGATGGCATTCTCTCTTAACCGCTGGACCCGTTGTTCCTCTTCATCATCGCCTTGGAGGATCATGCGGTCGAAGAGTGTGCCGCGCCACATCTTGCGATAGGTTTTGGAACGCTCCCACCAGGGGATCACCCTCTCTTCCGCAGCTTCGGTTTCCTTTATCTGTTGCACCATCTTCGTCTCCTGTTCCACCGATCGGTTAGCTCCTGGTGGCGAATCATAATTTAATACCCAATAATACCCACGTTCCTTACGGAACTTTACTTTAGCCCTTGCGGCGACGTAGATAGTCGATGCTCACCGCCAGGTAGATTACCACGCCCTTGACGATTTCCTGCAGCGGCGCCGGCATTAACAGGATGCTCATACCGTTATTGATGACGCCGATTATCAGCGCGCCGATGACGACGCCGATCAGGTTACCCCGGCCGCCGCTGAGACTGATGCCACCGATAACCACCGCGGCAATGGAATCCAGCTCCAGACCGGCCGTAGAACCCATCGAAGCACACATGGTACGGGACAGGGTAATCGTGCCGGCAATACTGGCCAGGAAGCCGGAAATGACATAGACGCTGAAGAGCACCATCTTGACGTTAACCCCTGAAAGCCAGCTGCTTACCGGATTACCGCCGACGGAGTATATCGAGCGGCCAAAGGTCGTGTAGTAGAGGACGAAATAGCCGATGACGGCGATGATGATGAAAAGAACGACCGGCACCGGTACCATGCCGATGTGTCCCTGGCCGATGAAGTCGAAGACACGGGGCAAACCGACAATGGTATAGCCACGAGTGATGACCAGCGCCCCGCCCTCGAGAATTGTCCACATCGCCAGTGTTACGATTAGCGGCGGCATGCCGACTCGCGACACTGAATTACCGCTAGACGCGCCTATCGCAGCCCCAATCAACAAGGTGAGGGCAATAACCCCGTGGGGGAACCCGGTGGTATCCCGCATCAACACCGCCGCGGTGCTCATCGTGAATAGCGCCAAACCACCGACGGAAACATCAATGCCCCCGGTCAGAATGACAAAGGCCTGGCCGACCGCCGCGATGCCCCGCGTGGAACTTTGCAGGAGAATGTTAGTCAGGTTGGTAGTAGTTACCGAGTAACCCTTGGATAAGCCGCCGAACAGAGCGATGAGGCCAACAAGAATCAAACCGAGAACAGCATTCTCATGTTTAAAGAAGTGCTGACTGATGGTCTTGGCGCGCTGGAGACGACTTTCCGTTCCCTGTATATTATTCATGGTGCTCCCTCATTGACTGCTGCGTTTATTTTCGAATTAACCAGATAATCACACGTTTCGCGCTTAATGTCCAGACTTTTGTTGTTAATTACTCTCCCCACAGCGTGTCTCGTGCTCTCGATCATTCTTCAAGAGACACTAGTATCTTAATCTCGCTATTCCCCGGCGTAAGCAGGGTATTAAAGCCTTCCTGGATGTCACCCAGTTTAATCTTGGAGGTTGCCATCTCCTTGATGGGCAACTTGGTATTCTTCAGGAAATTGACTACCAGCGGGAATTCGTCGCTATAACAGAAACTGGCCTGGAGCTGGAATTCACCGATCTGGTAATTCAACGGTACGACCGGGACATCCTTATCGATGATGCCCACCAGTATGATCTGGCCCTTTGGCCTGAGGAAATTAACCGCACTCTGGAAGGCCTGGGCAGCCCCGGAGCAATCGAACACCTGGTTAACACCCAGCCCGCCGGTCAGTTGAAACACCTCTTCTTTCAGGTTCTTGGTTGTCAGCGGGTTGAACACGTAATCAGCCCCAAGCTTTCGGGCTAATTCCGCCCGCTGCTCATTAACCTCCGTGGCAATGATTAATCCGGCACCGGCATCTTTCAGGAAGGCAATAGCCCCCAGCCCGATGCCGCCACAACCCAGAACCATAACCTGGTCCCGCGTCTTAAAGGCCGATATCCTGACCGCATGGAGCGAGGAAGCCAGGGGCTCCGCCAGGGCTCCCTCTTCGAAGGACAGTTCATCGGGAAGCGCATACAAGCGCTGCTCGGCAAAAGGCACCCGGACATACTCGCCGAAAGCCCCCGGCCGTGTCTTATCAGCCAGCGTCCCCAAGGAGTTCTCAATCAGATGCTCACAACATTCGGGGACACCATGCTTACAGGCATAGCATTCGCCGCAGAAGCAATTGGGATTGACGACCACCCTGTCCCCTACTTTCCAGCCCTTTACGTCTTTACCGACCTTAGTAATAACCCCCGAAAATTCATGCCCCACGTAGGCACCGACATTAATCAGGCCGGGAGCGGCGAAACCGCGAATATCGGTCCCGCAGATGCCACAGTACTTAACCTCAACCAGGACTTCGCTATCCTCGATTTCAGGAACCGGGATATCCTCGACTACCAGTTCTTTAGCTGCCTTTAATCTTGTCGCTTTCAATCCTCTATGCCTCCATCATGCATATATTTCCTATATGACCTCAACCCCACCCCCAAGTAAGAGAAGACACTGTTTATTAATATCGTATCCAGATTCGTTTATCCCCCGGACACACATTTTTCCGGGGCGGACAATTTTATCATCCGCCTCGGAAAAGTCAACCGGTTTTATGCTTCATCGCCACGCGTTTAACTAGAGAAGGGTATGGCCTTCGGCATCAAGCCCTCCGTCAACGCTCACTTTCTGGCCGGTTATGTGGGTAGATTCATCAGAGGCAAAGAATACGGCCAAGTTAGCGATTTCCTCTACCTCGGCCAGCCTGCCATCGGGTGTCTCCTGCAGAATATGTGCCAGCGCCTCCGGAAGCTCTTTAAAAACCTCTTCCGCCATCGGCGTCCTGGTGGGACCGGGCTTGATAACGTTAACCCGGACATTCTGCTTGGCGTTTTCGACGGCCGCCGCTTTCGAGATCGAGATGACGCCGCCTTTGGTACCGGCATAGAGCCCGACACCACGTTCCGCGGTATCGGCACACCGCGAGGCCACGTTGATGATTGAACCACCCCCCGCCTTAACCATCTCGGGAATCGCATGCTTCATTCCTAGCCAGACCCCCTTGAGGTTCACCGCAATCATCTTGTCGAAGTCTTCCTCTTTACCCTCGATCAAGGGCGCCCCGACCAAAACGGCCGCGTTGTTATAGAGGACATGCAGCCCGCCATAAGTATCCACCGCTACCTTGATCATTTTCTGGACGTCCGCTGCCTTGGATACGTCGACCTTGACAAACGTTGCCTCGCCAACGGCTTTGTTTATGTTTTTGGCGGTTTCCTCCCCGGTCTCCGCCACCCAGTCGGCGACAACCACCTTGGCTCCCTCCGCGGCGAAACGTGTCGCCACGGTACAGCCCATCCCAACACCACCACCTGTGACAATTGCTACCTTGCCATCCAGCCTACCCATTTTGCCTCCAAACTTTTAGCGATTTAGCGCTTCAAAGAATATTACGAAGAACTAGTTTTTAGTTGGGGTCGGGAAGATACCCCAGTCACCCACCGGGAGCTCGTCGAAGGGAGTGCCACGGCGCATGATGTTACCCCATGTCAGGTCCCAGACCTCGGTACCGACATCATCAGACGAAACGATAACGCTGGGGATGATGATCTTGTCGGGCACTTCTTCACCGAGGATAACATTGGTGAACATGACCTTAACACAGGTAGTCAGCTCTTTGTAAGGTGAATGGGAAACAACACCGTCAACCCAGCCGTCCTCAATTAGTTCGCAGACCGGCTGAAATTCGTCGTTACCCACGAAGAAGATATGGTTGGGGTCGCCCACCGGGTAGAGCTTCTCAATCGTGCGCAGACCTTCGGCCGCACCGAAAGCCATACAGCCCATCTCGTAGACGCCGTTGAGTTCGGGATTAGCCGGGAAGGTGGAGATAACGGCATCGGCCGCCGGGGCATCGGTGAAGCCGCAGTCAGGCCCTTCAACAGCCGTAACCCATTCACTATCGGCAACGGCATCCAGGAAGCCCTGGCCACGCGTGATGGCGACTTCTCCCATTCGCAGGTCACCATAGAGCACATAAACGGTGAGTTGCTTGTCGATCTTCTTGGCGGTCTCAATCGCAAATTTACCCGCCGTCTCACCCATAAGGTGCATGTCATGGGTAACCTGAGTGACCACCGCCTCGCTGGGGATGGTGCCCTCTTCATTGAAGACAGGAATACCAGCGTCCCCGTAGCGGTCAACCACCGGGCCGACCGCCTGGCCATCAAGAGGATAGATAAGAACTGCATCCGGCGACCTGCCGAGCGTATCTTCGAGCTGGGACACCTGGGTGTTCACATCCATAACGGCATCGAGCACGCTGCTCTCAGCCCCGGCACGTTCCATGTAGCTCTCCCACAATCTCTTACAGAAAATGGGATAGTCATTGACCTCGCCGACAAAGGAAAAGGCAAAGTGATACGGACTTCCATCCGGCTTCACGCCCAGACCTTCAAAGGGATTATCCATCCCGGGCAGGTCGGGGGTATCCGGTGTATCCGGCGTGGATGGGGTGGATGGGTTGGACGGAGTTTCCGGGGCCGGAGTGGAAGGCGTGTCTGGCGTATCCGCCCCCGGCGTACAGCCCGCGAAAATCAAGATAACTGCAAGCACTGCCATCAATGGCACGATATATTTTTTCACAGCTATAGCTCCTTTAAGATTTTTCTCTGGTCGGTCGGGAATCCAAGCAAGTAACTTGATACGAGTATTATCTGGACCTTCTTGAATAAGCTCCACCTCCCTTTAATTAATATCAATTAACACCAATTAACATCAATGATAATTAAAAATTTGAAGGGATTTGTCATTTTACGCAAGGAGCGGTTGATCTTAATCATGGGCCCCATTCCCAGCTTTATGGAATTCAACCGCATTCTAACCAACTGCAGGGTAACTAAATCGCTCCAGCTGTTAGCGCGCCTCTTAAGATGATTCTATCGCCTGCCAAATGCCCAAAGTAATCCCGTAAACAACGGAAATCACTATCCCCATTAAAGCCAAACCACCATTGATATAATTAGGTAGTAGCTATCAATATTTATATTTATTTACAACGCGGTAAAAGGGTGCTATTACTAAGTAGTATCCTTAGAATGGAACCAAAGTATTAACCAGAAAATTAGCGAGCCGAGATGACAGCGAGATGAAAAATATTGATTTATGCCATTAATTAAATTTATATTAATGGGGGAGAGTTATATAATTATGGTACACTTGAAATAGTAGGCTTTCTCGCCCGTACGCATCGGAATTACCCGGTTCTTACCAGGAAGGTCCTAACACTAAAGGCAAGGTTATTAGCTGATAGCACATCGGAACCGCAGACAGCAGATAAGCAGGCAAACCTCTACACCTGGAGGATTCAGGTAACTACTAGACCGATGAAAAGCTACTGGCGACACCTGACTAAAGAGACCGTGAGGATAGAAACATGATAAAAGTCCTGATTGCCGATGACCATTGTCTTGTCCGTGAGGGATTAAAACATATCCTGGAAACACAGGACGACATGGAATGTGTTGGCACGGCGGAGAATGGCATCGAGGCACTCCAGAAGGTCGAGGAGCTGGAGCCCGATGTCGCCATCATCGACGTCGAGATGCCGGACATGGACGGCATTGAAACTACCCGGCAGACAAAGAACAAATTCCCTAAGGTGTCGGTGTTGATACTCAGTGCCTACGACTATGAGGACTACGTTCTGGCCTGCATCCAGGCCGGGGCGGATGGCTATGTACTCAAGAGCCATCTACCCAGCGAGGGAATTCTCGATGCAATCCGCATGGTTTTCCGGGGTTCGACCGTGCTCGATCACTACGCCATCGACCTGCTGCTGAAAGCGGCCACCCGTAAGCACTCGAGAATCTGCGACGAGCTCGGCTCCAGAGAGATTGAAGTCCTTACCCTGGCGGCCAAAGGGATGACCAATAAAGAAATCGCCACCGAACTTTGCATCAGCGACCAGACGGTGGGCAGCCATTTCGTAAACATCTTCAAGAAGCTACAGGTTCGCTCGCGGGTCGAAGCCATCTTGTTGGCAATAAATAAGGGGTGGATTTCTCCGCACCACCATGGGACTTAAAACTAAGACCATTTCCGGCAAGTCACAGCACGACTGCCCCGTTCCCGGTAATGGCGAAGCGCCATTACTACGGGCCAGTAATATCTCCAAGAGCATCGGGGGCACCATTCTCCTGGACAGCGTCGATGTCGAACTCTATCGCGGCCAAGTCCACGTGCTGTATGGAGAGAACGGGGCCGGTAAGACCACTTTCATCAAGGTCATTACCGGCGCCCTCAGTCACGACCGGGGCAAGCTTTTCGTCAAAGATAAGTCGGTCTACTTCGACGAGCCCTATCAGGCTTATGCTACCGGCGGCATCAGCGTGGTTTATCAGGAATGCAATCTGATCGACGAGCTGAGCGTGGCCGTCAATCTGTTTCTGGGCTCGCCAGCCCGCAAGAGCATCTTCATGGACGAACGGCGCCTCAACGAGAAGGCCATTCTGTATCTGAATAAGCTGGGGTTTGCTCACGATCTTAACGTTCGCGAAAAGGTCGCCAACCTGAGTGCCGGCGAGAAGCAGCAGATTAAGGTCGCCAAGGGGCTGATGCAGGACTCGGAAATCGTCATCCTGGACGACCCCACTTCCTTCCTATCCGATGAGGAAACCCTCGACGTTTACCGGGCCATCGACACCTTGAGAGCCCAGGGGAAAGCCATCCTCTGCGCCAGCCACAAGGTTGACGAAGCGCTGATTATCGCCGACCGGATAACAATCCTGCGATCCGGCCATAAGATTGACCTGCTCAAGGATAAGGATGAAATCACCTCCCGGAAGATAACCAGAAGCTCGGCGGGCATCGTTTTCAAGTGGCAGGCCGCTCCGGGCCGCCTCATCGAGTTCGTTTCGCCGAACATCACCTCCGAGCTGGGCTATACGGCGAGCCGCATCATGACCCGGGGCAAGAAATATAATGACCTCATTCATCCCGACGATGTGGCAGCGGTTGACAGCCTCCTCAAACACGCGATGGAGTGCCAGACAGACCACTTCGAGCATGACTACCAAGTCATCTGCCGGAACGGGGAGGTCAAATGGATTCGTGAAGCGTCCTACCCGATTAAAGACACCGACGGCAAGGTCACTCATTACCGCGGCCTGATCCTGGATATCAACGAGGAGAAAAAGAAGGATAATGCCCTGCGCTTGAGCGAGCGCAAATACGAGAGCCTGATTAAAAACGTCCCCGGCATTGTCTATTCGCTGCGCCCCGGCCGGACGAACTCCATCGATTTCATATCAGACCGTTGCGAGGTCTGGACCGGACACTCCCCCGACGAAATATACCAGGACTACGATAAATGGGTCAGCTGCATCAATCCTCAAGACCGCAACATGGTACTGGAATTAATCCAGAAATCATACCTCAGCAAGAGCGAGTATTTTATCGAATACCGCTTATGTAACAAAGACGACGGCGAGTGCCGCTACGTTAACGATTTCGGCACCCCGGTCAGCGATGAGAAGGGGAACGTCGTCGGCTACGACGGCCTGATCAGCGATATTACCGAGCAGAGGACCCTGGAATACGAATTGATCGAAAACAAGGAATTCCTGTCCAGCGTCTTGAACCACGCCCCGAACCCGATAATAGTGATGAACCGTGACTCCTCCATCGAATACGTCAACCCGGCGCTGGAGAAACTAACCGGCTTCTCCTACGCCGAGGTCCTCCGGCAGAAGCTTCCTTATCCCTGGTTCACCGAAAACGGCGCCGGGGATACGGATGATTTATACAAAGCCATTGAGGAAAAGCTGGCCCATCACAGGGAGAAGCAGTTCCGTAAGAAGGACGGTGAGTACTTCTGGGTAGAGATAGTATCATCCGAGGTCAAACGTGAAGACGGGCCGCCGTTCTACATCGAAAGCTGGAACGACGTCACCAGCGAGAAACGACTGGCCGAGAACCTAAGATTATATGCCAAGCTGATAACCAAGTCCCAGGAAAACGAACGCAAGCGCATCTCCAAAGACCTGCACGACGAGACGCTACAGGCCCTATTCGGGGTTTGCACCGACATCGATGCCTTCATCAACGAGAAGGAGCTGTCCCGCAAGACCCTGGAGCTGCTGCGCGAGACCCAGACCAAGATCGGCAACATCATGGATGAAACCCGATACTTCTGCCACAACCTGCGCCCAGGATTAATCGACCGCTTCGGGCTGCTGCCAGCCCTCAGGCTCCAGGTACGGGAGATGAACCAACAGAGCGCCTTCGAGTGCTCGTTGAATATCGTCGGGCGTGTCCGCCGCCTGCCCACCGATGTTGAGCTGGTAATCTTTCGCATCGTGCAGGAAGCCATGACAAACATCAAGAAACATGCCAACGCCAGCAAGGTCGAGATTCAAATCAAGTACAGCAAGGCCAATGTCAAGATGCTTATCAGGGACGACGGCGTCGGCTTCCAGGTGCCCGCCAAGATTGACGCCTATGTTATCGAAGGCAAGCTGGGACTGATCGGCATGCAGGAACGCATCAACTCCGTCGCCGGCAAGCTCTCCATCAGCTCAATGCCGGAGAAAGGCACCGTCATCACCGTCGATATCACCGACGAGGCCGATACCTCTCCACTGGATAAACCCGAAGCCTACATTTCGTAATTTTCGTAATTGTCCGCAGATTTCATCATCTGCCGCAACTTCTACGAAATTTTTCGCGGTTTTCGTCATTTACCTTAACTCTTACGAATTTTCATAAAAATCCGGCGGCTACTTATAAAGCTGCGAGCATCTCCTTAAGACCCAGTAGTAATGCGAGTAATGTAAGATATTAAATGATAACAACCTCGAAGAAGGTTTGTATGTGCGGTTTGGCAATAGCCCCGTTTGTCCCACCATAGACAAATAGAGTAGGGGACGTTTCGTGAAATAAACATCTTCCTTTATCATATCGAGCCGGATTCATTTTCCCCTTTAAGAAGGCTGCATTACCACTTCCCAAACACGCCCTCATATGGTTTATGCGCCATTTACATATGTTATGTAATTCTGGCGTAACATTACCGTAACATTTCTCGGTTAGAATGTTACGAGTTTATTAACAATAATCGCGAGGGAGGTTGGAAGAGTGCCAGTAGATAGCGGAGACACGACCTGGATTCTAATCTCAGCGGCGCTTGTCATGCTGATGACCCCCGGGGTATCACTCTTTTACGGCGGCATGGTGCGGCGCAAGAACGTCCTGTCCACGATGATGATGAGCTTCGCCATTCTCGGGGTAATCGCCCTGCTCTGGGTGCTTTACGGCTACAGTTTCGCCTTTGCCCCGCAGGGCAACAGCTTTATCGGCGGGCTTGGTTTCCTCGGCCTTAACGGCGTGGGCCAGGGGCCGTCGGGCATCTACGCAACCACGGTGCCCCATCTGGCCTTCATGGTCTATCAGGGCATGTTCGCCATCATCACGGTGGCCCTGATTACCGGGGCCGTCGTCGAGCGCATCAAGTTCAGCAGTCTGCTTCTCTTTTCTGTCCTCTGGTTCACCATCGTCTACTGCCCGGTGGCCCACTGGGTATGGGGGCAGGGCGGCTGGCTGGGAGGACTGGGCACGATTGACTTCGCCGGGGGCATCGTGGTGCACATTACCGCCGGGGCTTCGGCGCTGGCCTTGGTCAAGGTGCTCGGCCCGCGCAAAGACTACCTGGAAGGCAAGCCAATGGTGGCCCACAACATCCCGATGATCGCCATCGGGGCGGCGCTGCTCTGGTTCGGTTGGTTCGGGTTCAACGGCGGCAGCGCCCTGACTGCCGGAGGGCTGGCCTCCAACGCCTTCGTAACCACCAATATCGCCGGGGCCTCCGGGGCAGTTACCTGGATGATAATCAGCTGGGTGCAGCGCAAGCCTACCCTGATTGGGGTCACCACCGGGGCTATCGCTGGGCTGGCGGCAATCACCCCCGCCGCCGGTTACGTCACCCCGCTGGCGGCGATACCTATCGGCATCGTCTCCTCGATTATCGGCTATTACTGCATCATCTTCCGTAACAACCGGCGCATCGACGAGTCCCTGGACGTCTGGGCCGTCCACGGGATGGGAGGCACCTGGGGGGTACTGGCCGCCGGGCTTTTCGCCAGCAGCGCCATCAACCCCGCCGGGCCTGACGGGGCCATCTTTGGTGATGGTATGCAGTTTGTAAATCAACTGGCTGGAGCCGCTAGCGTCTTCGGTTATTCCTTCGGGATTACGCTGGGCCTGTCCAAGCTGGTGGATAAAATCACCGGCCTCCGGGTCAGTGAGCACGAGGAGACAGTAGGGCTGGATATTGCCCAGCACAGTGAAACAGCCTACGGAGGGTTCTTGAGATGAAAAGGATTGAGGCTATTATCCGTGAAGAGAAGCTCGACACGGTCCGGGAATCCCTGACTGAAGTCGGTTACTACGGCATGACGGTCACCGAGGTCAGCGGACGGGGGAAGCAGGGGGGCATCACCATCCAGTGGCGGGTCGAGGATTACCAGGTGCACTTCCTGCCCAAGCTGAAGATTGAAATCGTTGTTCTTGACGAGGACGTTGACCGTATCGTTGCTAAAATCATGCACAGTGCCCGCACCGGGGAACGCGGCGACGGCAAGATATTCGTCATGCCAGTGGAGAACGCCTACCGCATCAGGACCGGCGAAAGCGGCAACGATGCCATCTAGTTTTCGTAATTTTTTCGTAAATACTTCGAAGCAGTTACTTGCTGGCGGGGGTTTTAGTCTATAGTAACAGTTACGAATAATCTACGGATCAATGAACCGTAGAGACCAAGGACAAACCTTCAAATAAGGTGCGAAAAGGGGACGCTTCCTTAAAAGAAGCGTCCCCTCTATATATTACAAAATGGGGTAGGGGCTAAGGCACCCAGACGAGCTGCCCGTTCTCGTAGGTGACCAGCACCAGCTTCTGCCGGGTACAGCCATAGTGGTCGCCCGGGGACATGGTATAGGTGGCCGTCAGCAGGTCGAGATTCGTGGTCTGCTCAAGGGCATCACGCAGCTCAGCACGGGCCTGCTCGACATCGCCAGGGGCCGGCGTTGAGCGCTGCAAGCCGTCAACGATGAACCGAATCATTTGGGTTCCCAGTACGCACCACATGGCCGGAGGCACGTCATACTTCGCCTGGTAGAGGGCATCGTAGGCGGCCAGCATATCCTTGTCAGGATCATCGTCGGGCAACTGTCGCCAGATATCGCTCTTGGCCGTCACCGAGACCACCACCGGCTCCATTTCATAGAAAGCGCCAAAGGCTTCGATCATCGACGGGGTGGCCTGGGTGGGAGTCGTTAGAATGGGCAGGGTAACCCCCATCTCCCGGACTTGCTTGATGGCCATCGACGCCGTGGGGGTGCTGCCCCAGATGATGATGGCCCCGGCATCCGAGTTGGCGATGTTGTTTATCTGGGGGGATAAATCAGTTGCTCCGGGGTCGAAATACTGCTCGGAGGCAATCGTCACTCCGAAGTCAGGGCTCATCAGCGGCAGGAATACCTGACCGCCCTGACCGTAGCCAGTATTCTCGATCAGCATCCCGTAGCTGGAAACACCCAGATCGTCGCGGATGTACTCAAGGAGATGATTCACGTAATCCACCTCGGAGCCCATGGGGCGGAAGAACCAGTCGCCAAGGCTATCATCCAAGAGGGCTGTTCCCGAAATGCCCGCCGCCGGTATCTCCAGGTCGTTAGACACCGGAATCAGGGCATTAGCCAGCTGGGTAGCGCTGCCCTCGACGACCGCCACCACCTTATCCACCTCATCCATCTTCTTCATCGCCGTGGGGACTTCGCTGACCTCGCTCTTATCGTCGTAGACCACTAACTCCAGCATCACGCCATCGATGCCACCGGCATCATTGACCTCATCGATGGCAACCTGGATGCCATCCAGGGCCTGGATACCCAGACCGGCGAAACTGCCCGTCTGCGAGACCAGGGCACCGATCTTGTAAGTCGTCACCTCATCGCTCTGACCACAGGCGGTCAGCGCTCCCAGCGACAGGACTGCCGCCAGCATAATTGGGATTACCTTCTTTATCATGTCCCGTAACCTCCTGATTAACTTAATTAAGCCGCCGTCAAGCGGACCGGCAGGTTAAACTCGCTATTCTTCATGCCACCAGGCGAACTTGATGTCGCCCAGCCACTCGTGGGCAGTTACCAGCGGGGGTAACTGATCGACGACAAACTCCACGCACGAAAAGGCTGCTAAAAGCTGTTCTTTAATCTCAGCGGCCTCAGCCGGTACAGCGGCATGGTTGAGGATGAAGTGCAACTTCCGGCCGCCGCTTCTTTCGTTAATAAACTTCACCACCTCCCGGAACGCCTGCTTCCGGGTCCGGTAGCGGCCCAGCGGCTTGTGCACGCCGCCGGTGGCAGAGGATACCTCCATGAGCACGGTATTAACCACTTTGGAATCGGCCAGGTGCTGCGCCTGGTGCGCCCGGCCACCCTTAGCCAGCAGCGAGATGTCGCTGGATAAATTGACGCAGTTGACCCGGTATGTGATGTCCTCAGCCCGTGCCAGCACCTCTTCCAGACTGGCGCCGGCGGTAGCCGCCCGGGCGGCCTCGATAGCCACCAGCATCTGGGCACCGCAGATGGTCAGGGTATCCACCACCTCGAATGGTATCTGGGGTGTCTCGCTGAGGGCCAGCTTGCGGGCGTTGAGAGCAGCACTGTAGGTAGCACTGAATTTGGAACTGAGGCAAATGTCCACCACCGCCTCGGCATCGCGGCTTAACTCGCGGTAAGCAGCCAGGAAATCGTCCACTGCCGGGGCCGATGTAATCGGCCGCCAGTCGCCGGCACGCCACTGGGGCAACTGCTCGCAGAACCAGTCGAGGTCAATCTCGGTTTCGGGACACGGCTGGCCGTCAATGACGACGTGCATCGGCACCAGCCGGATATTATGCGCCGCAGTCAGCTCGCGGTTCACCCCGGCGGTGGTATCCGTCATAACGGCAACTCGTGACATCACACCCCTAACGCACGATTGTAATAACTGTGTAAAACAAAGTATAACATTTATTAATACGAATAGTATACCCCCCTCAGCAACGAGCGACAACCATGCTATCGGCAAAGCCGGATAAAACGTGTATAATATCCGAAACGGGCGCTCAAGGCAGAGGAGACGGAAGCATGCTGCTCGAACTGATGGTCAAGGGCTTCGGCATCATCGACGACATTAACTGGCGCCCTGGCCCCGGCCTTAACGTCATCACCGGCGAGACCGGCGCCGGCAAGTCGCTGGTCATCGATGCCGTGGAGACCCTGCTGGCAGGACGAATCGACGAGGACAGCATCCGCTACGGCGACGACGAAAGCTACATCGAGGGCATCTTCAGCCTGCCTGCCAGCGAGATGCTAAGCCGCCTGCTAGCCGAAAGCGGGGTCACGGATGATGCTAACGACAGCCTGATTGTCAGCTGCGAGCTGCGGCGCAAGGGGCGCAGCGTGGCCCGCCTCAACCGCCGCGCCGTACCCGGTGGCACAGTCTATCAAATCGGCTGCCGACTAATCGATATTCACGGCCAGAGCGACCATCTCTCATTGCTCAACAGCGACTATCACCTGGACTTCCTTGATGCCTACGGCCGCACCCTGGAAAAGCGACAGGCCTTCGCAGAAAAGACCGCCGCGCTGGGGGAACTGGAGCAGGAGATTATGACCCTCGCCCGGGAAGAGCAGGAACTCACCCAGCGCGAGGAACTGCTGCGCTTTCAGATTGAGGAAATCGAGCGGGCGAACCTCAACATCGACGAGGAGGACAGCCTGGAGCAGGAACGCAAGGTACTTCTGGCCAGCGAGGAGATCAAGGCCGCCGCTACCGAGCTTTACCAGACGCTCTACGGTGACGATAGCGCCCCGGAAGGCTCGATAATCGAGGGTTTGGGCCGGGCGGCGGTAACCGCCCGCCGTTTGGCCGGGCTTGACCCCGGACTGAAACCCCAGCTCGACCTGCTGGAAGCTACCGCCGCCGAGCTTAAAGAGGCAGCGCGCGACATTCACGCCTACGCCGAGGGCACCGAGTACAACCCGGCCCGGCTCGAAGAAATCGAGGGGCGGCTGGAGTTAATCCGTAGCCTCAAGCGCAAGTACGGCAAGACCGTTACCGATGTCCTGAGCTACTTGGAAACGGCCAGGGCGGAGATTACCCGGCTGGGACACTCCTCGGAGCGCCGCTCCGAGCTGGAAGCGGCGCGAGAGCACCTTAAAATCGAGATGGGGGAACTGGCCAGCACGCTCTCGGAGCAACGGGAGGCGGCGGCGGTGCACCTTGCCGCCGAGGTCAAGCAAGAGCTTAACGACCTGTTGATGCCCCAGATACAGTTCGAGGCCAGCCTCCACCGTGAGGAAGACCCGAACGGCATCCCCTACCCCGACGGCAAAATCTATGCCTTCACCAAACGGGGAGCGGATATTACCGAGTTTCGGGCGGCCACCAACCCCGGCGAGCCGTTGAAACCGCTGGTCAAGATTGCCTCGACGGGGGAAATAAGCCGCTTCATGCTGGCCCTCAAGGGGGCCCTATCCCGTGCCGACGACGTGCCCATCTTAGTCTTTGATGAGATCGATATCGGGGTTGGGGGGCGGTGCGGGGAGGTCATCGGCCGCAAGCTGTGGACGCTGGCCCGGAACCATCAGGTAATCTGCATCACCCACCTGCCCCAGATTGCCGCCTACGCCGATAGCCACTACCACATCCGCAAGGAGACCCATGAGGCGCGCGCGCGCAGCATCCTGGATATGTTGGAGGGTGAGGTACGTATCAAGGAACTGGCCGCCATGCTGGGGGGCATAAACTTCAGTGAGGCTGCCGTAGAAAGCGCCCGCGCCCTGGTCGCTGAAGCCGATTCATGGAAGCAGGCACAGGGATAAGCCGGTTTACCCTCGCCGACTAGTCCAGTTCAGCAAACTTACGAAATTTTCCCCTAGAATAGCCGCCTTGTCTTCGGGGGAGAGGTCTAATTCCTCGATGGCCCGCATCGAGGCCGGAATGTCGGCGTTACCGGGATAGTCGCTGCCCCAGAGGACGTGAGATGCCCCCACCATTTCCACGGTGCACATCAGGGCGTGGGTCGAGGTGACACCGCTGGTATCTACGTAGAGACGGCGCAGGTACTCACCGGGTATGGCCCCCAGATCGGGCACGATTTCCCGACCCCGCAGCATTTTATAAACACTATCAAAGCGCTCCTTAATGAAGGGCATCACCCCGCCGAAGTGGGCGAAGACAAACTTGAGATGGGGATAATCATGAAGGATGCCGGAGGTTATTAACTTGCCGATGCAGATGGTGGTATCGAAGACGAACTCGATAACCGGGGTCAGCAGCGGATGGGCTACCCGCTCGTAGCCGATGGGGTTGATGGTCTGGGGGTGGATAAAGAGGGTCACGCCCTGCGCCATTGCCTCCCGGTAAAGGAGTTTGTAAATATCATCGTCCAGGTAGACGCCGTTCAGGCTGGTGCCCAGTGAGACCGCCCGGAAGCCCAGCTCCCCGGTGGCCCGCCGCCACTCCGCCATCAGGGCCTCGCCGTCATCCACCGGCAGGATAGCCGCCCCGACTAATCTATCAGGATACTTCGCCACCACCTCGGCGAGGCGGTCGTTATAGATGCGGGCGACCGCGGCGAGGCCGCCCATCTTGGTGTGGGCGTCGTTGGTGGGATAGACGATGAGGCTCCGGGATACCTCGGCCCTATCCATCGCCGCCAGCTGGTTACGGATGTCACCCCAGGCCGGCGAGTAGAAATGGGCGTGCTCGATAATCTCCGTCGGCAGCCAGTGGGTGTGCGCGTCGTGCCTCATTTCTCCGGGTGATCCTGCTTGTAGGGTATCACCGGCTTGGTCCAGGGGGTCGTCTGGTTGATGACCGAAATCTCCAGCGGGCAGACATTAGCCGGCACCGTCAGGGCGAACTTGACGGCATCCTCAATCGCCTGCGGGCTCATCAGGCGCGATTTATCCACCGAAATCTCTCTCAGGCCCGAGGTCAGGGCGGTATCGGTGACGCCGGGCAGTATTGAGGTGACCTTGATGCCATGGTCGCGGATCTCCCAGAAGAGGCCCTTGCCGAAGGCGCGCAGGCCGCGCTTCAGCGAGGAGTAGACGATAAAGTTGCGGGGCGGGGGATCCACCAGGGTAGAGCCGGAAACAATATTGATAATTGACCCGGCCTGATTCTCGATGAAGTGGTTAATCAGGAGGCGGGTCAGCATTACCGCCCCGAAGTAGTTCGTATAGAGCAGGCGCTCAATGTCCTCCAGGGGCTGCTCCTGGAAGGGGTATTGACTACTCACCCCGGCCCCGTTAATCAGGGCATCGACGCGGCCCAGCTCCTTGATGGCTATGGTCGCCAGGTTTTCCAGGTCGGCCTGCTTGGAAACGTCGCAGGCAATCGGGGTGACGCTAACCCCATACTTATCGCTAGTCGCCCGGGCCATCTCCTCCAGAGCTTCTTTGCCCCGGGCCGCAATCACCAGCCTCATGCCTTCGCCGGCCAGCGCCTCGCTGATGGCCCGCCCGATGCCCCGGCTGGCCCCGGTAATAACCGCCGTTTTCCCCGTCAAGCTTTCCATATTAACCCGCCGCCTCTTTCTCGATAACCGCCTTGAATATCTTGAGGTTGTCCTGCGAATGCTTGTTGATAAAGCCTTCGACCTGCTCGTCGTTGAACTTGGCCTTATCATCCATGGTGAAGTCCTGAATCCAGGTCATCAGGATGCCGTCGGGGCGGGGGGTGTAGAGCCAAATTATCTTCATCCACTTGAAGGGGAAGGTCGGCTCCATCTTCTGGGCGTAGGTGAAGTAGTAGTCCTTGAAGAGCAGCCGGAATGACTGCCAGGAGTTGCCCTCGTCGTCGGTGAGCTGGAAGGTAATCTTGTTACCCTCGCGCCCCACAATCTTGGCCTCTTTATACTCCCCGCCGAAAAGCTCCGTCCAGCGGGGGATGTCGTTGGAGATGTCGAACACCAGCTCGTAAGGTGCCTTAATCAGGATAGAGTTCGCGGTATGTCCCATCACTTGCTCCTTTCACGCTTACTCGATAATCGCCACCGCCCGCACCCAGGAGGCCCCAAAGCGCAGCACCTTAATCGGGAAGCAGGCCACCTTGAAGCCGTGCGCGGGAATCTGGTCCAGGTTGGCCAGCCGCTCGACGTGACAGTAGGCCCGGTCGCGCCCGTAGAAGTGGGCCGGCCAGAGATAGCCGTTATCACCGGTGCGGAGGTAGTCGCCGAGCATCGCCTTCAGGGGACGGTCGAGGCTGAAGGTATCCACCCCGATGACCCTGACCCCCTGCTTTACCAGGCAGTCCACGGCCTCACGCCCCAGGCCGGGAAACTTGAAGAAATACTGCGGCGTGCCCCAGAGCTTGTCGGCCCCGGTACGCAGCAGCACGATGTCGCCCGGCTTGATTTCATAGCTAATCTTATCCAACGCCTGCGCAATATCCTCCGGGGTAACGAACTCCGCCGGCTGGCGATGGCTCACGTCGAGGACGACGCCGTTACCATAGCACCACTCCAGGGGGATATCGGCCACCTGCATCGCCGCCTTGCCCTCGGACTCGGGCCCGAAGTGATAGGGGGCGTCGATGTGGGTGCCAGTGTGCCCGGTGGCCCGCAGCCACTCCAGCGACAGGAATTGACCCTGGGGGAATGACTCGTGGGTGATGCGCTGGCGGCCGGTGAGGTGCCGCAGCCGCCCCTTGAGGCCCTGACCCTTGGCCCAGCGCCAGCCGAAGCGGTCGCCGCCGCTCCGGTGCTCCCAGCGGGTGACCTCAATGGGGTGCGGTTCGGGGGCTGTTTCGTCAATCGGCAGGCTGAGGTCGATAATCTTCATTAACCCAGCTTATCACTAATAATCTTCACAATATCGCCGACGCTCTGCTTGTTGGAGAGCTCACCGTCACGCAGGCTCACCTTGAACTCCTGCTCCAGACCAATGACCAGCTCGACCAGCTCTGTCGAGTCCATCTCCAGGTCCGTCTTCAGGTTCGCCTCGGGAGTAATCTCGTCCGGCTCCATGTGAAAAGATTTTACCAGAATGTCCGTTATTCTCGCCTCCACGTCCATTTATTAACTCCTTTCGACCGCCATGACCGCGTTAACCCCACCCCGGCCGCGGGCAATAACCAGCGCCTTCCCGATATCGGCGCGGCGGCCCTCATCAAGCACCAGATCAAGGTTACACTCCGGGTCATGGAATCGGTGATTAATCGTCGGCGGTATCATCCCCCCCTGCATCGCCATCACCGTCCCCACCAGCTCCACCGCTCCGGCGGCCCCCAGCAGGTGCCCGTACATCGACTTCGGGGCGCTCACCGGAACCTGGTCGGCCCGGTCGCCGAACACGGTGCGGATGGCCCGTGCCTCACTGATATCGCCCAACTCGGTAGCGACGCCGTCGGCGCAGATATAGTCAATATCCTCTGGATTATACTTCGCCGTGGCCAGGGCAAACCTGATCGCCTGGGCCAGCCCCTCACCACCGACGTCGGGCAGGATACGGTGGGTGCCGTCGCAGGTGGTACCGAAGCCGGTGACAAACCCGTAAATCTCAGCCCCGCGCTGGCGGGCTGTGTCGGCGGTTTCCAGGACGACCACCGCCGCCCCCTCACCGACAACGAAGCCATTGCGTTCCTTATCGAAGGGCCGGTACGGGCCCGGCGAGAGACCACCCTCAGTGCTGCAGCAGAGCATGGCGTAGGGGGTGACCGGAGCCTCAGTACCCCCGGCGAGGGCAAAGGTCAGCTTGCCGCGGTCAACAATCCGGGCGGCATGATCAATGGCAATTAAGGCACTGGCCTTATCGGCCACCACCGTTTTACTATATCCCTTAATGCGGTAACGTATCGAGACCTGTCCCTGCGGCGCCGCCGGGAACCAGGCGCTGGCATTGTAGGGGCTGACACCGTCGCGGCCCTCGACGTAAAGGTCGCGGAGCTCGGTCTCGGCATAGAGCCATCCACCGAGGGCATTGCCCAGGAAGACACCGGAGATATAGGGGTCATGCTGGGTGAGGTCGAGACCGGCATCCTGCAGGGCATCCTCGCTGGCCGCCAGGGCCAGCACCGAGAACCGGTCCAGCTTCTTAAGGAGGCGCGGGGAGATGTGCTTCGCCGCCAGTTCCTCAATCTGACCGGCAATCTGCGACGGGTAGGCAGCGGCATCGAAGCGGGTGATGGGGGACATGAAGGACTGCCCCGTCTGGATGTTCTGCCAGAACCCCACCTTGCCCTGTCCCGCGGGGGAGACGACGCCAAGGCCGGTAATCGCTATTTTATACAATTCGCCTGCCACCTGCTCAATATCATTGCCGAATGAACCCCAGCGAAGCCGCTGCTGGTCTTGATGATGTTATCCACCCGTTTTTCGCGGGCCTGATTGGGAATGTAATCAAGATCGCAGCCCGGATCGGGCACCTCGTAGTTGATTGTCGGCGGCAGGACATCACGCTCGAAGGTAAGCGACGCCGCCACCAGCTCCAGGCCGTTGGCCGCCGCCAGGGGGTGGCCTACCATCGACTTGAGGGAACTGATGGGGATATCGTAGGCCCCCCGGCCGAAAACGCTCTTGTAGGCATTGGTCTCGAAGATGTCATTCTGCTTAGTCGAACTGCCGTGGGCATTAATATAGTCGACTTTCTCCGGCCTGAGCCGGGCATCATCCAGGGCAGCCTTAATCGAGGGCACCATCGTCGAACCGTCGTCGGGCAGATCGGTCATGTGGTAGGCGTTGCAGCAGGTACCAAAGCCGGTAATCTCACAGTAGATGTGCGCCCCCCGTCGCCGGGCATGCTCCGACTCCTCCAGAATCAGGATACCGGCTCCCTCGGCAATGATGAAGCCGTCCCGCTGCCCATCGAAGGGACGCGAGGCCTTCTCCGGCATGTCGTTACGCGCCGAGGAGAGAACGTTGAGCACATCGAAGGAGGCAAGGGTAATCGGACAGAGGGGGGCCTCGGAAGCCCCGGTGATGATGATATCGGCGGCCCCGTCCTGAATGACCTCGTAGGCAAAGCCGACGGCGTCACTACCGGCGGTGCAGCCGGTGGAGACCGTCACGCAGCCGCCGGCGAGGCCATAGCGGGCCGCGATTTCAATCGAGGGGGTGTTGAACATGGCGGCATCGTAGAGATAAGGACGCGCCTTACGGGGGTCGATTGGCTCCCTGCCGCCGTTAGTCACCCGCAGGAACTCCTCATCCATGTAGCGGGTACCGCAAATGGCATTCGCCAGGCAAACCCCGATGCGCCACTTCTCCTCATCCCTGAAAGAGAGCTTGGCATCATTCACCGCCTCGTCGGTTCCGGCCAAGGCGAACTGCACGTAGCGATCCATCCGTTCGACTTCCTCCCGGGATAGGCCTAAGGCCAGCGGGTCGAAATCGACCACCTGAGCCGCAATCTGGGAGCGGAACTGGGAGACATCGAACTCTGTCAGCGGCCTGACCCCGGAGCGTCCGGCAACGCTGTTCTGCCAGAAGGTCTCCTTGCCGATCCCGTTGGGGGAGATAACCCCCAGACCGGTAACAACCACTCGCTTGCTCATGAGTCTACCCTCGTTACACTGAATCGGATATTAGCCCCGTCGGGGCAGGTCACCCGGGTGATGCGGTTATTAGGTTCCCAGGGGTATTTAGCTCCCATGTTGAGGGCGAAGAGCACCGGGAAGAGGGCGTTATAGGCCCCACCGCAGAAGCCCTCCGGGGTGCGCAACCCGGTAACCTCGATGGTATCACCTTCTTTGTAGTCATAGGCACAGTGGCCGGTGACCTCCTCGACCCGGATAATCATCTTCTTAGGGTTAGGGCCATGATGCTCCCGTTTGACTCCCTGCTCGACCTCGCCCGATGGCTTCAGTACCTCAGCCTTAAACTCCACCTTGCCGCCGTCGGGGCAGAAGCTGGTCAGCGAACGGGGATTATCCATGAACTGGAACTCGGCCCCGAAGGTAAGGGCGTAGAGGCAGGGGAAAAGCACCGTGGAGGCCCCGGCACAGAAGCCCGCCGGAGTCTTCGTGAAATCGTCGAAAACGAAGGTATCGCCCACCTTATAGCCGCGATAGCACTCCTCCCGCACCTGGGTCACCGTAACCCGGAGAGGGACATCGTGAAAATTCTTTTTCGGCTCTTTACCAACTGCTGCCATCTTTACCTCCGCCTTCGCCTTATTTAGCCACCCCGGACGGAACCCCGAACCCCTCCCGCACCTCCGCCGCGCTCAGGAAACATCCCTCGCGCTCCACCCGATGCACCATATTTACCGCTTTTTCATTGAGCGGGGCCCCGCCGCGGCCGGCGCCGAGACGAGCCACCTCGCCGTTAATGTAATCAATCTCCGAGGGCCGCCCCCGCTTGATGCTCTGCAGGACCGAGCCGTAGAGCGGCTCCCGGCTGAGCCCGGTCATAATACCGGAGTAAATACCAGCCGCCTCATCCAGTGGCATCCCCGCCAGCCCCCGCAGCCGCCCCACCGGGAAATCGGGCAGGTCAGCGAGTTCAATGCCTGCTTTATCCACCAGCACCAGGGCCTCCCGCCACAGGCTAATGGCCAGGCGGCACATCTCCCGGTCGGCGAAGGTCTCCTGCATGCTCCTGCCCAATAGGGCCGGGAGGCAGTTATTCAGGTTCAAGAAGAGCTTAAGCCACTTCATGCCCCGGATATCAGCCACCGTCCGCACTGTTAAGGCCTTGCCCAGCACTTCGACAATACCTTCAAGCGAAACATTTCCCATTATACCACCACCGACAAGCCAATCGCCCTCGAAGTTGTGGGTGACCCGCCCCGGCTCCAGGTAAGTGGCCCCGAACATGACGATGCTGGCGAGGTGCTTCGCACCTGGCAGCGCCTGAGCAATTATCTCATCGGCCCGGAGGCCGTTCTGCACCCCAATTATTAACGCCCCGGCGAGGGCCGCCCGGTTAGCCGCGATGGCCTCCGCGATGTCCTGGGTCTTCATCGCCAGGATGACTAAATCGCTACCTGCTTCCAGCCGCGCGGCGGCGGGCAGGCGGATAACCTTACGGCCCCGCACCCCATCAATGATAAGGCCGTCCCGGTTGATAACCGCCGCCTCAGCCGGCCGGGCGATCAAAGTAACGTCACCGCCCTGCCCGGCGAGATAGCCTCCCACCAGTGCCCCGATGGCCCCGGCCCCGATAACGGATATCTTCATCAGTTTATCCCCAGACCTTCCCGCGTGGCCGCCCGGGGGCGTCCCTGCTGGTCCCAGCCACGGAGTTCGTAATACTCATCCAGCATGCCGTCGAAGCTGGCCCGGTCGAGTGCTAGGTCAGTTTCTTCCGGCTTGAGCCCTTCCTGCCGGGCCAGCGGCACGAAGTAGCGCGGCGGCGGGAAGTCGTAACACCGCGACAGACCCTCCCCCACCAGGAAGTCCCGCTCGGTGGTGATTATCCGCTCCCCAACCCGGAAGAGCTCGTCGGCGGTAATCTCCAACCCGGCGGCACAGCCGATAAGCTCGGCCATGAATTTGAAATCGAGCTTGCCTGGTGAGCAGTTATGGGCAATCAGCTTGCACAGCCCCAGGCTATCGATAATCGCCAGATAGGTCTCCCACCACCAGATGACGCGGCCCTTACCCTGATAGCTGCGGGGGTCGGCCACCACCGGCCCGCCGTAGACCGCTTCCAGGGTTTCCGGCGAGAGGCCGTGGGCCTCCCAGGTGGGCCGGCTACGCAGGTGATCGGAGCCACGGGTGGAGAGGGCATTCCCCAGGGCATAGGCCGGGAAGTAGCGCAAATCCACCGGGTCCGACTGGGGCAGGTACTTTGTCCAGATGAGATAGTCCACCGTCGTCGGGCCCAAACGGGCAACCGCTTCGCGGGCCCCGCCGGCGAGCACCTCGCCGAAGCCCTCACGGCGTACAATCTGCTCGATAAGCTCAGTAATCACCGCCTCGTCCCCCCAGGTCAGCTTGAGGCCACAAGTAGTCGCGTCGTTAATCAGGCCCCGCTGGTAAAGCTCGGTGGCCCAAGCGATGAGGTTGGCCGTCGATGAGCCGTCCAGTCCGTAGCGGTTCAGTATCTCGTTAATGCGGAGCACCGCCTCTATATTTTTAATGCCGAGCACCGGCCCGAAGCTGGCCAGGATGGTGTACTCCGGCCCCTCGTTGACGACATCGCCCACCTTGTACTCGTGATGGCAGGAGACCGGGCAGTAGTAGCAGCCCTGCCGCTTCCGGTAATACTTGTCATGGAGCACCCGCGGTGAGACGTCCTCGTTCTCCGGGATTTTAGTGGTCTGGCCGTTATAGGCGCGCCCCATCCCGATGCGCCGGTTAATCAGCATGAAGAGAAAGGCCGACCCGAACTCGCGCAGCAGCTTGACCAGCGGCTCCTCCTTGAGATTACCCTGCAAGTAGCGCCGCAGCCGGGTTACGCCGGCCTTGTTTACCGGCACCCGCTCCTTACCGCCGCGGACAACGATGGCTTTCAGGTTCTTGGCGCCCATCAGGCAGCCCAGTCCTGTCCGTCCGGCGACGTTCTTGCGACGGCTGACAATGCAGGCGAATCTTACCAGGTTCTCCCCGGCCAGCCCAATGGTCAGGGACTCGCTGGCCTCACCGTAGCGCTCCTTAAGGGTGCGGTGGGTCTCGATGGTGGAGCGCCCCCAGAGGTCGGTGGCGTCTTTAATGACAATACCTTCGTCACTAACGTCAACGTAGACCGGCTTTTTCGCCTGGCCGGTGATGACCAGATAGTCGATGCCGGTCTGCTTGAGATAGGCCCCGAAGTAGCCGCCGATATTGGCATCACCCAGCAGTCCCGTTTCCGGGGACTTGCCGGAAATGTTGCAGCGCGTCGCCCCCAGCCCCTTAAAACCGGTCAGAAGGCCGGGGCCAATGATGAGAGGACTGCACGGCGCCAGGGCATCGCTGCGCGGGATAACGTGACGGCGCAGCAGATACATATTCATCCCCCGTCCCCCCAGAAACTGCCGGATTACCTGCGGCGCGACCTCTTCAACCCTGACCTTCCGCGTGGTCAAATCCAAATAGGCTACCTTTTGAGGAATCATCACTTCCTCCAGACCAGGGCCGATAAACAAACATGCAGCCCCTCGGGTAGTGGTTCTCGACCGCTACCGTCCGGACTACCTATTCTATCATCGCCCGACCCCGGTCAGGTTCATCGTCATTATATCCGGCGGCAGCCCTCAGGACATCTTGACGTGGAAGCCATAGCCAATCAGGCCCTTGCCGGTATGAATCGCAGCACTGGCCGATTCCTCACCGATATCTAACCAGTCGAAGTCGGCAGCCGCGGCGAGCATTTCTTTCAGTTTCGCGGCCCGCTCCGGGGCACGGGTATGGCAGATGAGCCCGACCAGTTTTTGCCCCTGGCTGCGTTCCTGGGTTATCTCAACCAGTTTCTCCAGCACCTGGGCCACCGTCTTGGCCCGGGCCACCGGCTTGAGCTGGCCGCCGGTAGCGGCATCAACCTCAGTCACCGAGCGGAAGCTGGTCGCCGATTCGGCCTCGGCCCAGCTCTTGGCCTCGAAGATGCGTCCGCCCTCCGCCTGATAGAACAGGGTATCGCGCGCCAGGAACAGGTTCATGTCCTTCATGATGCGATCCACCAGACTGAGCACGGCATCAATATCCTGACCGTCGGCCGCCGCCTGCGCTGCCTCGATAGCAATCAGGCCAACGCCGGTACCCATCGTCAGCGAATCGACAATCTCGATGCGCTTGTCAGGCAGCTTCTCCAGCACCGCCTTGCGCGCCTGAACGGCGACGTTATGATGGCCGCTGAACTGGGCGGACATGCTGATATGCAGTATCGCCTCGGCATCCGCAAGCAGTCCGGAGAAGAAATCGGTGAACTCGGCCAGGTTGGCCGTCGAGGTCTTGGGCAGGTTCTCTTTGCTATCGAGCCGGGCATAGAGCGCATCCATATCGATTTCGGTATCCAGATAGGTCTTGCCATCCATAATGATGGGAACCGGAATCATGCTGAAACCGTACTTCTGCGCCATTTCCGGCAGTATGGTTCCCGAATCGCTGCTGACAGCTACCTTTTTCATCCTGCACCTCGCACGACTATTTTATCCGGCGGGTGGCCGGTTAGCCCTTATACTTGCTTAACACCAGACAGCAATTCTGCCCGCCGAGGCCGAAGCTGTCCTTAAGACAGAGGTTTAACTCCTTGGTGCGGGCCTGGTTGGGGACGTAATCAAGGTCGCATTCGGGATCCGGGGTCCGGTAGTTGATGGTCGGCGGAATCAGACTGTTTTCCATCGCCTTAATCACCCCGATCGACTCGACGATACCGGCGGCGGTCACCATGTGGCCGAACATCGACTTGAACGAGCTGATCGGTATCTTACGCACCACATCCTCTCCCAGGGCCATCTTGAGGGCCTTGGTCTCACTGACATCGTTGAGACGGGTACTGGTGCCGTGAGCATTGATATAATCGAGGTCTTCCGGCTTATGACCGGACATATCGAGGGCGCACCGCATCGCGATGGCCTCCGCCTCGGGGTTGGGCGCCGTGGAATCGTAGGCATCGAAGCTCGACCAGGCCCCAGCCACCTCGGCCAGCACCGTTGCGCCGCGCGCCTGAGCGTGCTCCAGGCTCTCCAGTATCACCGCGCCGCAGCCTTCACTGTAGACGAAACCGCTGCGGTTGAGGTCAAAGGGGCAGCTGGCTCGCGTCGGGTCCGGCTCCTTGGTCAGCGCCCCCAGGATACTGGTGGCAGCAATCCCCAGCGCGCTTAGCGAAGCGTCGGCAGCCACCGCCACCATGACGTCGGCATGGCCCATGCAGATGTGATTAATGGCCGTCGATATTATCTCGGTGCCGCTGGCGCACAGGCTGTTGATGGTAATGTTGGGCCCCCGCCCGCCGACCATCATCCCGATTTGCAGGGAAACCGTACTCGGGCCGGCCTGGGTGAACAGCAGCGGGTTGACCCGCCGCGGCCCGTGGTTCTGAAGTCTTACCCAATCCTCGCCGACGTAGTGGTACTCCAGCATGCTGGCCCCGACAACGCCGACCCGTTCGCTTTTTTCCTGGCTCATGTCCAGCCCGGACTGTGCCAGCGCCTCGTTCACCGCCGGAACCGCCATGTGAACGGCGCGCGGGTTGCGCTGCACTACCTTGGAATCCATGTGGTTGGTGGGGTCGAAACCCTTAATCTCGCCGGCCACCTTGACCGCGTATTTGGTGGTATCGAAGCAGGTTATCTCACTGATACCCAGCTTCCCCGCCGCGAGGTTCTCCCAGTACTCCGGGACGTTCAACCCCAGGGGACAGATGACACCCATTCCGGTAATCGCTATTCGCTGCATATTTACCTCACCGCTTCACGTAATTTGGAGATTGCCGAAGATAACCCCCGACAGAGTTATCAGCGTCGCTAACGGGAATTTTGCTGGGTCGAACTCGGTCTACCGCTGATGTTACCAATTGTAAAACTAATTGTCAATACTTTTCGGCTTTCTCAGGCACAGATTTATCACTTCAGGCCCTAAAATATGCCACCGGCACACCACAATAGCCAAGTCGGCGCCTGAGTGGTATCATGAAAAAGGGATGAGCACTACCTGAACCGCCTTTTTGTAAGATTTAGAATGATGCCCTTTTTAAGCCGAACGCCATATTTTGTGATGACGACTCAGCCAGAGCAATATGCCTAACGATAAGATGACGCAAACTACGAAACCTATCAAGTGGTATGTCAAATTGGCGACACGCAAGGGGCGCCAGGAGGCGGGTGCCTTTCTGGTCGAGGGCAGCCGGGCCATCGGGCAAATTATCGCCAGCCGACCGGAGGCGATAATCGAGGTTCTCACCACCGACGAGGTCACACCCCACCCCGATTACCCCCACCGCCAGATTACCGAACGGCAGCTACGTTCCATCGCCACCACCCAGACCCCGCAGGGCATCATTGCCGTCGTCCGTCTCCCGGAAATCTACGACGACCGGCTGCCGGAGAACCCCGGCGACCGGATTCTGCTGCTGGAAGACGTGCAGGACCCGGGGAACGTGGGGACGATTATCCGTACCGCCGCCGCCTTTGATTTCTCGGGGATTATCATGACCGAAAACGGCGCCGACCCCTTCTCCCCCAAATGCGTTCAGGCCAGTGCCGGCACTACCCTCAGCCTCTGGCTGCGACGGACGAGCCGCTACCGGGAGCTCACCCAAGCCCTCCGGCAGGATGGCCGCCCCCTGATTGCCACCGACCTGACGGGTGATGCTAAACCGGATATATTGCGGCATCATAAACGTTTTATCCTCGCCCTGGGCAACGAGGCCGCCGGGCTCACCCCAGCCCTGTGCGCTGCCGCTGATTACCGGCTGCGGCTACCGACCGCGGCCCGCAAGGCGCAGTCGCTGAACGTGGCCGCCGCCGCCGCCATCTGTATGTACCTGAGCGCCCAAAACGGCACCATGGCCTAAAAAACGCGCGGAATAACATTTTTTCTTGTTAGCTTTACTTAATCTGGTATAATATATCTACCCGATGGGCTTAACGCCGGATACCGGGTGGAAAGCAAGATGAGTCTCAACACTAACGACCGACAGCATTATCTCGATGAGTTCGCCGCTTCCCTGGAGCAGGGGCAGCGGCTGCTGCAGGGCAAGAGTCAGTTCGGCCGGCCGATCATGATGAAGGCCGAAGGCATCAATGCCCACGTCATGCTGCTGGAAGACCGGGTGCGTATCACCCAGAAAGAGGAAAAGGTCTTTCTGAGCCAGGGCTTCCAGCCCAACCGCGACCTGCCCCTCGCCCAGATCGCCGAGGTACGACTGAAGAAGGCCGGTTCGCTGAACAGCGGCTTTATCCAGTTCCTCGTTAAGGGCCGGCCCGAGACCGATAATAACCGGCGTAACGAGAACATGGTCATGTTCCGCGGCGCCTGCGAGCCACAGTTCGAGAAGCTCAAGGCAGCCCTCGAAGCCCGGCTGGCGGCCCCCCAGCATATTATCCCCCAAGCCCCCCTCCCGACCACCCCACCCCGACCAGCTCGTATTACTTACATCGAAGAGCTGGAACAACTGGCCAGCCTGCGCAATAAGGGCGTCATCACCGAAGAGGAATTCGCCGCCAAGAAGCGTCAAATCCTGGGAATCTGACATCCCAAGTCATCTCCGTCACCAGTAACCCCTGATTCTCCCCATTCCACTGAGACCGCGCCTAATACCATTGTCTCATGACGCCAGGACCGAAACTAACCCTATTGCGTGATTGTCATTCTAAGGCGGATAAATTAGTCTAATTAATGATTAGTAATTTTAAGTCAGGTTAGTAATCAGTAATAAAAAGGGGGGAAAGTAGATGCCGGAAATGCCGCTTTGGGTTGGCGTAGGGATAGCGATTGGCCTCCTGGTGGTGCTCCTCGTAATCAGAAGGAAACGCACCAAGGCCTCTTAGGGCCCGCAGAGCTACCGCTCACAATACCGATTTCGAAAGCTCGCCCGGCAGCTACCGGCGGGCTTTCCCTATATTGGCGGTCGTTATGACCGTAAGGCAGGCTACTGAAGCTGCTGCAACTGCTCGATAACCATTACGTTACGCGCGCAGACGATGCTGAGCAGGGTCACGCCGATAATCATCACCGCAAACTGACCACGGTGCAGCATGATGGCGGCAATCCCTGATGACAGCCCAATCTTGAGGGCTACCGAGGAGGCAAAGCCCAGTGCCAGCACACTGTTCATGAAGAAATTCAGCTCGATCGCCCCCAAGCGCAGCCCCTGCCAGGTGAGTAGAATATCAACAATATTAAGGACGATGAAAGCTATTGCCAGGCCGATGGCTACTCTCGTCTTGAGGGCGGTTGCTGTCACTTTCCGCTTTACCTTTCTAAAGTATCTAACCGAACCCCTTACCAAAATAATACCCTACCCCAAAAGAGGGATGTCAAGATAACCTTTACTAAGCATTACTTACCACCACGCCTGATGCCAACCGACTGTTTTTTCGGGCAGTTTAGGGTAGCGGCCACCGATTTTTTATGTTTTCTTTGATGCCACAAGAGTATTACTGGTTCTTGAAAATTACCCCCGGAGGATATAAAAGTATACTGATTCTTGAAAATCACCCCTCGGATGGTATAAAAGTAATAGAGAAGCTCCGAACATCCCGACCATAGCAGGGAGAAATCATGCAGGACCTGACCACTGAAGTACTCGACTTTGTGAAGAATAACGGGGCCAGCCTGGCCGGGGTCGCTAGCGCCGACCGCTTCGACGACCTGCCGACGGGACATCGTCCCCACGATTTCCTACCAGCGGTCGCCTCGGTGATCGGCTTCGGGGTGGCTTTGCTCCACCAGTCGCTCTACTGGGAGGACCACCTACGCGACTCGGAATACGTCTCGCCGGAGAACCGGGCCGATGTCCTCCAGAACTACTTCTACCGCCAGACCGGCTACGCCATGGTCAACAACCTGCTCGACATGCTGGCGCTGCGCCTGGCCAACCTCCTGGAAAGCCGTGGCTACCGTTCAATCTACTTCCCAGCCACCTACGGCACCAAGGCCATCTGGAATTTTGTCAACACCTATATCCCCAGCCGGGCCGGGCTCTTCTCACAGCGGCACGCCGCCGTCAGGGCGGGGCTGGGCGAGTTCGGGCTGAACAATATGGTCGTCACCCCGGAGTACGGGCCGCGCATCCGCTTCAACTCGGTCATCACCGAGGCCGAGCTTATCCCCAGCCCGCTGCTGACGGAGAAGGTCTGCCTCGGGGAGAGGTGCTCGCTGTGCCTCCAGGAATGCCCCGGTGCCATGTCGCGCCGGGAAGACGTCGCGCCCGATATCTTCTGGTACGATACCCCCACCCGCACCGATACCGACGCCTGTGTCCGCCTCAGCCTGACGCAGCACTGCCTGGGACGCTGCATGAAGGTCTGCCCGGTGGGCGCCCGGCGGCCGGCCCGGCAAGCAACCGCCAGTCCGGCACAGCGCGACGACAGATAGGACGGAACGTGGACGAGGCAACTGCCAGGATACCAGTGCGGCGATTCGCCCCCGACGGGGCGCGGGATGAGACCGACCTGGTCGTCCGGGAAATCACCGTTACCATTAGCCTTAACCGCCGCCCGCTGGTGACGCTGTCCACCTCCCCAATGGAACCGGAGCTACTGGCGGTCGGGTACCTCACCGGGCAAGGTCTATTGACCGGCCGCGCCGCTATCAAAAAGCTGGCAACCGATGAGGCGGAGAATACGGTACACGTCACTACTGCCACTGAAACGGCCGGAAACGAACCGTCGCCCTGCCCCGATACTGGCTACCGCCTGCCGGCGGCCCGAGTTTCGGAGCTGACGGCAGAATTTCAGCAGCGCTCGCGGTTGTTCCGCGCCACCGGCGGCGTCCACGGCGCGGCGCTGGCCGATACGGCGGGCATCATTCACTTCAGCGAGGACATCAGCCGCCGCCATGCCATCGACAAGGTCATCGGCTACTGCGTCCTGAATGATGTCGCCACCGACCACTCTCTGCTCATCACCGGGGGCCGGGTGGCCGCGGACATCGTGCCGCAGGTGGCCCGGGCCGGGATACCGGTTATCGTCTCGCGCTCGGCTCCCACCGACCGCGCCGTCGCCCGGGCCGAACGGTTGGGGATAACCCTGGTCGGCTTCGCCCGCGGCCAGCGGATGAATGTCTATACCGCCGCCTTCAGGATAGTTGCCAACCAGGCCTAGTCAGGATAGAATATATAAAATATTGCGTCGCGGGCTGCCCTGACCATCAAGCAAGCTAATACGTTGATGGACGGCAATCTCGGCCCCGTAAACGCTTACCACTGAGTAAGAAGGGAGAGGCAAGCATGGCAGATAAGCTATTTTTCCTGATCGCTACCGGAGACAAGGACACTCTCATGGAGGTTGCCCTCTTCTACCCCCTGACCGTCGCCAAGGAAAAATGGATGAAAGATGTCAAAGTGGTTCTGTTCGGCCCCTCAGAGGAAGTCGTCGCCCGTGACGAGAACGTTCAGAAAAGAATCAAACGGCTGCAGGAAGAAGGCGGCATCGAAATCAAGGCCTGCAAGTACTGCTCCGACAAGCTGGAAATCAGCGATAAACTGGAAGCCATGGGGATCACCGTGGAATATGTCAGCCCCATTATGGCCCAGTGGATAAAGGATGGCTGGGCCAACCTGACTTTTTAAAAAGATTTCGTAAAGGCCCCGGACGGTCATCGGCTTTCGGGATTTTTGTAAATTCCCGAAAGGGATAATCTTTTCTCTATAAAACACCTGAATTTACGGTATTTTGCTGATCGGAGCCACATTTTCTCCACGGGTCAGCACCATTGTCTCCAACTGGTTTACAGGCCGCGGACTTTAGTGCTAAAATTCTACTCGGCGGTAGTGATACTGCCCGTGCCGAAGTGGCGGAATGGCAGACGCGCTACGTTCAGGGCGTAGTGTCCCTTGTGGACGTGAGAGTTCAAATCTCTCCTTCGGCACCAAGCTAACCAGCGCTTGTAGCTCAGATGGATAGAGCGCAGCCCTGCGGAGGCTGAGGTCGTGGGTTCGAGCCCCGCCAAGCGCGCCACCTTGGGGCGGTTAGCTCAGCTGGTTAGAGCGCCTGCTTTACACGCAGGAGGTCAGAGGTTCGAGTCCTCTACCGCCCACCACTAATTTAGCTTCAAAGTGTTCACAACTTTCTTGTGAACAGTTGGAGAACTTTATAGCTTCTCGCCCTGATGGTTGTAGTGAACGGACTATAGAGTTCTATCGGTATACCCTAAGTCCATTTGTTGGCTATGCACTAAGCCCGGAAGGTGTTAGCTCGTATCTCAAATCCCTTACTTGTGGCAATGGCAAGGCTAGGTATTATCAAGCCCTGAAGACACTCCTGTTATGGCTATATCACAATGGCTATACCCAAGAAAAAATCATTGACAAGGTTCCTAGACCAAAGATTCAGAAGAAGATATTACCTGCTATATCTAAAGAGCAATTACAGACCTTATTAACCCTTTGTCATTGTGAACGAGATAAGGCTTTAATCTGCTTCTTGTGGCACTCAGGTACAAGGTTAACTGAGGCTGCCAATATCGAGTCTAAGGATTTCGACTGGAAAGAGGGCACTGTAGTTATACTTGGTAAAGGGAATCGGTATCGTAAAGCATTGGCTGGAAATGGTCTGGTAAAACAATGGTTCACTAACCATGATAGCTTTGAGATAAGCAGAGCAGGTATCATGACCATGCTCAAGAGACTGAGTAAGGAGACTGGTATCAAGTGTAATCCTCACAGCTTTAGGAGAGGATTTGCTATTCACAATCTCAAGTCTGGGTTGTCTACCCGTATAGTGCAAAGTCTTGGCGGTTGGGAGAGTATCGTCATGGTTGAACGATATAGTAGGTCTTTATCTTTTGATGATGCCCTTCAGGTCTATCAAGACTTAAATTTTTCAAAATGAATCTAAGGTCCAAAACGATATATATTTCACGATTGATTGAGGTACTGCGAAGAACTCTACTTCCTCGATTCATTTTGCCTAGCTGCTATTACTTCACATTTACAATCAATTGGTAAGTCCAATCCCCTCTCCCTCCACTTTCCCCCGGATTTATGTAGTCAAGAGAGATGGTAGCCGAACCTTCATTATATGCCTTGTATAACCATATTTCCTTACCTGGTGTTCCAGGTGCTGGTGGCGTATCACCCGCCTCTTCAGGTGGGATAAATTTGTGGTCTTCTTCTGCGATAATATATGAGACCAGAGGGCAGCAGGCTATTGGTTTCCACTGAAGGTTCGTGGATGGTTTGGAGCATAGAGTTAGTGTTATGGTTCCACCTACGGCAACTTCAATTTCATCACTAATATGTTGGTTTTCATGGAAATCTTCACAGGATACTTCAATTGAGACTTGTTTCGGAGTAGTCTTGCAACCAAACAAGAGCAAAGACATAAGAATAATAAACAGCGTAATGAACAGTTTCATTTTCATACGTAAACTCTTGTCTCGTATTATTAGGACAAGCATATTCAACTAAGGATAGCATGTCAATAACTTACTATTACCCCAGTATCAAACTCTAACTGTGATGCAGCCAGGCCACATAGTTAGCAATCAGGAGTTCAAAGCTAGACTGTTCACAAAGCAGGCTAAGTGTTCACAAGCGATAAGGGTAGCTAGACAATACCTTAGCTCACAGGCCATAGAATCAAAATCCTGGGGTTCTAGGCTCTTGGTTAATGGGAATCTATAGTTGTCCTGCCTGCCTAGGGTTATGGGGGTATCCCCCGGGGCATTGAATTGACCGGAGGCTATAGGGGCGAAGTTGGTCTCGTAGAAAAATTCTAGTTTGCCCATAAATCGTGTAAAATTTAAAATTACTTATCCGTTACTTGTGATGAATCTTGAAATGAATCTCCAAGTATATAAACTAGATTATTTGGTTTCCTTGTTCTTAGCCAGTTTGCCAAGTGACTTCTCACTTCATGTGCTGGTGATGTCAGGCTCAATATATACCAATCATTAAATAGATTTACTTCATAACGCTAGGTCAGAGCGTACCATCTTCATAATACCTATAGAAAGGGCAACTTCGAAATGGTCGAAATTATTGTCAATACGATAAGATATTGCCCGGTTCGTAAAGAGCGATGC
>Ga0272441_10002416_pt1 | contig 37662 bp, 29 predicted proteins | sample SSMProp6N_FD_193582 | JGI IMG/M metagenome (GOLD analysis project Ga0272441, IMG submission 193582) | Marine sediment archaeal communities from Little Sippewissett salt marsh, Falmouth, MA, United States - SSM-Prop-6N | ecosystem: Environmental > Aquatic > Marine > Wetlands > Sediment ... | reverse complement strand
CCCTGAGGACAGGCACCGTCAGGAATACGAATACTGGGGCCAGGTCAGGGGGAAAAAGGTAAGGTTGAATACCTCAGGCGGGAGCCAGGAGTTTACTGTTCCGACCTTTGGTGAAAACCTCAGATTCTTCTTCCGATATCAGCTGGGGTATATGTACGGCAGATATTTCATGTGGAACTTTGTCGGCAGGCAAAATGATATACAGGGAAATGGTAATGTGATGCATGGCAACTGGATCAGTGGGATCAAGCCCCTGGACAACTCAAGGCTGGGCGACCAGGAACAATTACCTGATGAGCTGAAGAACAATCCGGGAAGAAATACTTACTTCTTCCTGCCACTGATTATTGGTTTGCTTGGTATGATCTGGCAATACAGAAGAGACCGGAAGGGATTCTGGGTCATATTTTTACTGTTTATTATGACAGGGATTGCAATAGTAGTATATCTGAACCAGTATCCTCTGCAGCCTCGTGAAAGGGATTATGCGTATGCAGGTTCATTCTACGCATTTTCCATATGGGTAGGTATGGGTCTTTGTTTTATAGTTGATAATATCCGGAAAATAATTCCTCAGAAAATAATATTACCAGTGGCATTCCTGGTCAGCCTTGTGGCAGTACCTGTATTGATGGCAGTACAGAACTGGGATGACCATGACCGTTCGGGAAGATATACGGCAAGGGATATCGGTAGTAATTACCTTAACAGCTGTGATGAGAACGCTGTAATTTTCACATACGGTGATAATGATTCCTTTCCGGTATGGTATGCACAGGATGTGGAGGGAATAAGGACAGATATCAGGGTTGCCAATCTCAGTTATCTCTCAGCTGGATGGTATATTGATATGATGCGACAGAGAGCATATGAATCTGATCCGGTGCAACTTACACTGGGCCCTGAAAAATACCTGCCGGGAACGAGGGAGCAGCTGCCGGTGACTGACAGGATAAACAGACCGTACGATATTATTGAACTGGTAAAATTTGCTGGCTCGGATGATCGACAGAGCAAGATAGATTTCACCGGCCGGGGTGATTATTATAATTATATTCCTTCCAGCAAATTCCTTATACCTGTAGATTCAGCAAAGGTTATGACAAATGGTGCAGTTAGAGAATACCAGGCAGACCGCTTACTTAAATATGTTATCTGGAATTATGATGACAGGGAGATGTACAAAAACAACCTGGCTGTAATGGATATGATAGGGACCAATAAATGGGAACGACCGTTTTATTTTGCCAGCACGGTTCCTCCTTCCAACTATATGGGGCTAGATGAGTATTTCCAGCTGGAAGGGCTGGCTTACAGGATCGCCCCTCTCGATTCAACAGGAACCCGGACACAGGACATAGGATATATCGATACACAAAAGATGTACGATAACGTGATGAACAACTTTAAATGGGGTAATGCCTCGGATCCCAATGTTTATCTTGATGAAAATAACAGGCGAATGTTCAGTAATTTCAGGAGGATGTTTGGCCTGCTCGCCGAAGCACTCATTAACGAGGGCGATACAATAAGAGCCAGGGAAGTATTGCATAAATGCCTTGATGAAATACCGGGTAATAAGATACAGCATAATTATTATTCTGTTGATCTTGTCAGTGGATTCTTTGCCCTGGGGGAGAAGGATGAGGCTATGACTATAGCCACAGATATAATAAATAATGCCAAACAATACCTTGAAATGGTTCTGAAGCTGGATGATCCGAGAAGATATGATCTGGATTACGTAATAGGTTTGAATATCCAGTCTCTTATAAACCTGTTTAACATGTCAGCTGTACAAGGTATTGAAGATCTGATGGACATGATAGAGAAGGATCTTGACAGGTATTATAATGAGTTGTTTCTTAGTCCATCCTGATGGTCAGGTTTTACAGATTTCCAGGACCTGCCCGCTTACTATACAGAGAGGCAATTTTCAGGATACCGGGAGGTGAACATAAGATATACATTACTTTCGATGACGGTCCTACACCTGTAGGTACCGGTGAGATAATTAAGGTCCTTAAACAGAATGAGGTTGCTAAAGCTGTTTTTTTCTGTAATGGCTCAAACATCCTGAAATACCCTGAGGAATTAGATAAAATAACAAAAGATGGTTACTCGCTGGCTAACCATGGTTACCTGCATATGGATGGGTGGAAGAGCAGTCGGCAGGATTATATTAGTAATTGCCGGAAAGGAGCAGAAATAACTGGCTCACTATTTTACAGGCCGCCATATGGGCACATTACAAATAATCAGTATATTGATCTTAAGAAAACTATGAGGCTTGTTTTCTGGGACCTGCTATTACATGATTATAATATTGAATTAAGTAATGATTATATGATGTTAAAGGCAGAGAAACTGATTCGGCCGGGTTCGGTTATTGTATTACATGACAAAGGTAACAGGTCTACCCCTGAGCTTCTCAACAGAATAATAGATATGTGCAGGACAAAAGGATACGGCTTTGGGGATTTAACAAGCGACGCCTAAACAAGCTACATTTTTTTTTAATATATGGATATGCTATTTTTGAAAAGTCTAATGAATTGCCGGATAATATGAATGTTCTTATACTAGGATCAGGCGGAAGGGAACATACTCTTGCCTGGAAAATCGCACAGAGTGACAGGGTCGAGAAAGTATACATTGCACCCGGAAACGCAGGGACAGAAACGGTGGGTCAGAATGTAAACCTTGATCCGGGCGATTTTGAATCAGTCGCCGAGTTTGCAAGTGATAATAATATCGCTTTGGTAGTTGTTGGGCCTGAAGCTCCGCTGGTGAATGGTATTCATGACTTCTTCCTTTCCAGTGAAAAGTGCAGTCAAATAGGTGTTGTGGGACCCACAAAAGCTGGAGCCATGCTTGAAGGAAGCAAGGATTTTGCCAAAGGGTTTATGAAGAAATACAGGATACCAACCGCCTTCTACAATAGTTTTACAAAGGAAAATTATACCGATGCCTGTGAATTCCTCAGGGGAATGAAAAAACCTTATGTATTAAAAGCTGATGGCCTGGCCGCCGGCAAGGGTGTTTTAATACTTGATGATTATGAGGATGCTGTAAAAGAATTGGACCTTATGTTCTCAGGAAAATTCGGTAAAGCGGGAAGTACTGTTGTTATTGAAGAATTTCTTAAGGGGATAGAACTTTCTGTTTTTGTTATAACTGATGGAGAAGATTACAAAATGCTTCCTGAAGCAAAGGATTACAAAAGGATTGGAGAGAGAGATACGGGTCTGAATACTGGTGGTATGGGTGCTGTGTCACCCGTTCCCTTTGCTGATAATAATTTTATTAAAAAAGTTGAGAACAGGATAATCAAGCCAACATTATCGGGGCTTAGGGAAGAAGGAATAACATATAAAGGATTTATCTTCTTTGGACTTATGAATGTGGGGGGGGATCCCTATGTTGTCGAATATAATGTCCGTATGGGTGATCCGGAGGCCGAGGTAATAATTCCAAGGATAGAAAGTGACCTGGTGGATCTACTGTTTGGTGTTACAGAAGGGAATATTAAAGACAGATACATAAAGATATCCGGAGATACGGTTGTAACAGTTATGCTTGTATCGGGCGGCTACCCGGGTTCTTATGAAAAGGGTAAAGAGATCGTAAATATTGAAAATGCACACGGAAGCCTGGTTTTCCAGGCAGGTACCAGGAGGGAAGGTAACAAGGTGTTAAGCTCGGGAGGAAGGGTACTGGCTATAAGCTCATATGGGTCTCATATGAATGAGGCACTGGTGAAATCATATACTAATGCAGATATTATTGATTTCCAGGGTAAGTATTTCCGGAAAGATATAGGTTTTGACTTAGAATAAAGGATGCTTCTAAGAATATACAGGGGTGCAGGCCCCGGGACAATACTGACTATTTTCATCAGCCTCATAATGGTATGGCTGCAGCCTCTGATGAACCCGGTTGTTACTACAATTTACAACGATTACCCGGCGCCTCTATACTCCCTCTTTATTAGTCTGTTCGAAGGGAGACCATTCGCTGGTATTATTTTTTCCATGCTTCTGGTACTGGTAACAGCTACATACCTGGTGAACTTTAATACGCGTTTGTTTTTCATTAACGAAAGAACTTTCCTGCCAGCCTCTTTTTATGTACTCCTGAGCGGTTACATTACCAGCAACCAGGCCCTTAACCCCGTGCTGCCGGCTTCACTATTGCTTATGGTCGCTATTGACCGACTTACTGCTTCATACAGAAAACAGGGCATAGCTTATAATCTTTTTGATGCTTCAATGCTTATAGGAATTGCTGCCCTCATTTATACTAACATTATTTGGTATTATATCCTAATAATAATCGGCATAAGCCTTTTCAGGTCATTTAATTTCAGGGAATTCTTAATTTCTTTATTCGGTCTTATTACTCCATTTATCATTCTGTACTCATTTTACTATCTTACCGGGCGCGACATAGCATGGTTGAACCATTCACTAATTGAGAGTCTGTTCAGGGATATGCCGGAATATTACTGGTCACCTGAGTTCATAATTATTTCATTTATCAACCTTCTCATTTTCATCGTGGCTTTATTGCATTTGTGGAGTATTTTCAATGCAAAGAAAGTAAGGTCAAGGAAAATATTTTCATTGCTGACATGGATGGTATTTCTGACTGTGCTTGTTTACTTTACGGTGCCTGCTGCATCAGTGGGTCTGATGTATATTTTACTTATACCTATAGTGTATGTCCTTACACATTACCTCGTAATGATTAAAAATAAAAAAATAGCAAATTATATATTTGCTATTATTTTTCTTTCCATATTATTCATACAGGTAAGCCGGGCAATAATCATTTAAGGAGTGATACGATACCCACTCCCATGCCTTTTCTCCCGTCTTTGAACGAATACCATATAGTATACAGACCTGTTTTATTGCATGAAAATTCAATGGAGGAATATATTTTCCCGTTTCTTGGGTTAAGCGAACTTGTAATCAGGTTATTCGCATCATATAATTCAATTGTCAACTTTCCCTCGGAATCCTTGCTATTGCACTGTGTGAACAGGTATCTCTGTTTCTTCATAAGGTAAATATTGGCTTTATATACCGGGATATCACTAAGGTCGGTTGCATCGGGCAGCTTTATTACAAAATCTTTTAGGTAAGTGGTATTACTGCCTATCCCGAGGGCGCAATCACTAACCAGATCTTCCTGGTCCTGTGCATTAATATTGAAGATGGCGAGTAAAAGGGCAATGAATACTAGTGTAGTCCTTTTCATATCAAGGAGTTAAAGTGATATAATCTTATTTCTAATTTCTTCGGTTTTCTCTATTATTTTATCCAGTACTTCATCGCTGTAAGCAACAGTACTTTCTTCTTTCTGTATAACAACAAGCCTTCCTTCTTTCTCTATTGTTTCCGGTTCTCCCGGGGTATATGTTATACTGACGTCTGTATATTCACGTTTAAGAGCTTCAATATCGTTATAAAGTGACCGGTAATCATCGCTTGACTCAATATAAGGGCGCAATAACATCAGGAGGTCATTAATTATTATCTTTTGCTCGCCTATCCTGTTTTTAAGATCGATATGAGGATATTCCTGAACCACCTTGCATGCAAGGTACTGTGCTTCAAGCCATACACCTGTGATCATTAAAGCGGATAGATGCCCGCGATTATTCTGACGCAGGTACTCATCAATTTCATTATATGAATGAACAGAGAGGAAAAGCAGGGAATCAATATTTCTCCTGTTTATGGCCAGGCTCTTCAGTGTTTCAAAATCAAAGAACTGTCCCACTCTCAATCCATCTGCGAGTTTATTTATTATAGTCAGAGTTTCAACCGCACTACCTGTTTTTTCATAAATATTAAGATAACCGAGGTCTGCTCCATATATACCTAGTCGCAGAGCTTTAAGGTAATTGGTGCTGAGGTCATCTGCCTCGTCTATTGACGCAAGGTATTCAACTATAAATGGAACTTCAAGATCAATAAGAAGGGAAGCCATTTCCACGGGGGAGCCAATATTCTGTACAATATCATCTATTGCTTCCTGGCTTAGCTTTTCAGATTCTTTAACAGGTATTGTATCAGCTTCCGGGAAAATAAATTCAGATCCTTTATTACCAGTATTCCTGCAGGAAGTGGCAAAAATAAGGATGATCACAATAATGAGACTAGAGCGGGCTGTTTTCATGTTAGGTATTATTGACTTAATCTTACAAATGTAAAAAAATAATAATATTATAAAACATACCGTATCATATGTTTATTTTTTTGGTGCAGGATTTAAGATCCTCTCAAAAATATTGAAGTACAACAGAATATATAATATAAGTGACATTAGCCAGACGGCTATCATGTTGAACGTATAGGTATCTATCTGTAAACCCATAAATACCTTTGTTGGGGCAAAGAACTGGGTTCTGAATGCACAGAACCTGTTAGCGCCAGGGTTACGGTATATTGGATCATAATTTTGAATAAGCCTGTCCCTGTATTCGAGTATCTTGTTTTTCTCGTATATTTTCCTCACAATTTCTTCGAGGTGGTCATTATGGTACGTGTTATATAAATTATTGAGTTCCTCCCTGTAATTCATTATAAACCTGTCTTTTCGTCTGTCTGCACTATTACTTATACTGAGGAAGATGGAATTAACAGAATCAATATAGCCGGATACCTTCTCAGCTATCAGATGATTAAAATCCATATGATTCAGTTTGTCCAGTTCATTGAACTCATACAGATTTTCATTTTGAGATAATAAAGAGATTTCATTCCTCAGGAGTGGTAATTTGGATCTGTTCTCTTCAGTAAGGCCGGTTATTCTATATTGTAAAACCGTTTTATTCAGGGCGTTTTTCAATTCCGGCAGACGATATATTGTATTATAATCTGCTATACTTATTGTTTTGTTCATATCATAAATAAGCCTGTCGTATTCGTTATCCTTGAACTGTGTAACCATCAGTGCTTCATATGTCCACCTGGTAGGCATTATTTCAGCTACCCAGGGTACTTTTTCCACATTTCCCAGATTGCGGTTAATTTTATCAAAGGGGAACATTGCTCCGCTAAGTACCATCATGGGGATCATAAGAAGCGGGACTACAATATAAATTGTAATTGCAGAATTGAATGCACTGGAAATATTCAGGCCAAGAACATTTGCACAAACCGCAGTTGTGAACAATGCGAACCAGTACTGGAAATGAAGTGCTTTAATACCGAGCATAGGATTTGCCACTATAACGAACAGGAATGATTGAATGGCTGAGATTGAAAGCAGCAAAATAACTTTTGCCAGCAGATAACTTCCCTGGCTCAAATTAAGCAATTGTTCCCTTGTACGTATTTTCCTGTCTTTGAAAATTTCTTCTGCACTGGTAATTAAACCAAGAAACAGTGCTACAATAAGGCACATGAATATATATACCGGGATATTTTCGTTTTCCCTGAAAATGTATATGTTTGATTCAGGGTCAGCAATATATCTTATTATATATGAAAGTATTAGTGCCAGCAGGGGCGCTTCAAGCAGGGTCAGCATCACATACTGCCTGTTTGAAATCTTGCTTCTTAAGTCCCTTTGCAGAAATATCCAGAATTGTTTTATTCTACTCTGTCTTTTAAGATTTGAGACCGGTGCAGTCTTAACTTCATGGAATTGTGATTCAGGTTTGAGCTCGTTAAATTTTCGGGACCAGTCAGAGGGTGTACGTTTTCTTACACCTGTATAACGTCCGAATTCATCCACTACCTCAGTTTCAATTATGTTAAAGATAATTTCAGGATTAAGGTTGCCGCAGGTAGGGCATTCCCCGATATGGCTGTCTATTTGTTCATCGATAGTCTTAAAATATATTAGAGACTCTATGGGGTTCCCATAATACACCATTTCACCTCCTCTATCAAGTATGATCATTCTGTCGAACATCTTGAATATCTCGGAGGAAGGCTGGTGAACAGATGTAATAACCAGTTTGCCCTTAAAAGCAAGCTCCCGGAGCAGGTCCATAATATTTTCGGAATCCCTGGATGACAGACCGGATGTAGGTTCATCCACGTATAATATTGATGGCTCACGTATCAGCTCAAGCGCTATGTTAAGCCTTTTCCTTTGTCCCCCGCTGATAACTTTATTTAGGCTCGAACCAACTTTAAGTTCTTTCTTTTCATATAGTCCGAGTAATAAAAGCATATTGTCAACCAATACTGTGATATCTGACTTATCCAGATCCCTGAAACAGAGGCTTGCCGAGTAAAAAAGATTCTCAAACACCGTGAGGTCATCCATAAGCATGTCATCCTGTGGAACATAGCCAATTATGCCGTCAAGTTCACCAGGCCTGCTACTAAGGTCAATGCTGTTTATCTTAACTGAACCACCTGATGGTTTAAGAATTCCACTGAGAAGGTTAAGCAAGGTAGTTTTACCTGCTCCGCTTCCTCCGATTATACCAACCAGGTTGCCTTCTCTCTCAGCAATATTAACGTTATTGATACCTTTTTGTCCCCCGCGAAAATTATAAACAAGATTTTTTGCTTCCAGGCTAATTGTGTCGTATTTCTTTTTCGAGAGATAATGGGAAGAAATATCACTAAAATATATGGGGAGGCCATATTGATACCTTAGCGAGCTGCCTTTTGCCATGGTATAAATTTTCCCGGAATCCAGTGGCAAACCATTTAGAAAAAGCTGGTTATCGGAGTAATGTTTGATAAAATGCAGATCAACACTGCTAACCCGGAGTATAATTATCAGGTTGCTGTCAGGGGCATCATCATCCTGGCTGCTCTCGCAATCCGGACAAGCGGCTCTGTGTTTAAGTACCAGGATTGCGTTATCACCCGGATTTTTGTCATTATCGTGCTTAATAAATAATTCAATGCTCCTGAATTCATCAGGTGATATTCTAAATACCTCTGATACGGTATTTATTATATTCATGCGCTGGTTGGTATACCTTTTATCGGCGTTAACCAGTTCATAAAGTCGCATGAGGACAACCACTTTCTGTGACTGGTTAAGTGTCCGGTTTATCTGCCTGCAGATGCTGAATATTTTTACGGAATCCTTAACTGTTGGAGGTTTATCTTTTACTTCCGTAACATTGTCCATCACGGGACCTGCATCTCTGTCAAAAAGTTCAAGGTAGTCATTTACAGAATCGTGATTAAGCTGTTTCTCAAGGAAGTTTATCACATAATCCCTTTCTCTCGAAAGCATTCCTCCATCCTGCTTAATTATCAGGGCAAATAGTTGCATCAGCGCTTTCAGGATTGCTTCACTCATAGGAAATGTTATGAATCTCTACGAATACCTAAAAATAAATAATTAATATAACCTTCCAATAATTTTTATTGTCAATGTTACAGGAACAAGAATTTTACTTACCATTGGTTGGACTATCATTTTCCCTTTGCCAGGTTTTCTTCCTCCTTTTTCCATTAATGTCCTGACTTTTCTTATCCATTCACCGTTATCCCGGAGAGCATAAGATCCCCGGTTTTGCCATTTATCGTAATATTCTCGGCTATGATTCTTTTTCTGTGCACTGAGCTGAGAGACCATCAAGAGGGTCAGCAGAGGAATACTAATAAACTATTTCATTTCTGGTAAAATATTAGTGAAAACGTAAATATAGAAATTATGGGTGTTTTTGATCAAGACCGGTATATTTTATGTAACACCGATTGTTTGTATCAAAAGAATAATGATGCAGAATCGCAAAAAGCTCAATCAGATATAGGGATATTTTAAATTGAACGGTCATAGAATATATGAAAAGGATATTGCCAATTATTTGTTTTCTGCTGTTTCCGTTTATTTCTTACGGTGCTTTTAATGCACTTAAAAGTGCACCAGATGATACCACTTCCATGCTCTTTCTTGGGAACAGTTATACGATGTATAATAATTTGCCATTTATCATCAAGACCTTTTGCATAAAGACAGGAAAAACCATTTACCAGGACGATCATCTTGTCGAAAATACAGGATTAACAGACTGGGCAGTGAGCACAGAAGTAGAAGAAAAGATTGTATCCAGGCAGTGGGATTATATTATCATCCAGGGATCGGGCATGCATACTGCCTACCCGGAGATCTATTACCCTGATCCGGTATTTGAACCACTGAAATCATTAAAAGAAAGTATACTCAATAATTGTGACTCTACCAGGATTATTTTCATAATGCCATGGGCTTTCGAGGATGGAATGACCTGGCTGGAAGGATGGACAGATGATTTTGAAGATATGCAGATAAAGATTTACAATAACACTCTTAAATATTGCAATGACCTCGATATAATGGTAGCCCCGGTTGGATGGGCATGGTACAAAGTACTTGAACAGAAGGCTTATCCGCTGCATTACCTGCACATTGAAGATTACAACCATCCTTCTCCCACGGGGTCTTACCTGATGGGCTGCGTGATATATTCAACAGTTTTCCTCGAAGTAACAAGAGGAATTGATTACTATGCCGCGCTTGATATAAAAGAAGCGCAATATTTACAGGGCATTTCTGTAGATGTTGTTTTCACGAGCCCCACCATATGGAATCTGCCTGATGTACAGGTTGGTATCCTTGATACCGAAGAAGATATAATTTCACTGTTTCAGAATTATCCCAACCCTGTTGAAAGGCTTACCAGGATTGAATTTGAAACAGCCACCAATGGTGAAGTGGAATTGATTTTATTTAATCAGACAGGTAATAGATGCATTGAATTAATAAATTCTTATATGCCTGCAGGGAGATCATCAATTACCTTTGATAGGGGATCATTGCCCTGCGGGGTTTACTATTACTTCCTCAGGGTGGGTGATGTGTCTGTAACAAGGAAAATGGTGATAATCAATTGACATTCTGATTACTGGATAGCAATCAGTTACCAGCCTTTATTTTGCCTGTAGTACTTTTGCTTTCGCTGGTGTGATCTCCCACTTTTGCTGGCACGGATCGGACTAAGCCAGCAAAAAAGGAAGCCTACATTGCCTCCAGTATTCCGCTTAGCAGGATATCCTGTGAAGAGGCACCGACCATCAGTTTAATCCTGCCTTTTTCAAGAACGAAGGCATGTTTTTTCACGTTCCAGTACCGTAGCTCGTTGGCTTCAAGGGGCATGCTAACAATTATGCTTTCACCTGCCGGGATATGGACACGCTTGAAGCCCTTTAAAGCCTTGACCGGTCTTTCAACTTTTGAATCAGGGAAGCTTACATAAAGCTGTACCACTTCGTCACTGTTAACCGGCCCGGTGTTTGTTACAGTGAGAGAAACATCGATAAGCTCTCCGTCCTTTAGTGTTTCTTTTTCTATTTTTAGGTCTGAGTACTCAAATGAAGTGTAGCTAAGCCCATGGCCAAAGGGAAAGAGAGGTTCATGTCTGTCATACATATATGTGCGGCCATGGCGAATGTTGTAATCAAGAATTGGAAGCAGGTGATCAATTGAGGCTGACCAGGTTTGCACCAGCCTGCCGGCGGGACTCTCTTTTCCGAAGATTATGTCGGCCACACCGTTGCCCATTTCCTGGCTTGACTGAGTGACGTGCAGGATGGCCGGTATATTTTCTTTGGACCAGTTAATGGCATAGGGGAAACTGGAAACCAGTATAAGCACAGTATTTGGATTGGCAGCTTTTACCAGTTTTACAAGGTCTTCCTGCTCTATTGATATAGCTTGGCGGTCGACTTCCTCACGTCCGTCGCTGTAAACATGGTTCTGACCCCAGCCAAGGCCATAGCTCAGGGGATGGTTACCGATGCATACTATGGCAATATCAGATTCGCGGGCCGCGCTTACCGCTGAATCCGCCTTGTTGCTTGCTGCAAAGCTGATTTTTACTTCATCACCCAGGGCATTCCTGATGCCGTCAAGTATTGACACCCTGTAGGGAGGGGTACCCGAATACCAGTCGGAGACGACAAGGTCAGCGCTGGGACCAATGACTGCTACTGATTTCATTTCCTCCTTTTTCAAAGGCAGTAGGCCATCGTTCTTCAGGAGTACTATGGATTTGACTGTGGCTTCCCTTGCCAGTTCTTTTGCTTCCTCCTTTGTCCATGGTTCAGTTGTGTCATCTATGCCTATGCTGTCGTAGGGATTTTCGGGATCGTCATCGAGGAGGCCAAGCCTGAGCATTACCCTGAGGTTACTTTTTACGGCTTCATCTATTTCTTCCTCGCTTACCAGTCCGCTGTCGAGGGCCTCCTTCAGCGCTGACTTATAATCATCCAGGAAGACGGTGATTCCTGCTTTAATGCATTCAGCAGCTGCTTCAGGGAAATTATCATAGTATTTATGCGAGTTGACCAGGTGGGTAAAAGCACCACCGTCGGTGCATATTATCCCGTCCTGTCCCCATTCGTTGACGGTGATATTCTCAAGCATGGGGTGTATGGTGCACGGTATGCCGTTATACCTGTTATAGGCAGCCATGAAGGCTCTTGACCCACCCTCAGCGACTCCTTTGTAGAAGGGATAGGAATAGTATTCACGGAAGAGGCGCTCATCAAAATCAGATGAATTGATAAAACGGTTATTTTCGTTGCTGTTTGCCAGGAAGTGTTTCATCAGGGAGGCTGTTTTCCAGTAGCGGGGATGATCACCCTGCAGTCCTTTTACAAAAGCTGTTACCAGCACCGAGTTCAGGTAGGCATCTTCGCCGTAGCACTCTTCGGTGCGGCCCCAGCGAATATCCCTTCCCAGGTCGGCATTTGGAGCAAGGAGGATGAGTCCGGCACTCATATAGTCTTCATTCTGTGCCAGGTAACGTGTCTCATAAGCTTCCCACGCAGCTATTTTTTCCTGCAGCACCGGATCCCACATCTGTGCCAGTCCGTAGGCCTGAGGGAAGGTTGTGGTGGGTGCCTCACCCTCACCTTTTACGGCCCAGTTGGCCACACCACTGAGGGCCAGGCCATGAAGGCCCTCAACAAATCGGGTACCCTGAACCCCCAGCCGTGGTATACCCGGCAGACGGGATGACATGTGATCTATCTTTTCATTAAGGGTCATCAGTGAGATGAGATTATCCAGCCTCTCTTCATCGGATAGCTCAGTGTCCTGAAAGGGGTATTCCTGTGAGTAAGAGCATGAAGAATAAATAACGATTACGGAAATAAACAGTATTGCCTTTTTCATGGATAGGAGTTTGAATGATTCTGATATACTAAGGTACTGAAATTGCATGCTAAATGAAATTTTTCCATGAAACATGGATAATACTACAGGTAAACCCAGTTCAACGATTTAACAATTAAACAATTGGCTTCGCCGAGCTCGCATGCCTCGTTTGCTCACGGCAAACTCACCCTGCTCGGTTCAACTCCTCAACAATATAATAAAAGGTATGATTTTTGTGACTAATTTACTGAATGATTATGCTTTAGTATAAATCTAAGACGTTCTTTGAGTATGTTTATGGGATGTTTAATTTGGTTCGCCATGGGCTGGAGCGCAAATGGTGCCTCACCCTGCATACGCAGGATTCCCGGCACTTTAATGGTGCCTCCCCCTGCATACGCAGGATTCCCGGCACTTTAATGGTGCCTCCCCCTGCATACGCAGGATTCCCGGCACTTTAATGGTGCCTCCCCCGATTACTCGGGGTCGGCGACTCCTTGGATTCGGTTCTGCAAACAGAAAAACAATCACTTGCTTCGCAAGTAGATTTTTCTTTTTAGAGGCGCCCCAAATGAGCAAGCTCATTCGGGCACCTCAAAAAACAAAAAACCCCCTGGCGGGGGTGATTGTTTTTTGCTTGATCCTGGATCCGGCGGAGGTGGAGATAAGGGGAGTCGAACCCCTGACCTCGTGACTGCCAGTCACGCACTCTAGCCAACTGAGCTATATCCCCGTTAAGACTATGCAAAAATATATAAAAAAATTTATCTGCAAAGTAAGTTTTAATCGACTCGTTATAAACATTCCTGTTGTAGCTGCATTTTATCGGGGATATGGTTGACAGTAGGAAAAATATTTCGTATTTTAATGGTAGTATTGTGTTAAAATTTTGAAAATATTCATATTAATAATTATTTTTAGGCTCTCAAAATCAGAAAAAAATGGAAATTAAGAAAAACGACAAAGTAAATCTGGAGAAGCGTAAAGGGATATTTTTACAGTTGGGACTGGTAATTGTTCTGGCTGTATGCCTTATTGCTTTTGAATGGACATCCGGCACAAAAGAAGGTAATGCTTTTGATACAGGTATGGACGAAGTGATCGAGGAGGAAATGATACCTATCACAGAGATGGAGCAGCAGGAACCTGAGGCACCACCTGAAGTACCCAAGGTAACTGAGATATTTGAGATTGTTGAAGATGACGTTGCCATCGAGAATGAAATATTGTTCGAAGATGATGAAGCTGACTTCGATGAAGAGATCCAAATGTACGACTTCGATGTATCGGAGGAAGAAGAGGAAGAAGAGGAAGAAATTTTCGTTGTTGTTGAAGATATGCCCACCTTCAGAGGGGGGGATGTTAACAAATTCCGTGAATGGGTACAGCAGAGAATAAAATACCCACAGATAGCAGCGGAAAACGGAATCCAGGGTAAAGTATTCATTATGTTCGTTGTCGAGCCCGATGGATCAGTAAGTAATGTTACAATCCTTAGAGGCGTTGACCCGGCACTGGACAACGAAGCCAAGAGAGTGGTTGAAAGCTCACCAAAATGGTCTCCGGGTAAACAGAGAGGAGCACCTGTGCGTGTACGCTTCTCGATTACTGTTAATTTCCAGTTACAATAATTGAACATAATAAATTGATAGAGCCGCCTATATTTGAGGCGGCTTTTTTTTTTGAAGGAAATTTTATTGTCATATCTTTATCTCCAATTAACCAATAATTTCTTACTATGAGAAAGGTAATTTTGTATTCCATAATTGTTACCGTTTTCTTTGCATCATGCTCCTCCCCGAAGAGGCAAATGCAATCAGGTAATTATGACGCAGCAATCACAAGAGCTGTTGAAAAGCTGCGAAAAGACAGGGACGATGCTAAAAATGTAGATATCCTTGATCAGTCCTATAAGATAGCCCTGGAGCAGGACAATGAAAGAATTAGATTGTTAAAGATGGAAGGAAGGCCCCAGAATTGGGATGAAATATATTTGATTTATAAGAAGATGCACGACAGACAATCAATGGTTAGAACAGTATTGCCACTGAACTCAGGTAACCGGACCGTTGATTTTCCTTATGTTGATTATATGGAGGAAATGATATCCGCAAAAAATAAAGCCGCGGATTACTATTATGCAAATGGACTTGAATTAATGAAGAATGGAACCAAGGAATCATACAGGCAGGCAAATGCTGAATTCTTGAGAGCAAAGGACTATGTTGGTGATTACGAAGATATCGACCGGCTAATAGACGAATCAAGATATCTTGGAATGAGCAGAGTTCTGGTAAACGTGGAAAATCACTCTAACATTAATTTCCCTCCTGAGTTTGAGTCAGACCTGCTGGCCCTTGACCTCCCAAGATTGGATAATCCATGGGTAGAATACCATACAAAGCAGTTGGATGATAATATTGAGTTTGATTATCTCGTTTCGGTTGTTATTAAATCTGTTGCAGTTTCACCTGATAATACCTTCCAGAGAGATACCCTTATTAAAAAGGAAATAGAGGATGGATTCCAGTATGTCCTCGATGATAATGGTAATGTTATGAAGGATAGCCTTGGGAATGATATTAAAATGAAAAAATACAAGGACGTACAGTGCGCTCTTATTGAAACTGTACAGTCAAAAGAATGTGTCATTGGCGGCGAGGTTGAGATAGTTACCGTCAACCCTGCAAAAGTATTAAAAAGCGACCCTCTGGCAGCGGATTCTTACTTTGAACATATTTCAGCCAGGGCAATAGGAGATGAAGAAGCTCTGGGACCCGATGAAAAGAATAAGATACAGAGTAAACCAATACCCTTCCCTTCTGATATCGAGATGATAATTAGATGTACAGAGGCACTAAAGGTAGGTATAAGAAGAGCTATGGAACAGAACCGGAGGTTTATTATCTGAAAAATTCCTGGTCAATATCTTAAAAAGGTAAACTGCGGTCGTTTTGAATTGAATTTGTGAGTATGGATGAAATGATAGAAACGGCAGGGAAAACCGACCGTGCTGTACTAACAGGTGTAATACTTCCTTTGCAGACTGAAGCAGAGGTAGCTGATTACCTGGGTGAACTGGCTTTCCTTACTGAAACAGCCGGTGCACTGCCTGTAAAAACATTTGTGCAGAAACTGTCTGCACCCGATCCCAGGACTTTCGTAGGCTCAGGGAAGATAAAGGAGATTGAACTATTTGTCAGGGATAATGATATTAACCTTGCAATATTCGATGAAGAACTGAGCCCGTCACAGTTGAGAAATATTGAAAAAGTGCTGAAATGCAGGATACTCGATCGCACAAACCTCATCCTCGATATATTTGCACGCAGGGCAAGAACAGCACATGCCAAGGTACAGGTGGAACTGGCACAGTACGAATACCTGCTGCCGCGTCTTACGAGGATGTGGACACACCTGGAGAGACAAAAAGGTGGTATTGGACTGAGAGGGCCTGGTGAAACGGAAATAGAGACTGACCGGCGGATAATACGGGATAAAATAGCCAAACTTAAACAGCAGCTGCAGAAGATAGATAAACAGATGACCGTGCAGCGGAAGAATAGGTCGAAAATGGTGCAGGTAGCCCTGGTGGGTTATACCAATGTTGGTAAATCAACAATAATGAACCTCTTAAGTAAGTCTGATGTATTTGCCGAAGATAAATTGTTCGCCACACTTGATACAACAGTAAGAAAAGTGGTTATAGGGAACCTGCCCTTCCTCCTGTCAGATACAGTAGGTTTTATCAGGAAGTTGCCACATGGTCTGGTCGAATCATTTAAATCAACCCTTGATGAGGTGAGGGAAGCTGACATACTGTGCCATGTGGTGGATATATCACACCCGGGGTTTGAGGAGCAGATAAAAATCGTGAATGAGACTTTGCATGAGCTTAATGCCGATAATAAGGATACAATACTTGTATTTAATAAAATTGATGCTTTTACTCATATTGAAAAAGATGAGGATGACCTTAGTGCTAAAGAAAAGGTGAACTATACACTTGATGAGCTAAAGCAAAGCTGGATGGCTGATAATAAGGATGCTACAACATTATTTATTTCCGCAAAGGAAAAAATCAATATTGATGCCTTTAAGGAACTTCTGTATTCCGAGGTAAAGAAACTTCACGAAAAGAGATATCCCTATAATAATTTCCTGTATTAAAGAGGAAAGATGAAAGACAAACGACAAAAGACAAACGACAAATAACAGAAGGGTAAGAAATAGATTATTAGACACATAATCCACTCTGTTCGTTATTTTTTATCCCTTAGTCTTTAGTCTTTTATCGTTAGTCGTTCACCACCAGTTCTGCTATCTGGATAGCATTGGTTGCTGCACCCTTTCGGATGTTGTCAGCTACTATCCACATATTGAGTGCTCTGTCACATGTATAATCTTTCCTGATGCGCCCAACAAAAACTTCATCTCTGCCTATGGCATCAACAGGCATAGGGTAAATATTTTCAGCAGGATTGTCCCTTACAACCACTCCAGGTGTATCATTTAGTATCTTTACCACGTGGTCCAGCTGGAAATCCTTTCTAAATTCAACATTGACAGATTCGGAATGACCTCCCGTTACAGGCACTCGCACAGCTGTGGCAGTAACCTGAATACTGTCATCGTCCAGGATTTTCCTGGTTTCATTAAGCAGCTTCATCTCCTCCCGCGTATATCCGTTGTCAAGAAAAGTATCGCAATGTGGAAGGCAATTCATAAATATCTGGTGCGGATACGCATTATCCCCGCTTATACCTTTAATCTCATTATCCAGTTGTTCTACTGCTTTCTTTCCTGTTCCGGTAACCGACTGGTAGGTTGATATAACCAATCGCTTTATTCCGTATAGCCTGTGTAAGGGGGAAAGAACCATTAACAATTGTATTGTGGAACAGTTGGGATTGGAAATTATCCTGTGCTCCGGCCTGATAGCACTCGCATTGATCTCAGGTATAATAAGAGGCACATATGAATGCATTCTCCACGCAGAGGAATTGTCTATCACAAGAGCACCCTGCCTGGAAAATTCAGGTGCCCATTCAAGTGAAACAGCACTGCCCGCTGAAAAAAGTGCAATATCGGGATTCTGATTAATGGCTTCTTCAATGTTTATAATTCTATGACTGCTACCCATGAATTGAATATCTTTCCCCAGTGATTTCTCGGAGGCTACCGGTAACAGTATTTCTACCGGGAAATTTCTCTCTTCCAGCACTTCAAGCATTGCCCGACCTACTATTCCACTTACACCAACCACTGCAACTTTCTTCATCAACTTTCTTGTTTTTTTGAAAATTATTACAGAAATTTATATGACTAATGTTGTAAAGATAGTTTTTTAGCCACTATCATCAATTCGCTGCATGAGAAAAGTATTATTATTGTTTTTGCTTGTACCGGGCATGGTATATGCCCAGGTTGTTTATGAGGATTTTGAATCAGGTCTGACTGGCGATTGGCTCCTGACATCCGGGGAGAGATGGGAAGCTGATTCAATATTTGCATTAAACGGGAAATACTCACTCCACCATTCCTTCGATAACAATGATTCCGGGTGTGATAGAATAGGTATCAGAATAACGGGTCTTCAGCCTGCACTCTCTGATACGGAATGGAGATTTATGATGAAGCATGCATATAACCCTTCTTCGTCGAACAACTGGTCCTTTTTCCTTATGTCAGATGAACCGCCGCCTGCAATGGGGACAGGAGGAACGATTTCCGGCTTTGCCCTGGGGGTTAACCTCAGTGGGTATAACGATACATTATGTTTGTGGAAAATAAACAGTGGCAGAACATCAATTGTCCTGTCAACCTCAATTAACTGGCAAAATGATATAGGTATAGATTCGGTTGCTGCCCTTACTGTAACAAGAAGCGTTGACGGATTATGGCAGGTTTTTATCGAGGGAGAACAGAAACAAAATTTACTTATCGGTGAAGAAAGCGACAGTGATCTGTTTAATGTGGCCTGGGCAGGAATAATGTACGAGTACTCATCATCACAGGATTGTAAGCTGTGGATTGATGATGTAATTATCAATGGCCACATCGAGATTGATAATCAACCCCCTGTAGTAGACACAGTATATTTTTCAGGTAACAATACAATAATACTTCAGTTTAATGAAGCTCTCTCTGAAACGCCCAGTGAGCAGTCTTTTTTACTCAAGCCAGGTGATTTTATTCCTGATGAAATAACTCAGTTTGGCGAATCATACCTACTTGAGTTCGGGCAGGAACTAACTAATAAGATTTATTATGATCTGTCCATCGGTGATGTATGTGATGCCAGAGGTAATTGCAGTGATACCATCGTTAATAATATTCTTCTTGCTTTGCCCGAGAGGAGTGATATAATAGTGTCAGAAATAATGTTCGATCCGGAACCACCTGCAGATTTGCCGCCAGCTGAATACATTGAACTGTATAATACCTCGGGGTTTGATTTTAATACCTCGCGGATGCAGATGGATATTGGTGGCGATATTTACTGGTTTCCGGAAGCACAGTTTAAAGCAGGGGATTTTATGCTGTTTACCAATTCAGGTGATGTCAATTTATTTACATCTTATGGAAAGGTACTGTGCCCGGATAGTAAATTCAGTCTTAACAATAATACTGATATGGTTTTATTGCGTGACAGCGAGGGAGAAGTTATTCATGGGCTTGAATACGACATTGGATGGTACAGTAACCAGCTTAAACAATACGGTGGCTGGGCCCTTGAGATGATTGATTATGGATATCCCTTTGCAGGTAGTCCTAACTGGACTGAATCAAGGAACAGGTCAGGAGGGACACCGGGAAGTATTAACTCGGTGAATTCCTTCAATCCCGATCTGGAAGCACCCTTAATAACTAATATCTTTCCTGTTTCTTCCAGGCATGTTAGCCTCTCTTTTTCTGAGACAATTGATATGAAAGCAACTGATGATGTAAGCTGGGCAGTTGATGGAAACGCCATCATCAATATAAATATAACGGATCCTCTTACAAGGGAAATTGACATTGAATTGGAAGATAGCCTTGTTAAAGGTATTATTTACAGGGTGAGCCCGGAAGTTGAGCTAAACGATATGGCCGGGAATGGACTGTTAATACCTGATGGGCGATTTGGCATACCCTCACTAACAGAAAATCAGGATATTCTTTTCAGTGAGATTATGTTTGATCCCCTGCCCGGAGGAGCGGAGTTCATTGAAATATATAATAATTCCGAAAAGATAGCTGATCTTTCAGATCACTTCATTGTGAGTTATAATTCGGCAACATCTGATACAGGGAAGATTAACTGGCTTTCAGATGATAAACGTTGTCTCATGCCGGGTGATTATTACGTTATCACAACTGACAGGGAGGCGGTGGTCAATAATTATAACAGCTGTAATAAAGACCGGATCTTTGAGCAGGGTTCCTTTCCCTCCCTGCCGGATAAGGAAGGTAATCTTCTTCTATATAACAGGAATCTTATCCTGATTGACAGGATGTACTATTCAGATGAAATGCATTCAGCTATGCTGTCGGTAACAAGTGGTATTTCGCTTGAACGTATTGATCTGGATGCGGAAAGTACCGACAGGATGAACTGGAAATCTGCTGCGGGCACCTCCGGGTATGCCACTCCAGGGTTGAAGAATTCAGCTGCTGAGGAATATGAAGATATTGAAAGCAATGGAATAGTCAGATTATCGTCTCGCAAAATCAGTCCTGATAATGATGGGTTTGAAGATTACCTTAGGATATTGGTCAGCTCTGCAAGTGATCAAAATATTCTTTCCGTACAGGTATTTAATGATATGGGTTACCCTGTCAGGAAACTGGCTGATAAACTTACCTCCGGCTATAGTTCTTTAATTATATGGGATGGATGTGATGATTACGGTCAGCTGGTCAGGGAGGGAATATACATTATTTGTTCAACAATAATGCCTGCTAAGGGGCCACCTGAGATTGTGAAGAAGGTAGTCGCTGTAGTCTATTACTGATCTGCCGGATTATTATTTTTCTTTTCAGGTACCATAATAGCAAAAATAATTGATGGGAATGCCAGCAATGCAGCTATCAGATATGTTTTATCCATACCTATATGATCAGACAGGGCACCAACACCAAGTGTCATCACTGAAGATATAAAAAAATTAATCATCATATACACCCCGTTAACGAAAGGTAAATGCTTTGTATCAAGATCATGAATTACAGCCAGGTTTACAGATTGAGGGGCGACGAGAAAAAGTCCCATTAAGATCAGTAGTATAATGCTCATTAAGCCTGATGAGTTTAAGAAAAGGAGCATCAGTAAAGGTGATACCACCGAAACAATAAGAAGGGTAGGCCTTCTTCCTATTTTGTCAGATATAGAACCTGAAAGAAATGTGCCGGCAGCTCCTGCCAGCTGAAGAACAGAGAGTGATATCCCTGCTCCCCATAGCTCCATACCCTTTCCTGTGAGGTAAACGGGAAGGTAAAGAGTCAGGGAAGCCTTCATGGCTCCCCTGAAAAAGGTTATTCCTGCCAGGGTAAGAAATACTGGCAGAAAATTTCTGAAGATCCCAAGGTAGTCGGGATTATCAGTTTTTATTTCCTCGCTGATGGATATGTTCCTCAATTTAAGCCATAGAATGAAAGATGCCAGTATTCCAAAAGGAATAAGTCTCAATGTACCATTCAATCCCCATTGTTCCACTGCAGCTACTACTACCAGGGGGCCCAGGGTTCTGGCCAGTTCACCACCCAGCATGAAAAAGCTCATACCCATACCTGTTCTTTCTCCTGATATCTTTTTTACCATTACCGGGGCAGGAACATGAAAAAGAGTTGAACTCACTCCACTGACAAAGAGTAATATAACAAGTACTATGTATACCGGGGCTACTCCTATTAAGCCCATGGCAACAGTTGTAACAGCAGGAGCAAAGATTACGAAGTACCTGACTTTTAATTTTTCGGCAAGTATACCTATGAAGGGATTGAAGAGTGATGGTATGCGCTGGATAACACTGAGCATACCTGATAAGAACAGAGATATTTGCAGCTTTTCAATTAATAATGGTAATATGGGTGCAAGGAAGGAAGTATATACATCATGGATAAGGTGTGCAAGTGATATTAGTATTACATTGCCTGTTTGAAATCCATTGTTCCTTACCTTATTCTTCTTCAGCATTCCGGGTATCAGATTTTATCGATCAATTCTGTCATAATGGAAGTCATTTTGGATTCTGTCGCAACAGCAGCCTCCGTTACCATCTCATGAGTGATATAGTGTATCTTCCCTTCAACCCCCAGGTCGCTTATGATGCTCACGGCAAAGCAGGGAATATTCATATGTCTGGCAACAATGACCTCGGGTACAGTTGACATACCTACGGCATCGGCCCCTATGATTCTGAAATGCCTGTACTCTGCAGGGGTCTCAAAAGTAGGTCCTGATGTTGCAAGGTACACTCCTTTCTTAACCTCGATGTTGAGTTGCCGGGATACTTTTTCTGCTTTTGCTATTATGCTTTTATCATAGGTCTCGCTCATATCAGGGAACCGGGGGCCTATCATATTATTATTGGGCCCGATAAGAGGATTGGGAAGGAAATTAATGTGATCTGTAATAATCATAATGTCTCCGACTGAGAAATCCGGATTGATTCCTCCGGCTGCGTTTGATAAAAAAAGATATTTTATTCCCAGGTATTTCATCACCCTTATGGGAAATACAAGCTGGGCAGTTGTATAACCTTCATAGAAATGGAAACGACCTTTCATCGCTACAATTTTTTTGGAGCCAAAGTCACCATAAATAAGTTTCCCTTCATGACCCTCAACTGTAGAGACAGGAAAATTAGGTATGTCTGCATAATCAACTTCATTTATAATTCTTATTCTTGAAACCAGTCCGCCCAGGCCGGTACCCAGAACTATACCTGCATCGGGAGCCGTAAAACCTCTTGATTTAAGAAAAGTTGCCGTTTCTTCAATTTTTTCTAACATAGTCTAAAATGAATTTGTTGAATTTACTTTCTCCATCATTAAGAAAAATAACTTTGATAATGAGATAAAAGATTTTATTATCAGGAAAATCTTCTTCTCTCATAATTTCTCTTAGCCTTACTGAGTCTTTTTCCGTTGTTATTAAACATCTATCTCCTCCAGGAAGGGAAAGGTATTGTTTTAGTATATGCTTGCAGTCCTTTTTCTTATAACGGTGATGATCAGGGTATTTGAGATGTTTAATTTTAAGGTTATATCCATTAAGATAGCTCAACAGGGTAGTGGGATCAGCAATACCAGTAACCAGGAGGACATTACTCAGGCTATTGGCTAATTTATCCATTTTTGCCCCCTGCCTCTCCTTTGTGAAGATATTTACAGGCTCATCATATGACAATCCTGTAAAGAATGCAAGCTGACCTGGCAGGAGGTTGATATTTTTTATGAAACCTTGCATCGCATCAGCCTGAAGATCAACAGGTGATTTTGTTACCAGTATAACGTCAGCTCTGCAAACAGATGATCTGGGTTCCCTTAACCTGCCGGCGGGCAACAGGTAATCTTTGGCTATCGGTCTGTTGTAATCGATGAGCAATATGTTAACACCTGCCTTGATATACCTGTGCTGGTAGGCATCGTCAAGCAGGATTACATCTGTACCGGGTTTGTGTGTCAGGATATTGCCCACTCCGTTTACCCTGTCTCTGTCAACGGCTACGGTTATATCCTGATATTTACGTTTTATCTGCAGGGGTTCGTCACCTGCGGTTCTGACCTCAGAATCTGCATTAATAATATTGAAATGCCTCGTTTTCCTCCTGTATCCCCTGCTCAATACGGCGATTTTGAAATCATCTTTAAGAAGGTTAACCAGATACTCGATATGAGGCGTTTTACCCGTCCCGCCCACGGTAATATTACCAACGGTTATTAACGGGACGTCAAAACCGGTTGAATTGAGTATATTATTGTTGAACAGCCAGTTACGAATTCGTATACCAAGTCCGTAAAGCAATGCGAAAGGGTAGAGCAATATTTTTTGCAGGATCCTGTGCATTACCTGATTTCAATGAAATATGGCAGCCGTGCCTGGACACCAGACAATGTTCTTAACTCATTTATATCGTCATAATACCTTGCCATTTCTCCCAGTTCCTTTCTTATTATTTTCGACTTTATATCCCCTGTCAGGCTCTTCATCAGCCTTTCATAAGGATCTTCTTCTTTTGGATACTCCTTTATCTCATAGTCCTCCAGAGAAGCAAGCCTGGCAGCCTCTTCTATCGCTTCGGGTAGCCCTCCGATATAATCCACAAGGTTCAGATCAAGAGCATCATTACCGCAGTAGACATGGCCCTGCCCCATCTCATCAACTTTTTCCTTATCAATACCTCTTCCGTTTGATACACGGTTTACAAATTCATTATATGTCCTGTCAATATGCTGCTGGTAAATCATCTGTTCATTGCTGTTCATTTCCCTGAAGAATGAAAGGATATCTGCATTCTTGTTTGTTTTTACCACATCCGAAGTGATGCCAAGCTTGTTCTCCATAAGATTACTGGCTTCAGGGAACAACCCAAATACGCCTATAGAACCGGTCAGTGTTGTAGGCTGTGCAAATATCTTTGTTGCCGGGGCTGAAATATAGTATCCTCCCGAAGCTGCATAGTTGCTCATTGAGACAACAACTGGTATTGAATCGGCGGTCAGCTGTATCTCTCTCCACAGATTGTCTGATGCCATGGCATTACCACCCGGTGAGCTTATTCGGAGTACAACAGCATTGAAGTCATCACTTTCCCTTATTTTTCTTATCAGGGATGCAAACCCGTCTCCTCCGATCATACCTGTTGTCCCCTTGCCCATATTAATGGTTCCTTCAGCATAAATTACAGCTATTGATGATTCGTGTTTTTCATTCTTATCATCAAACGCTGCTTTACGGTATTTGGCCATACTGACCTGTTCCGTTTTTTTATCTTTTTCTGTACCAGTGAGGTTTTTGAGTTCTTCAATGATCTCATCCTTATACATAAGGCCATCAATAAGACCTTCTTCTACTGCATCGTTAATATTGAATGCCACCAGATCATCGGCCATCCTGTTAAGCTCCTCAACACTTATACCACGTGATGCCGAGATCTGCTTGAGTACATGGCTCCATATTCCAGACAGATAATCGGTGATCTGCTTACGGTTATCTTCACTCAGTTCACTGAGCATATATTTCTCTACCGCTCCCTTATATTTGCCATGCCTGATAACCTGTACGTTGACGCCTAACTTTTCAAGTGCATCCTTATAAAATATTATCTCCGATACCAGTCCCTTGAATTCCATCATGGCATTGGGATTGACATATATTTCATCCGCAACACTTGAAATATAATATGACTCCTGGGTCATAACATAATCGGTATATGATATAATAAATTTCCCGGATTCTTTGAATTTGAGCAGGGCATTACGTATCTCTTCTGCTTTCCCCCAACCATTTATCATCAATCCGTTTTCAATAAGAACTCCCTTTATCCTGTCGTCGTCAGCTGCTTTATTGAGGTTTGACAGTATGTCGTTTATACCTGGCGAAGGTTTGAATGTGAAGTTAACAGGATCGAAACTGCTCCAGGGATCACTTGATCCTTTTTCAGGAATCATCAGGCCGGTATTTAATACCAGCACTGAATTGGACTTAATTGTAACAGGCTTTTCGGCCGAAGCGATCATCAGGCTGAAACTGGCCAGACTAATGAAAAAGAATAATAGTCCTGCTATGAGCAAGCCTGTTATTGTAGCTAATGTGTATTTCAGAAAACTTTTCATAGATATTTATTTTACAGCTTGATTTAAGACCCTAAATATATAAAAAACAAGGACAGGGGACTTTGGTTTTAAATGATTTAATAATTTTGAAGTCTAAGAAAACAAAGTATGGCATTGGTTAAAGCTTTTCTCGGGCTGGGGACAAATATTGGCGACAGGGCAAACAACCTTGTTGCTGCAAGGGAGCATCTTTCAGGATGGCCTGTTGACATTGAACAGGTTTCACCCGTTTATATATCAGAGCCCTGGGGGTTTAAAAGCGAAAATGATTTCTTTAACCAGGTGATAGAGATAAAAACCGGTATTGATGCTTTCAGTTTGCTGGACTTTATACAGGACACAGAGAAAAAAATGGGCAGGATAAGATCAGTGGAAAGGTATTCAGACAGGGTGATAGATATTGATATACTTTTTTTCGGGGATGAGATAATAAGCAGTAAACCATTAATTATACCACACCCCCTTCTTCATAAGCGTATGTTTGTGTTACAACCACTGGCAGATATAGCACCTGGCTTTATACATCCTGTTCTCGGGAAAACAATTTCAGAGATACTGGATGAGTGTGATGATAAGACCGGGTTCTACCTTTGATCCGGGTTCCACCTTTGAAGAGGAATCTTAAAGGATACCCCTTTGAATGGGGTAAGGGGGATCGGGTATCATAGCGCCCCATTATCCGCGTAGCTGTAGTATCCATTATCGGTTACAATAATATGGTCGAGAAGACTTATATCAAAGCAGGTGGCAGCTTCTTTAATCTTATGTGTAATGCGGGTATCAGCCTCACTGGGGTCGAGATTGCCGGAAGGGTGATTATGGCATATTATTATGGAAGAAGCCAGCAGCTCCAGGGCTTTTTTCAGTATTAACCTCACATCAGTGATGGTGCCACTTATACCTCCCTGGCTTATCTTATGACGGCTCAGGATCTTATTTGACCTGTTGAGGTACAGTAACCAGAACTCCTCATGGGTGAGATCTGCCAGCAGGGGATTGAATATATTATATACATCATTGCTCGATCTTATTTTTGCAGATTCAATTATCTCTGCTGATTTTCGCCGTCGGCCAAGCTCAAGGGCAGCCATGATATTAATAGCCTTTGCCGTTCCAATGCCTTTTAATTTTACCAGGTCGTGTACATCCAGCTTACCCAGGCTCTGGAGATTATTGGATGCCAGGTTCAGTATTTCGCGTGCCAGGTCAACAGCCGACTTATCATTGCTTCCCGAACCTATCAGGATAGCCAGCAGCTCTGCGTCGCTTAGGCTCGATATGCCTTTATAGAGGAGTTTTTCCCGTGGCCTGTCCTCAAGGGCCCAGTCTTTAATTTTAAGTGACATGCAGCAAGATTTTTATTCTACTGCAATTTACATAAATGAATGGTAAAAAAAAAAGGCTGCCCCTTGAAGGACAGCCTTAAATACTATCGTGAGAAATCTTTTAAAGGTTATTCACATGCTTTGTGAGCGATGATTTCAGGTTAGCTGCTTTATTCTTATGGATAAGATTCTTATTAACCAGTCTGTCAAGCATTGAAGACACTTTTGGATAAAGTTCTTTTGCTTCTTCCTTATCAGTTGTAAGGCGAAGTTTTTTCAGGCTGTTGCGCATAGTCTTAACATAATACTTATTATTCAGTCTGCGCTTCTCGCCCTGCCTGATTCTTTTTTCCGCTGATTTGTGATTAGCCATTTTTTTTTCTCCTATAATTCTCAATATTTGTACTCCGTAGGGGAATCGAACCCCTGCTACCAGGATGAAAACCTGGCGTCCTAACCACTAGACGAACGGAGCAAAGAACTCTCTTTTATAGAAAGCGGATGCAAAGAAAATATTTTTTTTTGAATAAGGCAAATATAAGGTAAAAAAAGAGAGATGGGAAATTACTTGTTTCCGTTCCGGCACACCGATCTAAACCCTTAAACCACTTAAACCACTTAAACTTTCTGCACATCTCCCTGTACCTGATTCTCGATACTTACCCGTTTCTTACGCTGAGCCCGGACCGACACACATTATTTGGTTCAAAGACGGATCCGTGGGTTAGAAAACATATCTTACAGATAGCCCTCCGTGTATGCCTCCCCATCCGGTATATCCTATCAGGTTAACACTCGGCATTAAATCCAGGGCGAGATTGAGTGGTATGTCATCAAAAGTATATTCCAGGCCAATTGTAAAGTCAGCTCCAAGTACAGAGCCCACATCAATCTCGTCGATATACCTGTTATTATTCCAGAAACCAATATGTGCACCAAAACCCCAGTACCAGTTAAGACCCGGATATTGTCCTGTCCAGTGCTCATTTTCATATAATCCTGTTATAACAAAGCCTCCCCAGCTGCTTGCAAATATTCCTTCTACAGCGTTAGACTTGTTAAGGAAGTGTTTAACTGTCAGACCATATGGAAAGCCTGCCCTAAGACCCAGGCTTGTTCTGTAATCCTGTGCATTAATCGATGCTCCCAGCATTAAAAGCGTTATCAGTATAAGTCCCAACTTTTTCATTTTCCTGTCCTGTTATATGAATAAATACTGAACTTTAAAGGGTGACAATAATAGTCAAATAAAGTTTCTTATCAAACGTATTTTACCTATATCATATTATAAGCAGGCTGAAAGCCATTACAGCCATGCCTGCGAGCAGCCCGTAAATTGACAGGTGGTGCTCACCATATTCCCTTGCAGCAGGAAGCAATTCATCCAGTGAGATAAAAACCATTATTCCTGCCACACCGGCAAAAAGCATCCCGAATACCTGCTCACTCATGAAAGGCATCAATATTAAATATCCTATCAGGGCACCAATAGGTTCAGCCAGTCCACTAAGGAATGACAATGTGAATGCCTTCCTGCGATTTCCCGTGGCATAATATACAGGGACCGATACCGCAATGCCTTCCGGAATATTATGAATGGCAATGGCAATGGCAATAGCCAGTCCAAGCTCCGTATCACTTAATGCAGCGGTAAATGTTGCCAGTCCTTCAGGAAAATTGTGAATGCCTATGGCAAGCGCAGTGAACGTACCCATCCGCATGAGCTTATTTCTTGAAGGCTTATTTTCCATGTCTTCAATTAGCCTGACCTCGTGAGGATTTTCAACAGAAGGGATAAATTTATCTATTATTGCAATAAGCAGTATCCCTCCAAAGAATGCAGCTATTGTGAACCACCACCCCTTATTTTCGCCGTATACAACTGTGAGAGACTCGCTGGCTTTGAATAATATTTCAACGAACGAGACATAGATCATCACCCCTGCAGAAAACCCAAGACTAACAGAAAGGAACCGTGTGTTTGTCTTTTTGGTAAAGAAGGCAAGGGCTGAACCTATACCGGTTGAAAGACCGGCAAAGAGTGTCAGTAAAAACGCATTCAGAACAATCGTAAATTCCATATATGCAACTTTTAAATCATTGACTAATTAAACCAGATGCAAAGTCATTAATATTATAGCCGTTAAAGTCACCAGAACTCATGAACAAATATACTGTGTAAGGGCCTGCTGCTTCTTTTATTTTATAAAATAATTCATCTGAGTCATCTAGTACCGCAATTTTATCATTCCCAAATGCCTTCTTCACGTTCTGCTTATTAAGCATTTTCATCTTTTTTATTTTAAGTGCATGCGGATTGTAATAAACAAAAGACAGGTCGGCTTCGCTCAGGCTGTTTTTATAATTTTTTATAAATTCTTCATTCAGGCTGCTGTAAGTATGTAGTTCGAGGCAGGCAATAAGCCTGTATCCCGGGTACCTTTCTGCCACAGCCTCAACGGTCGCTCTCACCTTGGTCGGGGCATGAGCAAAATCAAGATACACAGCATTGTTATCGCTACGGTTCAGCAATTGCAACCTCTTGCCGGAGCCCCTGAAATTACCAATAGCGTTGTAAAATTCGTCGTCGCTTATACCCAACTCCTCGCATACAATCCTGGCAGCACTCATATTTTGCATATTATGTTCACCGAATACTTCCATTTTTTGTATCCTGTTGTGTGTGGCTGCAAAAAAACCCTTGCTGTTCTGGAAATAGCCGTGAACGGTATAGGGTATTCTTTTGATATCTCCCCGTGATGTTTCTGCAATATTCTTTACCAGCGCATCATCCCCGAAATATATCAACTTACCATTATTACTTATTGTGTCTGTAAAGATCCGGAATTGTTCCAGATATGTATCGAATGATGGGAATACGTTGATATGGTCCCAGGATATACCATTTATCACTGCAATATCGGCTTTGTACAGATGGAATTTAGGCCTGGAATCAACAGCTGAACTGAGGTATTCATCTCCCTCAAATACAGCAATCTCTGAATTCTCTGACAGGTTAACCATAGTATCAAAACCTTCAACCACCGATCCTACCATATAATCAAATTCCCGTCCGCAAGATCTTAGCACATGCATTATCATGGAGGTGATGGTTGTTTTGCCATGACTGCCGCCTACCACGACCCTCTTCTTACTTCTTGTCTGTTCATAAAGGTATTCGGGGAATGATTTTATTTCCAGTTGTAGCTCCTGTGCTCTTTTTAATTCAGGATTATCTTTACGGGCATGCATGCCCAGTATAACAGAATCAATATCACCGGTGATTTTATCAGGGTGCCATCCAGGTTCAGGAGGGAGCAATCCATACTCTTCCAACCTTGAAGCTGAAGGCTCAAATATTTCATCATCTGATCCGCTTACATCATGACCATTCCTGTACAGAGCAATTGCGAGATTGTGCATTACAGCTCCTCCTATGGCGATAAAATGGATTCTCATAAAGAAATTATTTGTACAAAAATACCCAATTAAACGATTTAACAATTCAACGATTAAACAAATTACTTTTAATGTCTGTTAAAGCACTGTATATTTGCCAAAAATTTTTCTCTATGAGATTATCCCCGGTACATATTACAAATTTCAAAGTTGATGGAGGCGCTATGTTCGGTGTAGTGCCAAAAATTCTGTGGAGCAAGAAATACCCTGCTGATGAGGATAACCTTCTCAACCTGTCTTTGCGTTCCCTGGTAGTTGACAACGGGGAGAATGTAATACTCATTGATAACGGCTATGGTGATAAACAGAGCAAGAAATTTTTCAGGCATGTTCAACTGAACGGTGGCGACGGTCTGGAGGGAGGGCTCAACAAGGCCGGGTACAATCTTGAAGATATTACGGATGTAATACTCACACACCTGCATGCTGACCATTGTGGGGGAGGCGTTAAAAAAGCTGCCGAAGGCAAGGGTTATGAGATGGTATTTCCCAATGCAAGGTACTGGGTAAGCAGGCAACAATGGGACTGGGCTGTAAGCTCCAATCCGAGGGAAGCTGACAGCTTCCTGGAAGAGAACCTGCTGCCAATGATGGGGCACGGGAAGCTACATATGGTGGAGAAAGCCGGTAAATTATTCGAAGGAATAGAAGTTAGAATAGTCAATGGTCATACCCCAGGGCAATTAATACCGATAATAGACTATAAAGGGACAAAGCTTGTTTTTGCAGCTGACCTGATACCGACAGTGGCTCATATACCATTGCTCTGGAATATGAGTTATGATCTTAACCAGCTTGCCACAATCCAGGAGAAAAGGGATATTCTCGAGGAGTCATTGTCAAATAACTACATACTTTTTTTCGAGCATGATGTCCGCACCGAATGCTGCACCCTGAAAGACACACCGAAAGGCATACGGGAAGACAGACTTTTTAAGTTCAGTGATATATAGGGATGGAATATTGGAATGATGGAATGATGGAACCGAGCCCCGGGGATTCGGGGCGAGCTCGACGAATCCTGCAGCCCAGGTCAAAGACCCGCGCCAGCATTGAGCCAGGCCCGCGACAGAGAAGATGAAACTTATTCTCAACGTCTTTCAACCTTATTTAGCCTAAACTAATACTGGTCATACCTCTATAGCGTCTCAATATCAAAGATCTCGTGCCTGTCAAGATTCTTCCAGTAAAGGATGGCTTTTTGTCTGACAAGCTCCCAGTAGATATTACTGTCGAGGCCGTAAATGAAATTAATTTCTTTCAGTTCATCTTTTATCTCAGCAGATATATCAGGCTTAAGTTTTAATTTGATTGCCCGGTCCATATAAGTAAATGTGGCTTCCGGGACGCCCTTTTCATTTACCACTTTCAGCAGTCCGTGTCCTGCAGTAGCACCTGTGCTTACCTGGAGCCCATCATTCATGCAACTTACCGGTGTAAGGGAGCCGGCATACGACACAACATTCATTTCATCAACCCCAATGTGGAAATACTCCCTCGCCCTGATCCCCATTTTAACACCTATTGTTGCATAGATACCAAAGTGCCGGTGCAATTCATTGGTTAATACACCTGCTTCAAATTCCACCTTGCCATGCCTTTCTATTATATCAGGGATATACTCCTGGAGATCAGAAAAATAAAATGATGTATCAACGGGTATGATCTTAAATACCTGGTTCCGGTTAACCGTATTACCTGATAGGATATCACAGACCAGATCATCACTGATCTTATCAATATCCGGTTTATAAAAAGATATATTATTCAGGGAATCAGGGGTAAAAAGCTCCGCGTGATGCAGGTACAGTGGTATCATGTCATCCACCAATCCACGTACAAAATCATGATCTTCACAGGATTTGAAAAGTTCACTTATTCTTTTTGCATATGGTGTATTTATTATCCCGATTTTTTCCACAAGGGAACTGTTATAAAATTCAGGCAGGTAGTACCCCACAACTTTTAATGGTAGATTATTTTCAATCGTTTTAAGGGCTGATATGGTATCGAGTTCATAATTGAACCCTTCAAGTGGTTTAATAGCATCATTACTCCATATTATTTCTTTCACCTGGTCAAACAGTTCAGGATGATTCTCATAGAACCCGTAAACAGTACCAAGGCTTGACAGTGAAATGAAACTAACCGGTGTTTTTTCATGCTCAAAGATGTAACTCAGCAGCTCGTTATAATCCTCAGCGTTATCTGCACTTACACCAGTGTCATCAGCCCAATCATAATCCATGGGTAAGGGCATCTCCTGATATGCAGTGTTCTTGTTGATGCCAACTTTCAAGCCCTGGTGGTAATATCGATCGAGCAGGCTCCTGACTTTTACAAAAGCCTTTTCAGCAGGCATCACACCTCCTGATGCGATGATTGCCAGAACCCTTACATCAGGTGATGCCAGAAGCATATTTATAGCCTTCAGGTCGTCCATCCCGGCGTCAGTATCTATAATAACATAATGTGAAGGCTTCCACGGATGGGCAAATAATATTTGTGTGCACAGTATAAATAACAGAGCACCTACAATCTTCTTCATAATTCTCAGATATGATATGCGACTGTAAAAATACACAAATGTCGTGCCTATATGAAAAAGTTTTTTCTATATTGAGCGATCATTACTTTCTGGGCTTAATAAATGAAGAAATTCTGGATCGTTTTTTTACCCGGTGTGATTCTGGGTATTCTAATTGTTCTTGGAGGCAACAAGGCCATTAAGATTACTTCCAAAAATGAATATTGTGCCAGATGTCATATTCATCCGCAGGCTACGGCATCATGGAAAAAGTCGGTACACTACATTACCAGGTCGGGAGATAAAACAGGATGTGTTGAATGCCACCTGCCACCTAAGGGACAGGGCCATGTCCCTGTTAAGATAAAAACTGGCTTAAGGGATGTCTGGGGACAGTGGTTCAAGGATCCGGAGAGCTTTAACTGGGAAGAAAAATCGAGGCTCGAGAATGCCAGGGAACATGTACCGGAGAGCACCTGCCTTTATTGCCATGAAACACTTTTTACACCTGAACTATCCAGAGAAGGGGAGGAGGCGCACCTCTATTATGACCAGGCTGAGAAAACAGATGATCTGCATTGCATAAACTGTCACCTGAATGCCGGTCACTATATTGAAGGATACACCCATGGTGGTAATGAATCATTCGGTATGCAGAAAGAAGAGTCTGGAATAATTTTTAATGAACCGACGCGGGTTTCATCCTTTAATTCATTCAGCGAGGTTATCCCGGGTTCTTCTGCATCATTTGAGATGATAGCCATTCCGGGCGGAGAATTTATTATGGGCAGCCCTGAGGGGGAGCCTTTCAGGGACGAAGATGAAGGTCCACAGGTTAGGGTTAGGATCAGCCCGTTTTTTATGGCTAAAACGGAGGTGACGTGGGATGAATACCTTGCTTTTTATGCTCAGACATCTGCAGAAGGGCGTACAACTGATACAGAAGGGACCAGATCCGGACCTGATGCTGATGCTGATGCCATTACGGGAGCCACACCACCTTACGGACAGCCCGACCAGAACTGGGGCATGGGTGACAGGCCTGTGATTTCCATTACTCATCATGCTGCTGAGACTTATTGCAGATGGTTAAGCCAGGTCACAGGAAAAACTTACCGGTTGCCTACTGAGGCTGAATGGGAGTATGCCTGCAGGGCAGGAACTGAAACACCATATTTCTTTGAGGGCGATCCCGAGGATTTTCAGCGTATCGGCCTTTTTGCAGGGATAAGAAAAAATGATACTACAAAAATTAATACTTTTGTAGTATACCAGGGTAACAGTCCTGCAAAGACACAGGAAGAGGAAGCAGTACAGGCCAATCTTTTCGGCTTAAAGAATATGCCGGGGAATGTAGCAGAATTTTGCTCTGACTGGTATGCTGAGGATACATATTCGACGTATTCAGAATCAGGAGTAAGCGATCCTGAAGGACCACCGTCAGGAGAGGAGAAAGTAATAAGAGGAGGATCATTCAGGGACATGGCAGGAGACCTGAGATCAGCAGCTCGTGATCACACAAAGACTGATCAGTGGCTGAGAACTGATCCACAGATACCAAAGAGCCTTTGGTGGTATTCAGACTGTTATCACGTAGGCTTCAGGGTTGTATGTGAATATGATGAGAAAACGGGAAAAGACAAAGAGATATCCGCACCAGCGAAGGATGTAAAATAACTCGTAACTTGTAGCACGTAACTTACTAATACTAACAAATACATACCAATAATGAAAAACTCAATATCAAGGAGATCTTTTCTTGGCAAAGCAGCAGCAGCCGGTGCAGCAGGTGCCGTAATGCCTTCTCTAATGAACTCATGTGCTCCGGATGGGAGGATGAAAGATGTTATAGTTCCGGCGTTCCTTGATCAGGCGCCAGACGGGCCGGAATTAAAAGCCGGACTTATTGGCTGTGGTGGCCGTGGTACGGGAGCGGCTATCCAATTCCTGGAAGCCGGACCTAATCTTAAGGTTACAGCACTGGGTGACGTGTTTATCGACAGGCTTAATTCCTGCCGGGAGAGTCTTAAGGAGCAAAGTAATAATGAGGTGGCTGATGAAAACTGTTTTATTGGTTTTGATGCCTTTCAAAAAGTTATAGACTCGGGTGTTGACGTAATTATTCTTGCCACGCCACCTTTCTTCAGACCTGAACATTTTGCTGCTGCAGTCGATGCCCGCAAACATGTTTTCATGGAAAAACCTGTTGCCGTCGACCCGGGAGGAGCGAGGTTAATAATGTCTACCGCGAAAAAGGCCGAAAGTATGGGTCTCAGCGTGGTCACAGGTACACAGCGAAGGCACCAGAGGGATTACGCAAATACCTATGCCCAGGTAGCTGCAGGAGCAATAGGTGAAATAGTGAGTGCTAACTGCTACTGGAACGGGGGGAAACTATGGCACCGTGATCCTAATGCCGAGTGGACTGAAATGGAATATATGATCAGAGACTGGGTCAACTGGTGCTGGCTGTCAGGAGACCATATAGTGGAACAGCATGTTCATAATCTTGATGTTATAAATTGGTTTACGGGTAAGCATCCTGTGCAGGCAGTGGGTTTCGGCTCCCGGCAGAGGAGAGTGACAGGAGACCAGTTTGATAATTTCAGTGTCGATTTTGCCCTTGATAATGGAGTTCATGTACACAGTATGTGCCGGCAGATAAATGGTTGTGAAAACAACGTATCGGAAAGAATACAGGGAAATAAGGGATCATCAAACTGCCAGAATACAATCCTTGATCTTAACGGGGAAGAAATATGGAAATATAAATATCCTCTTAATGAACAGGGTGAAGAAACTAACAGTGTTAAGGTCAACCCTTACGTGCAGGAACATATTGACCTGGTAACTGCCATCAGGACAGATAAGCCGTTCAATGAAGCAGAAAACACGGCTATCTCTACGATGGTAGGTATTATGGGCCGCATATCTTCTTACACAGGGAAGCTTGTAACATGGGATGAGATGATGAATTCGGACCTGAAACTGGGACCTAAAATTTTTGAATTCGGACCGGTTGACATTCCAAAAGATGTACCTGTTGCCGGTGAGGCATATAAAGGATGATAAAGAAAAAATCAATTCTCTTCACATTATGTTTGATATTACCGCTTATTCTGGCAATAAATTCCTGTAATACCGGAAAAATAGAGAAAGAGGCGGTATTTGCCCCGGCAAAGGGAGAAGAACCGTCATATCCATATTTTAATATTCCCGTAGTCGATATCAGCGGAGACACAAGCCGCCAGGTCATAGTGGATAAGGAAGAAGGTCAGTATCTGGGGCATCCCACAACTGTTTTGCTTGAGGATAACAAGACTATATTATGTGTATATCCAAAAGGTCATGGCAGGGGTGCTATAGTCTATAAGAGGAGTAATGATGCCGGGCTTACCTGGGGTGACAGGCTCGAGACACCCGCTTCATGGTTAACATCAAAAGAAGTACCGACTATTTACCGGGTGACTGATGCAGAAGGAAAGAAAAGAATTATTATTTTCTCCGGCCTGTACCCGGCACGAATGGCTGTTTCAGAAGATGATGGTAAAACCTGGTCAGAACTTGATTCCATTGGAGACTGGGGAGGCATTGTTGTTATGGGAGCCCTCACCGGGTTAAATACAGGGAAAGGTCATTATATGGCTTTCTTCCATGATGATATGCGGTTTTTTACAGCTGACGGGCAGGAAAAATACAGGGCTGACCGTGCAATAAACGACAGCCCGCAGTTCAGCCTTTATATAACAATCAGTATTGACGGGGGACTCTCATGGTTCGTCCCGAAGCTAATTTACAAATCTCGTGATATGCATCTGTGTGAACCCGGCGTTGTCAGGTCACCCGACGGCAAGCAGCTGGCTATGCTTCTCAGGGAAAATAGCAGAAGAACAAATTCACAGGTTATGTTCTCTGATGATGAAGGTAAAACATGGGGTGATCCTGTTCCTCTGCCTAATGCCCTTACAGGAGACAGGCATGTTCCACGTTATTCGCCTGATGGTAGGCTGGTAATATCTTTCAGGGATATAAGTCCTCGAGCATACCATAATGAGATTCTTGAATTATCGGAAGAAAGAGGCGAAAAGAATTACGATATTCTTGCTGCTGAGTCCGGCAAAGGTAGTCCCACTGAAGGTGACTGGGTAGCCTGGGTAGGTACTTATGACGATCTTGTAAAAGGTGGTGAAGGGCAATACAGGATAAGGCTCAAAGACAACAAGAATGGCTGGGATACAAGCTACCCGAGCGTCGAAGTATTACCAGATGGGACATTTGTAATGACAACATACGGCCACTGGGATAAGGGTGAATCACCTTACATTCTGTCGGTAAGGTTCAAACTGGAAGAGACAGACCAAATAGCATACTCCGAATAGCGGAGGTCAGTTTATT
>Ga0272441_10002415_pt1 | contig 37662 bp, 30 predicted proteins | sample SSMProp6N_FD_193582 | JGI IMG/M metagenome (GOLD analysis project Ga0272441, IMG submission 193582) | Marine sediment archaeal communities from Little Sippewissett salt marsh, Falmouth, MA, United States - SSM-Prop-6N | ecosystem: Environmental > Aquatic > Marine > Wetlands > Sediment ... | reverse complement strand
CGTCCAAGGGGTCGACGTCTCTCCATTGTGGTGGGCACTTGCGATCGGCGTTGGGTTCGGAGCGAACCTCACGCCACTCGGCTCAGCCGCCAATGTGGTCATTGTCTCGATGTCTGAATCGCTGGGCGGGAAGCTCACGCTACGTCGTTGGCTCAAGAGTGGCTCGTGGGTCGCCATCGCCAGCTGCGCTCTGGGAACGGTCGCGATCCTTCTTGCCGCCCGCTTCGGCTGGCTCTAGCGGGCTCCAGCGCGCGCAGTTCTTCTTGGGCGCCGTACAGATGATACGCATGCTCGCGTGATCGCGGCGCTGCCGGGATGCGCCTAGCGTTGCTTCGGGCCGCGATCCCTCCGGTAGTCCGCACCGCCAACCTCGATGATCTCGCAGGATCCTAGCCACCTGGAATACGTGTGTTCCTCATACTTCTCCAGGATATCCTCCCGGGTAAGGTTGGTGGCGATGGCAATGGGCAGCATCTCGCGATAGCGCCAGTCGATAATTCGGCGGAACTCCTGAAGGATGAAATCGCTCGTCTTCTCGTGCCCAAGATCGTCGAGGATCAATAGGTCGCAGGAACAGCACTCTTCGGAGATCTCTGTGTCGCCCTGACGAGCCGCAAGACGCAATCTGCCCGCAAGATCCAGCATCGGCCAGTATGCGATCACCGCCATCCTCTCGATCTCCTCAATGGAGAGCGTCGGCGCTGCGAGGTCATCCACCATCAACGGATCCGCATCACGGATGATCTCCTTTGCTTCCGGAACCGCCATCGATTCCTCCTGGGCAACCTCGTCTGTTGGGGACGAACGGCGACGATCGAACTCGACGGCCAGCGCGTGCAGGAGATGGGTCTTGCCAACACCTCCCGGACCAATTAACACGACACCCCCGACCTCTGATCGGGCCAGTCTCTGACACGCCTCAAGCGCCGGTCTGTTGAACCGCGAGACCTCGAAGCTATCAAACGTGGCATCGGCGAACATCCTCCCGAAGCTGATTCCACGGATCATCCGTCCCCCTCCCTACTCCCAAGGTAGTACTCCTTCCCCCGGCTGGTTCCCGGTGGCTTCCGACCCGGTGTCTTTCGCCCTCTGGCCTCCCATTCGAGTGCCATGGCAAGGTTCCTCTCGAAGTTCTTCGTGTTGAACGGTGTCACGCAGTTGAAGTACCGGCGCGACTCCTCCTTGCCTCCATCCGTTGCCGCCAGATACTCCAGGACCAGCATCAGTTGTTCCACCGAATAGCCATCTCGCATCCGTCCACTGACGTGTTCGACATTCTTCGCATGCTTCGCCGACAGCGGGGTATACTGCGCCCATTTCCAGCTTCGCTCCCGAAGCACGTTGAGATGATCGATGACCCGCTGAATCTTGCGATGCATCTCGTCCTTCTCCACCCTCGAACCCACTCGTTCGTCGCCCTTCATGCGACTCGATGGCCGAATCACCCTCGCTTGCTGCGCGCCGAACAGGTCCTCCATCCTTGCCGTGCGATCTACTGCAGCCATGTCCGCCTCAACTCCCGCTTCAGCCGAATCAGCGGGCTCTACGGGCTCGACGTACCCGCCATCGATCAGCTCCTCAATCGCCGTCTTGATCGCCGCACGTCCTTCAAGCGATGCACTACACAGCTCCTTGATGTCTATCGCGTGGCCTCGCGGGAGCGTTTGAAGGTACGCGAGCAGCCCTTTCGCCCGAAACGATAGGCATGAATCCGCGAGTCCCCCCGAATCGATGATCACCCCTGCACCGCGGTTGCCTCTCCTGACTCGAATCATCGCCACGTGTGCATCTCCCCCATGCCAGAAGCTTGCTCCCGGCGAGATGCCGGAGCCGCTTGGATTGCCTCCCCTACCTAAGATGGATCTCGACGATATCGCCATCCTCCAAGACATGATCTGCCTGGATCTGCTGTCCATCGAAGCGACCGGAGCCCCAAATCCGCACGTACTTCAACCGTTCGACGAACTCCCGATGGACAGTCTGCACGGCATGGATTGCTGTGCTCCCTTGCGGGAGTGTGTACGGTTCGGTCATGTCCGGCTTCTTTCCCGGAAGCTTCGTGTAGATTCTCACGATATGCAGCGCGTCGAATACGGCTCTCCGCAGCCCATCGATGCCATGCCCCGTCGATGCATCCACATGCACCACCGGGAACGGCAGTCTACGACTCAGCGCTTCCGTCTCCTTGCCAGGTACCAGGTCGACCTTATTCAAGACGATCCGCGTGGGCACATTGGCAGTCCGTTCATCGCTTGTGTCCCCACATTCGTCCACCAGCTGCACGTGCCGCCCTTCGAGCAGCCCACGTAGTTCCTCCATCTCATCGAGGATCAGATCCCCATCGCTTGCATCGAGCACCACGAGCCCAAGATCACATGCACGGATCAGGTTGTAGACCCAAGACTCGGTGTACTCCGGCGTGATTGGTGGAAGATCGAGCAGCTGGATCGCGATATCCTCGAACCGCATCATGCCGGGAACCGGTACGAGTGTCGAGAATGGATACTCGGCGACCTCCGGTCGTGCATTGCTAAGCGCCGTGAGAAGGCTGGATTTTCCCGTATTCGGCGGGCCGATCAGCGCAACCTGCCCGGCCCCCTCGAGCGGGATGTGATCGTATCCGGAAGATTTTCCTCCGCGTTTCCCTTGCGATTGCGAATCCCGAAGCTTGGCGATCCGGCGCTTGATGTCCGCCTGCATCTTGTCCGTCCCCTTGTGCTTCGGGATCGTCGCCAGCATCTCCTCCAACGCTGCGAGCTTCTCGTCGATATCTTTCGCTTCGCGGAACCGCTTGCGGGCCTTAATGAAGTCGGCTGTTAGATTCGCTGGCATCGTCTCATATCCTCATTGATTTCGGTCCTTGGGGCGCGTGAACCACATGTCAGACTACTCGTTGTGGGGGATCGTCAGAGTGCTTCCCCCGATAAACTCGCGAACCACTGCGTCGCCTGGAACCAGACTGAGATCGCTCGCCTGGGCGATGGTCAATCCCTCAACCGATTCGATCATGTGACTTGTTCGACGGTGTCTGATATGGGCGTCGAGGTACGACGGGTACGACCCAAGATCTCCTACCTCCGGCCAGATCCCCCCATCATCGACAAGGTACGGCTTCAACACCGGAAGATCGAACGGCATCCCGCCGTTGATCGCGAAGTCCGCGAGTCCCTTCAGCGGGATGATCGACAGAAGCTCCCCCTGTCTGACGTAGTGCCAGTGAAGCAACGTCGCCAGCGGCGGGTGGTTTCTATGGGTGGCGTCACGCAGCATCCGTCGAAGCAGCCGGACATCCTCGAATCGCGTGAGGCTTCTGCCCGCGCGGTCTCCCTCATACAGGGGGATCATCGGATTCTGCTCGTACAGTGGGTTCATCGCCTCGATGTACACCCTGAACATCACGGAGCTGTCGATCCCTTCCGTGATCGGCGGATAGAAACCATGCAGACAGTCCAGCAGGAGGATCTCGCCTTCTCTTCGTCGGAACGGGCGGGTCCCAATGCGGCGACCCTCCTTGAAGCTGTACACAGGTTTCTCAATCGCATCCCCGGCAAGAAGCGCACGAAGATGCTCGTTGAGAAGCTGGATATCCAGTGCCTCGGGGGTCTCGAAGTTGCGGTCGTCGATCCAATCCGTTGGATGCTCGATGACAGACCAGAAATAGTCATCCAGATTCATCATCTGAAACTGGAGGCCGTGTCGACCGAGCCGTTCGGTCAGCTTCACGGTGGTCGTCGTCTTCCCCGAAGACGACGGTCCGCTGATCCAGATCATCTCGATCCGTTTTCCCGATTCGATCCGATCGACGACAGCCTTCGCCGCCTCATCAAGCTCGGACTCGTATCGATCCAGCGACTCTGCGATGACTTGCCGAATCCGTCCACCGCGTACCAGCTCGTTCAACCCTTCGATCGTGTCACAGTCGCGCTGATGGTTCCACTCCAAGTACTTCTCCATGTCGCGCGCAGGGTATCCGCCATGCACAAACTGATCCTCGCGTATCGCTCCCTCGCGCACCCAATGATGGCCCCATCGATACGCAGTAAACGCATCGGCAACCTTCGTGAACCCCTTGCTGCGCAATACAAGAAGCACCACATCTTGCACATCCTCGACCGTTGGAGGGAAATTCGTGACGTGATGCTTCGGATCGGAGTTGAGGCACACGATTACGATATCGGTGAGAAACTCCGCGATACCATCATCGGTTCCGCCGGCGGAGAAGACCCGATCGTTGACACCCGAGACGTAGTCTTGGGCGAATCCCCCCGCCATGTCGGCGCCTCGGCGAATCGCCCGGTAGATCCGTTCAGGATCGAACGTCACCAACGCGTGATTGCGCTTCCGTATCTTCCCTATCCTGTTCAGAACAGCCATTCCACGGCCATTATAGCCCATTCGCTCTGAGGTAAGAAACACAGTGGGGCACGCGACCTATCGACCGAGCACCCCATCCGTACTTCCTCTACGCCTGCCCTACCTACTACGGAGTCTTTGTCGCCACAGCATCCTCACGGTTTCCCAGCGCAACGCCCTCTCGCTTCAGCACCTCGTACACATCCCCGGCAGTCCATTGCTTGCAGCCATCGATCACCACAGCCTTTGGATTGTCAAGGAGCCATTCGTCGTGGAGAAGCTCAAGATCCCGCAGATAATCCGGAGGGATCTTGTTCTCCTCGTTTCTGCCTCGTTGTTCGATCCGCTCAAGACACACTTCAGCAGGGGTTCGCATATAGATGATCTGGTCTGGCTCGGTGCACCAATTACTCTGGAGCCAATCCCACATTCGACAGTAGATCTGCCATTCAGTTTCCGTCATCAGCCCCGATTGATAGCAGTTCTTCGCAAATACATAGCGGTCACAGTAGATCGATCGCTCCAAGACCACCGTGCTGTGGTCGATCCTTGCCAGAACCTCGGTCCACGTTTTGGCACGCGTGGTGAAAGCCGCCAGCTGGAACGTGAACGCCCATCGTTTGGGATCGTCATAGAACATCCCGAGTAGATTCGCCGCGAACTCCTTCTGCCATGCTCCGACAGGCTCCTCGACGAACCCAAACAGCCCCGATTCCTCCAGCCTGCGACCCAGTGTGCTCTTTCCCGCGGCGATATTGCCTTCGAAGAGAATCATCGTGCGCTGCCCCCTCACTTGCTCCCCCTTTAGACAGACCCCCTCTGCTTGGTCCCGAGCTCGAGAGCCTCTGTCTGCGCCTCCTGCCCGCTCGGTTCCGCCTTCACGCCTTGAACCTGACGCACAGAATGGATCATACGCAGGTTCACCCGATCGAGGAAATCTCCCGCTGTTGTCGATGATCGCCGAAGAGAGCATGATTTCCTGCTTGTCGGAACGTCACGCCGAAGGAGGAGACGAACGTCTCTCAGACAATCGTCCCCTCCATCTCTGCCCTTGGAAGACTTCGCCCCAGCCCCCCCCTGCGGATGTCCACCCGAGAACACGTTGTGCTCGCGTTGCATTCCTCTGACCCTTCCCTACAATCCTCGACACCGAGCCCGTTGGGAGGTCGACATGCCACAACTGCATCAGACCCGTGCCGCCTTTGAAGCCACGATCTTCCAAACGCTTCGGGTTGGCCTACGAATGACCCGCCGAGATGTGCGCATCCCCATCCGAGCCCTGCGCCTCCTTCGGCAGCAGCGCCGAGCCGAGCGGATACGTGCAGTCCACCAAGCCGCGGGAGTCCATGTTCCTCCTTTTCTCATCTACAGCATCACCGATCGATGCAACCTCGACTGCGACGGCTGCTATGACAAGCTCCTTCACCGCGCCACCGATCGTCAGGAGCTTGATGACAGGCAAGTCCGCAGCCTGCTCTCCGATGCACGGGATCTGGGGGTGTCGATCATCCTGCTCGCCGGCGGGGAGCCGCTGCTTCGGGACAATCTCCTGGAGCAGATGGCGGCGTTTCCGGAGATCTTGTTCCTGCTGTTCACCAACGGTACGCTGCTCGATGAAGCTGCTATTGCGCGTCTAGAGACGCTTCCTCACGTCATCCCCGTGCTCAGCATCGAGGGCGACGAGCGCTTCACCGACATGCGGCGCGGCGATGGGACACACCACCGCTTGATGGACGTCATGTCACTTCTCCGACGTCACCGTGTGTTCTTCGGCACGTCGACCACGCTGACAAGCGCGAACATCGAACTCTACTTGGAAGAGCAGTTCCTGCAGGATCTGATCCAGCGTGGCTGTGGCCTCTTCTACTCGATCAATTACGTTCCGGTGCAACCGGGAACGGAGCCCCTTCAGCTCCTCCCCGACCAAGTCCGTCAGCTTGAACGCCGACTGACAGCGTACCGAAGGTCGCTTCCAGCGATTTTCATCGCCTTCCCTCACGACGAGGTCGCCCTCGGGGGCTGCCTGGCCGCCGGTCGAGGCTTCATTCACCTCAGCGCCTATGGTGACATTGAGCCGTGCCCGTTCTCGCCGTATTCGGACACGAATATCACCGAGACACCTCTCCTGGAGGCACTCCATACACCCCTGCTACAAGCGATCCTCAACAGCGACGTGACGCTGGATGAGACCGACGGTCAGTGCGCTCTTTGGAAACGCCGCGACTGGGTATCCAACCTGATGGCCGAAGCTCCGGAGCCCGACGACGCGCGCAGCGTTTCTCCCGATCTGCTCGCCAAAGGTGAGGTAGATGGGTAGCATGAACCCATCCAATCCGTACGTCGAGATCGATCGCCTGGTGTGCGGCGCAGGGTTTGTCGCAAGCGAGACCGCATCGCGGGCCGGTGCGCTCCAGGCAGCCGTCCGACGGAAGTTGTCCGATCGATCCATCTGTGCGTCCATCGTGTCCTCCCTACTGCCATACCGTCAAGCCGAAGGACGAATTGCCTTGCTCACGGGATTCGTCGTACCCGAGACGTTTCCCCGAGGCGAAACCGATGGGCCGCTCGGAACGATTGTGCTTGCTCGTGCACTGCATCGCGTCGGATTCTCGCCCACCATCTACGCCGACACACAAGTCCTCGATCACATGACATGGCTTGCCGCCGAGATCGGAGCCGACGTCACCGTTCGATCGATTCCGGATGCAACTCCGTTCGGATTCGTAGCCGAGACCGATGCGGTAGTCGCCATCGAGAAGCCTGGGGAGAATGTCCATGGCTACCTTCACGATTGGGGGGGGCGACGGATCGACACCGGCTCCACATCTGTCGACAGCTGGTTTGTCGAGATGAATCGAGCAGGGAAGCTGACCATCGCCATCGGGGATCGCGGGAATGAGATCGGCTTTGGAGCGGTTCGCGACGAGCTGCTGGCATTGGTTCCTCAGGCGCGGCGCTGCTCCTGCGGCTGTGGCGGCGGCGTGGCCGCCGTCACGCCTGCGACTCTGCTCTACCCTGCAGCGGTCTCAAACTGGGGCGCGTACGGACTGTGCGCAGCACTCGCCCTTTCTGCTGGCGACCCCTCGTTGCCCATTCGTCCCGAGGAGGAGGCAAGACTCCTCAACGTTGCAGCCGTCCGCGGCTGCCGCGACGGCCTCCGCATGACCGCCGCGTTCGGCGTTGATGGGATCGACGGCTCCGTGTCGATACAGTTTGTCGAGCGCCTCCGGCACCTCGTGGCTGTGACACTCGATGCAGGCGAGACAACGAAATCGCCTGTGCGTGGCTCCATCGAAGGAAGGAACAAGGCGCTTCACGAGTAGCCAGCTCAGGCCAAGGGATCCTCTAACACCCGCAGAGATCGGCTTACCGCTGCTCCCTTCCGGGCCTCACGGAGTTCACCAACATGCGCCGCAGAGGGCTCAGCCGTCCGCACCGCTTGCCCGAGGACGGACCCTCACGCCTTCCCCCTCCGGAAGCCTTTCGGCTCCACGTGAGCGGGTTGTGGATGCAGGGGACCGCTAGCCCCCCACCTAGCACAGGCGGTGGCGGAGGGGGCGGGATTTGAACCCGCGGTACCACGAGGGTACACCAGTTCTCCAAACTGGCGGATTCGGCCGCTCTCCCACCCCTCCGGAGGACTGGATTCTAGAGGGCGCACGATCGCTGCGCAACCGCAGCACCCTCCGGATCGTCTGCTTGGCCCGCTCGCAAGGCTCTTGCGGTAGTGGCCTCCACTAGACGCCGGGGTACGATCGGTAGCCTACGCTCCCCGTTGGACAACACCGTCGAACAGCCAGAACACCGTATCGTAAAGCGCCTGCTGAATCGTTGATGGAACCACAAATGCGCCGCCGAGCGACAGGTTCGAGAAGGGCGAGGAATCCGAGACCAGCACAACATGGCCGCTCTCGATCGGGACCACGGAAATCCTTAGCGTCAACGACGGACTGATCTCGCGCGTCTCGATGGCCGCATCTTCGATCACCCGATCGCTCCCGCATCCCGCCGTGACAGCAAGTCCAAACTCCGCCAGCAGCCGATCGGAGCCGCCGTTGTCTCGCCCGCACCGATCCATGAGGATCAGCGCTCCGCCGGCCGAAACATACTCCTGGATCCACTCCAGGAATGCCACGTCAACGCCTGGGTGTGGATTGATGACGACATACGGCCTTCCCGGGAGGATCGCCCTACGGCGCCGGGAGTCCGTGAGCTGTGGGATCTGCGTGATCCGCTGAGTCCAGACGAAGAACGTATCGTACTGTCGGCTGCGATCATACGTCTTCGAGGAAGCCGGCTGGGGTTCGATCTCGATATCAGAATGCTCCATATCGAAGTACACAAACGGGATATCGTCATCCGGCTCAGGCAATGGGTACGACACCCGATGGACCCCACACGCCACAGCGGAGAACACTGCCCACCCGAGCAGTACGCCGCAGAGAATTCCCGCGCCGCCAGGCGCACCCCTTCCTCTCCACAGCACAACGCCCAACACAACCAAACTGCACGCCATCAAAGCAAGAGCGATCCCCCGAAATGGAACTCTCACGTTCTCATGCGACAGAAACGCCATCGTGCCCAACAGGAACGATGGATACCCGTCCATGAACACCGAAAAGTTGGAGAAACACGTGCTATCGGCAAACACCACAACACGGCCCGCGCCGTGCACAACCGCTGCCGTCTGAATGAACTGTCCGAACTCTGACCGCAGGTTGTACCGCTCCTTCGGAAAGAAGTCGCGCGTCGCATAGTCCGCCTGATTCGCCAGAACCCGATTGTCCGCAATCGTGTGATACGCGCTACGCGGCGCGCGGATCGAACACGAAGTCAGGAAGTCGAATCGATCCACATGCTGCATGATCGGATCGAGATATGGGTATGACGACGAGAATCTCGTGAACGACCCCGTCTCCAATCGGTACGTCGAGTCGTAGTTGAGGGCCATCCCGAAAGGCTCCAGCACAGGATTGAGCACCGTGGTGGTCCCGAACACGTTGGTGTGATCGCCGATCAGAAACAGGCCGCCTCCATTGCGGACAAACGAGGCGACAGCCTCAATCTCCTCCAGGGAGTACGGCGAGGAGGGCGTCTTCAACACGAGAACACTGCACTCATCCAAGACATGTTCATCGATCGGCTGCGTGAGGTGGTCTACCGGGTAGTAGTAGGAGAGCCAATCGTACAGTGAAGCGTAATTGTACGTCGTTGCCATTCCATACACTTCCGTATCCATGGCAGTGCGCGTGCTCTCCCAATCTCCGTGTGCTTCATCGAACAGGACACTTCCCGCTTTCTGCGTGCCCGCCGGCACGATATACAGCGCGGTCAATAGGAGGAATGTGGCTGCAAATGCGCATGCCCCAGTCATGATCGCCTGACGCCCTGTGGAAGACAATGCGGCCTGAATGCCAACCCCCATGCGTGTCGGGCGGATGCGAGAGAAGAGTGCCAGTAGTACAACCAGCGGAACGATCAGCACCACGGTGAGGGCAGGATCCCAGAACAGGCGAGGGGAGCCCGATTCCAGCGCGACTAGCACGAGCAGGGTACGCCGGATGATTAGGAATGCCACGACAATCCCCGCCCCTCTCAAGAACGCGCAAAGGCGCCGGGCACGTGTCGCGGAACCCAGAACCAGCACGGCCAGTCCAGCCAGGACGATACACCCAACCACAAGCATGAACTGATCCCAACTCGGGACAACCGCCACCGGGCCCGTTGCCGTTGCCACATAGATGGTCCTTCCGACAGCCGAGACGCTACGCCCAAGCGCCCGGAACAACCATACATCGACAAATGAAAGCATCGGCGTGGCATGGACATCCCCCAACAGGACGGTGTACAGGCCTACAGCCGTCCCTTGCGCCAGCGCGATTGCACCCACTGCAGACAACCCGCGTGCGATACGACGCGCAGTGGAGAACGCCGCCAGGAGAACACCGCATGCAGCCAACGCGAACGCGACCCGCATCCCTGATGATGCCAGAATACCAGCCCCGATCGCGGCCGCCGCGAGGACGATCGCAACCGTTCGCCGAGGCCTGCGTGCAATCGGTTCCGCTCCACGCTCGGCGGCCGCGATCCCGACCATCGCAGCCAATCCAAGAAGGACCATTCCGATCCATGAAGGCACCCGGTAGTACAGAGGCAGCAGTGTCGTCCATCCGGACGTGCAGAGTGCGAAGGAGATCCACCACAGGACTTCGCTTCGGATCATGGAAGATCTTCCCCCCTCGGACAGGCGAGCAGGTAAGATAGGAGCGCAAGATTCTCTGCGAACGCGAAGCCCTTCCCCTCGAGGTTTGCGTTCCACAGCGCTCCATTGTCGCCGATCACAATTATCCACCCAGAGCCGATCGTCCGCTGCGCGATCACCGTGTATGTCGTATTCTCCCATGCCACATCGGCCAGCGAGACCCAATCGGATGAGATCTCAAGCGGCCATGCGGAAGGGAGTTCGGGTCTCACGTCCAACGACACGATCTCAGGGCGAACCGCCCCCAGCGGGATCGGTGCAATGTCGATACCAAGTCCTGACAGGAAAGGCCCGATCGCCGTCGATTGCGGCCATCCGACCGAAAGAATGACCGCCCCACCGTGAGATACCCAATCCAACAAGCTCTGGGCCTCTCGAGGCCCAAACCCGGACGTTGGGGCAACCGACACGACCACCGATTCGGTCGATAGATCGACGCCAAGTGATCCACGGTGGCGGATGAACGGAAGGAATCCATTGCGCGCTGCTCCGATGCCCAACCCTTCCACGCCCCTGTCATGCAGCGGTTCCATACGAATCAGATTGTCGTGGGCAGCATCGATGACCGCGATGCGGCCCTCAACACGACTCGGTTCGTTCGGGAGGCCCCCAAGCACGCTACCGCAAACCACACCTGCCATGGCAGCACAGGCAATCCATCCAACGGATGTCACATCCGCACGCCTGACTGCAAAGACCGCCGCAATCATGGCACACAGTGCAAGCAGACTGACCGCTGACGCGCGCCAGCTCCCCGTCCGGTTGGTCAGCCAATACACGAGCTGATCCGAGAACCTGTACGAAAGCGCCAATGCAGAGTTCTGAAACGGGGAGGTGTCTCCGAACAACGCCACCTTCCCTCGCCCCAGGCACCGGACTGCAGCAAGGACGACATCCCCATAGCGCTCTCCCCGATCGAACGCCAGGTTTCCCAACAGTGCGCGCCCCGTGTTCCGCTCATCGCCCGGATCGCTGAAGGCTCGACGCCCAACAAGAAACGCCGACACCTCAGGATGCAGCGATGCCTCAACCGACGCACCGATGCTCACAGGCACTTCGATCGTCCGAACCTGCCCGGAGAACGGGGGAAGGATTCGAAGCGTCCGAGACCATCCGGGATCCTCGCTCGCCGCCGAGTCGAACGCAAGCGACAGACCCAACGGCGATGTCAGATCGTTCACTGTATCCATGATCCCGCCGATGTTCGTGTGATCGCCAAGCACCAGCAGCCCGCCGCCGGAACGCACGAACGCAAACAGCGTCTCTTTCTCTTCGTCCGCGAACGGCTCGCCCGGGTTGATGATGACCACGAGATCCACACCGTCGATCGCCTCACGGGAGATCACCGAGCTGAACCCTACATGGTGCCCGCTTGCCTCGACGTATTGGGGGAACTGACCAAATGTGGCTCCCGAGAACGCACTGCCGGGAGGAGCATCAGCAGGCGTGCTCCAGCTTCCCAATAGCGTATGATCGATGAACAGCACATCCCGCGGTACCGCGTTCCCGGTTCCGGCGAAGATCGTGGGAAGTCCAACGGTCACGCTGATCAAGCCGAATACCATCGCCATCCCCGCTGGCTGCCGCCACCGGCCTGTGCCTCGGCCTCCTTCACGTGCCGAGCGCCGTTCGCACCGAATGCCAGCCGCACAGGCCATAAGCAGTAACGCAGCGTAGCCCAGCTCGAGGAGAAACCGCACCTGTGGGGAAGGCCCGTAGATCGAGGCCGTTCCAGCGTATGCAATGAACAGTCCGATGCCGATCGCCAGGGGGAGCAACCGCCGGGCCGATACGGCCGCGTGCAGGAGGATCGGCATCATGAGGATGAGCAGGAGTAGTCCGCTTGATGACATGCCCAAGCCGCCGCCGCCGAGCCACGAGAAGATGCTCGTCGTCAGCAGAACCGAGAGCCGATTCACCGCATTCCATAGCCACGGAGCGTGCAGCAGAACGGTGCCAATCATACCGATCACCACAGCGCACCGAGCCCGCGTCGGACACCGATTGGCCGGATCTGTCCATCCGATCAATCCGACGATCCATACGCACGTGGAGAGCAGCACGGCATCGGTCTCTAGGAACACCCCTGCCGCACCAAAGATCATCAGCACAACGAACCCGGCCCGGCGTTTCGGCGCACCATTGCACAGGAACCGAACGCCCGCCCAGATCGACGCCGCCGTCAAACAGATTGTCCCGATACTACGAGCAATGACCGGGGACGGTTCCGCCAGGGCGCTGCTCAGGAGAACAAGACACCACAAGGCGGCGTAATCGAAGATCCAGCGATACCTCGCAGACGGAGGATGTCCACCGAGTTCGGAGCGCCCTCGGTGAACGTCCCGCCTGACGTTCTTCGACGTTCCTAGGCGAGAGCTACACATGCAGCCTATCGCAATCCACTACCGCTGCGCGACCACGAACGGTGTCGTCACCCATGTGGAGCAACCGGTCGCAATCGACGTCGTGACCATTTCGATCGTCTCCGTCCCAATGACCGACAAGGCACGAAGCGATCCGCCGTAGTCGCGAATCTCATGCCTCCCCGATTCGATCGTCCCCGCCCACAACAGGAGCGATGTGCCATCCGCCTGATGGCGGATGATCTCGACCTGAGATACGCTGTCGACGTAGAAGCTCAGCAGGACTTCATCCCCCGGTCGATAGACGATGTCGTCTGTCATGATCCACACATCGTAGGTCGGGCAGAACGCGGTGAAGTAGTCCTCGACCTCTCCGTTGTGCGCTTCTCCGATGCTCTGCAGCCTCTCTTGTGTGCCGAATCGGAACCGGGCGTATGAGGTTTCCGGCGCGTAGGTCTCGCGTGGAACCTCAAACGCAATCCAGTTGAACCCTTTCTGGAGAGGAAGCGATGGCTCAAACAGTCTTTCCATCGGCTCTCGGCCTCTCCAGTCACCGTTCTCATCATAGTCGATCCATCCGTGGAAGAACCCCTCCTCCGACGCGTCGGCAATAAGAATTGCTTCTCTGCCAGGGATGAGCGACGTCGGGAACCAGACCCCATCCTCGTCATCGCGAATCGACCATGGACGAATATCGTCTCCGTACGCAACATCATTGGGCTGTCCGTCCGGCTCTTCATCGATCCGCATACCCAGGTAGTGGATCCCGTCGATGCGGTGTCTCGCGCCGTCATCTATCAACCGCGTGAGGTATCGATACGCCGCAGAGATCGAGCGATCCGGGGCATCCGCGAAGTCCCACACTTCGCATTCGGCAGCGAAACAGGTCTCCCCTTCGCAGGTCGGTCCGTCGCAGGTCGGTCCGTCACAGGTCGGCCTTTCACATGTCGGTCCATCGAACGTCGGGAAGTCGCAATCCCACGGATCACATGTGCGGTCCCCACAGGACACGCCATCGCAGGTCGGGCCCGCGCACGTTCGGACTTCCCATGTCGGCCGTTCGCATTCGCCGTCGCATGTCATGTCGCAGGTGCGGAATCCCGTGCATGTCGGCCCGACGCATGTGCGATCCGAGCACGTCGGCATCGGGCATGTGGCCCCCTCACACGTACCGCCTTCGCAGGTCGAGCCGTCGCATGTCTCTTCGCACGTCCAGCCGTCACATGTCCCTTCGCAGGTCATACCATCGCACGTCTCTTCGCACGTCCACCCATCGCACGTCGTGTCGCAGGTCATCCCCTCACATGTCCTGTCGCATGTCCCTTCGCACGTGTAGCCGTCGCATGTCTCCCCGCATGTGTTGTCACACGTCACCTCACAGGTGTATCCGTCACACGTCCCCTCACAGGTGTATTCGTCGCACGTTCCTTCGCAGGTGTAGCCGTCGCATGTCTCTTGACATGTGTTGTCGCATGTCGACTCACAGGTGTATCCGTCACATGTCCCCTCGCACGTGTACCCATCGCAGGTCCCCTCGCAGGTATGGCCGTCACATGTTCCCTCGCAAGTCGCTCCGTCGCACGTCGCCGCACACGTCGTGCCACACGTCGAACTGCACGTCTTGGCACATGTACGGCTATCGCAGGTGCCTTCGCATGTCCATCCATCGCAGGTGCTTGCACATGTGGAATCGCACGTCACCATCCCCGCAAGCGTGCTACACGGCGCAGCAAGTGATACCGCCGCACCATACGCTGGCTGTGACGTCAACGGAGCCAGTGCGCTACGCTCACGCGACGTGTACAGGGGACTCCACTCGACGTCACCGATCTCGATGCCTTCTTGATCCGTCCAGATATAGACGGCCCAGCTAAGCCCAACCACCACCACGAATGCCATCACAGCCCCGACCGTCTTTTTCCACACGGCACCCACCTCCTTCCGCCAAGCTGCTTGCGCCGCAAACAGTGTCGAACGGCAGACCCAGTCTACCGGATTCCAACCCATTTGAGAAGCACGGTATTCAAGCGAGAACTATCTGAACCTATCCGTTTTGCGGGTTATGCGGAGAGTTGGTGCTCCAAACCATCCATTCCTTGTGCCTCGGCAGGCTTCTCTGACCGTTGGCTGCAATGAATCCGTGCCGCACATGGATCGAGTGGATCATCGTGCGCCGGAACAGTCAGAAGGGCTTGAGGCCCAGGCGGGCTAAACCTGGGCCTCTGGAGGTTCGTGTCATGCGTGGGTGCTCTCACGAATTCCTCCGGATTATCACTTGGTCCTGTGAACTGCTTGTCTACAATCTGTGGCGACGGTGTGTGTTTGCCCGGCAGATCGGCTACTTGCCTCGAAACCCACCCGTTTACCTCCATCCGCCACATAGACTCAGTTGCATACGATGGGCTTCGGCACTATCCTTCGACATTTGTCGTTCGCACGGCCACCGCCGTAAGACAAGATAGGGTGAACAATGTGACAGGACTTCTAGCAGCAGGCCTAGCCATCACGCTAGGCTACATTCTCGGCGAACTGGTCGGCAAACTCGGACTGCCAAGGGTCAGCGGGTACATCATCGCTGGACTCGTGTTGAACCCGCAGATTACCGGGCTTGTGTCGGAATCGTTTGTCCAATCCATGGGAACCACGACCAACTTATCGTTGGCGATTCTCACCTTTGCCATCGGGGGAACACTGGCCTTCGACCCACTCCGTGAGCTCGGGAAGAAGCTCCTGCTGATCGCGTTCGGCGAAGCACAGCTGTCTGCACTCCTGGTGACTGCCGGATGTCTCGCTACGTTGCCGTTTCTCCTTCCCGGTGAGGGGGGCTTTCTCACGACGGTTGCCCCACTTGCCATCCTGCTTGGCGCGCTCGCATCCCCGACGGATCCCTCCGCTACGCTCGCGGTCGTCCGTCAGTACCATGCGAAGGGGATGGTGACGTTTAGCATCATGGCATCGGCCGCCCTCGACGACGCCCTCGGCATCCTGAACTTCAGCTTGGGCGTGGTGATCGCGTTGATTCTCGTAGCGCATCGGGTCGAGGGTATCGGCACGATCCTCGAACCGCTGGTCTCCGTAGGAGGCGCGGTTGCTCTTGGAGCAGCTTCCGGCCTCGCGTTTCGCTTTGCGCCCAAGTGGCTCAGAGGCGATAGCGATGGTCTTGAGATCTCGCTTCTTCTTGGTCTGCTTGCCACATGCTACGGTATCGGCGCTCTGCTCAAACTCGATCAGCTCCTCGCCACCATGGCGATGGGGATCTTGGTGGTCAACACCGCCCGCCGGAAGGAACGACACCGGATATTCCATCTCCTTGAGGAATCGGTAGAGCCGCTTGTCTTCATCGTCTTCTTTACTGTCAGTGGCATGCTCCTCGACATCTTCGTGCTGTTCCAGTATCTCCCGGTCGTCCTTGTGTTTGTGCTGTTCAGGTCTACCGGCAAGCTCGCAGGAACGTACTTGGGAGCGAAACTCGGTGGTGCATCTCGGGAGGTTCGTCGGTACGCCGGCTGGGGACTGATCCCGCAGGGCGGAATTGTCATCGGCCTTGCGCTGCTCGTCCAGCAGGAGCCGGCGCTCTCATCGCTAAGCCACATTCTCCTCAACGTGATCATCGGGACCACGGTGATCCATGAACTGATCGGACCGTTGACCGCAAAACTCGCGATCATGAAGGCCGGTGAAACGACGCTTCCCCAGTAGACTCCAACAGTGTGGAAGTGGTCCGGTCGTTCCGATCCCATCCCCTCATGCAGGACGGGATCAGAACGACCCCTTGGACCTAGGCCTTCGTCGAGCCGGGCACGAGCAGCTCGATCGCGATGCGACGATACCAATCCGCAGCGGTGTTCAGATCCTCAATCTCCACGTGGTCTCGCGCGCTGTGGGCGTCTGTGATGCTTCCGGGGCCAAACACGATCGTTTCGATCCCGTTTGCCGCCAGATGCCCCCCGTCGGACCAGTACGTCACGCCAATCGGTGCTTCATCCAAGCCAGTCTGCCGACACACTTGCGCCGCGGCTTTGGCAAGCTTCGTTTCCGCAGCTGTCCCCAGTGGAACATGCGGGACATCTCGAGTCATCGGCATCTCGATCACTTCACACTTCAACCCCTCGACCGGGGCACAGATCGCCGAAACAAGCTCGCGAATCTCATCCAGCGGCGCTTCTTCGCCGGGTACATATCTGCGGTCGATCTCAATCTCGCAGTTCTCCGCCACGATGTTGGGCAATGTTCCGCCACAGATTCTGCCGATATTGATCGTCGATCGGCCGAGCAACGGGTGCGTGCGTTCTGCGAGTTTTGGACCCAATTCGTCTTCCAGCACGGCGACGATCCGAGCTGCATACGAGGCTGCATTGACGCCCTTCTCCGGGCAACTCCCATGCGCGCCGAGCCCTTCAAGCAGAACCCTCAGGAACGAGGCGCCCTTGTGCGCCAGTGCGACCCGCAGCTCCGTCGGCTCTCCGACCACAGCGTACGTCGCGAGAACTCCCGCATCGACCAACGCCTTGACACCAATCGACCCAGTCTCTTCACCGATCATGCCGGCAAACACCAGGTCACCCGCTAGCTCGCCCGGTCCCTCTTCCGCAATCGAAGCCATCGCGCAGCACATTGCCGCCACGGCTCCCTTCATGTCGCAAGCACCTCGTCCCCAGAGCACGCCATCTTCCACGCGAGGAGCGAACGCATCCGGCATGTCTCCCGCCGGCACCGTATCAAGATGCCCGTTGAGCATTAGGCTCGGCCCTTCGCCGCCGCGAATCCGAGCAACCACATTCGCCCGGTCGCCCTCGGCAGGCGATAGACTCGCTTCGATTCCGTGATCCGAGAACCACTCGACAAGGTGATGTGCAACGTCTACCTCGCGCTGAGGAACATCGACATGACTCTCAAGAGCAATGAGTCGTTTCGTTAGCCTGAGCAGCTCCTCATAGTCCATAGCGACCTGTTCCGCCATTATCCCCTCCTGCTGGGAGCTAGCTTGGTCATCTTGCCCTCGGCGGCCGCTTCCTTCGCGATCTCTCGAAGCTTGAACTTCTGGATCTTCCCGGATTGCGTCATCGGGAATTCGTCGAGGATCTCGACGTACCGCGGTACCTTGAAGTTCGCGATCTCCCCAACGCAGTAATCGACGATTTCCCGCGGATCGATCGTCACGCCGTCACGAGGGATGATATACGCAGCCGCGACCTCGCCGAATACGTCGTCTGCCATTCCGATAACGGAGACGTTCTGCACCTTCGGATGCGTGAACAGATACTCCTCGATCTCCGCCGGATAGACGTTGAACCCGCCACAGATGAGCATGTCCTTCTTCCGACCGACAATCTTGACGTATCCTTCGGCGTCCATCGTTGCCAGATCTCCCGAGTACAACCAGCCTTCGGCATCAATCGCTTCGGCCGTTACGTCGGGCATCTTGTAGTAGCCCATCATCACGTTGTAGCCGCGGCATGCCAGCTCGCCCATATCATCGGTCGGTACCGGCGCATGATCATCATCAGCGATCTTCACCTCAATCCCGTCCAGGGCACGACCCACCGTTTCGACACGTCGCTCGATCGAATCATCGAACCGCGTCATCGTGATCACCGGCGACGCCTCGGTAAGTCCGTATGCAATCGAGACGTTGCAGTGCAGCTCCTCCATGGTTCCCTTCATCACTTCAATCGGACAGGGAGCGCCCGCCATAATCCCCGTCCTCAGCGTCGAAACGTCGTAGGATGACCCGTCATCCTTCCCCTTCCGGTTCTCCTCCAACTCGAGGACGAACATCGTCGGCACGCCGTACAGCACAGACACTCCGAACCGCTCGACCAGTTCGAGCGCTTCCCTCGGCTTGAATACCTGCATCGGCACCATCGACGCCCCCCACGTGATCGATCCGGCGATCCCCATCACGCAGCCGAAGCAGTGAAAGAACGGAACGCCCAACAGGAAGACATCCTCCTCGGATGTGTGCAGCACCTCGGTGACCTGTTCGGCGTTCTTTGCGATGTTGTGATGTGACAGCATCGCACCCTTGGGGTTTCCGGTCGTCCCCGAAGTATAGAGAATGAAGACATTCTCCGTCGGTTCACACGATGCCTCGCGATCGGCCAGCTTGTCGTCCGCCAGCCGTTCAGCCCCGCAGACCACGACTTCATCGAAGCGATCCATCGCCTCTCCAGTCTCCCTGCCGACGATGATCACATGCTTGAGGTTCGGCAGATTCTCGCGGATCTCTTCGATCACCGGTACGTAGTCGATGCCGACGAACGCGTCCACAGCGAACAACGTGGTCGCCTCGGAATCGTTGAGGATGTACTCCACCTCATGGGTCTTGTACCGCGTGTTCATCGGTACAACCACCGCGCCGATCCGAGCGATCGCATAGTACGCAACCACCCACTCGGGGATATTGGGCATCCACAGGCCGACCTTGTCGCCCTTGGCTACGCCGCGCTCAAGCATCCCGCGTGCTAGGCGGTCGACTTGCGCGTTCAACTCCGCATACGTCAGCGTCATACCACTTGGATCCAGAATGGCCTGTCGCTCCGGGTAGCGTTCGGTCGTCTCTCGCAGCACCTGGGACAGCGTTCTCATGCATCCACCTCGCTCTTGGCTGTGTTAGCAGAAATTATCGGATACGTGAAATCCCACCGCAAGCTGGTCCCAAGCCACGCGCTACCGTACAATGCGGACTCCGCGCATCTGCGCTGGGAAGCCGAAGTCAGCTAGGAGTCAACCATGATCCCCGCGATTTCCTTTGTCGGCCATCACAACAGCGGCAAGACCCGCCTCCTCTCGCGTCTGATTCCCTACCTCGTCGGTCAGGGGCTGCGTGTCGGCGCGGTGAAACACGCCCCACACCTCAGGAGAAGCGCTGAGGACACCACGGATAGCGGCGTCCTCACCACGGCTGGTGCTGAGCCTGTCTTGCTTCTCGGTGAGTCCAACGCCGTGCTGACATGGACTCAGATCGAGATCGAGACGACAGAGGAGATGCTCGGCAGGCTGTTTCCGCACTGTGATCTTGTCCTTGTCGAGGGGTTCAAGCACGGGCCGCTTCCCAAGATCGAGGTGTTTCATCGAGGTCACGATGCTGCGCGAGAACCGCTCGCCGGTGAGATCGACGTCCTTGCCGTTGTGACGGACGAGCGGATTGCGGCCCCCGACGGCACTCTGGTCTTCACGCCACGACAGATCCCACAGATCGCCGAGCTGGTCGAGTCGACGCTCCTCTAGACAGACCACGTGGGTTCGATTGCGCCCCCACCGGGGCTGTGATACTCTCGTTCCGTAATGAACAGTGTTCCCGCCGCACATAATGCAGCTCCGACGATGCAAGCCGCCGCCACGCTCTATCTCGTCCCTCGCGCCCTGGATCGTCTTCTCGAGGGACGCCGCTTGGCCGCCCCATTGCTGTCACGCTCCGAATCCGATACGCGCATGGCGCTGCGAGGCACCCACCCGGACCTGATCGAACTGGTCCCGCCGGAGAAGAAGCACCAGATCGGGATCGATCAAGTTCGTGCGGTGATCCGCGTGGGACAGTTCTCTCCGGTTCAATCGCGCCGAAAGGTCTGTCTTGTGCCGCGAGCCGAAGCGCTTACACCACAAGCCGCCAACGCGCTGCTCAAGATTTTGGAGGAGCCGCCGCGTGAGCTCGCGTTCGTGATCCTCGCCGAACACCCCAACGATCTGCTGCCAACCATCGTTTCCCGATGCCGGATCGTTCGGATTGCTCCTGCGGCGCGGAGCGACCTGATTCATCGGCTCACAGAAGCAGGCTATTCGGAGGCCGACGCCGGCTGGCTCGCCGGGATTCCACTCCGCGACGGTGACACCGACCGTCTCGTGTCCACGCCTATCGAGATCTCAACGGCCCGCGCCACCGCGGTCGTTGCGTTGCGCGGCGGGACAATCGTTGATCTTGCCGCAATGGCACTCGGCGATCAGCCGATCCATCGCCTTGAGGCGCTCCTGCAGGTTCTACGAAGAATCGCGCAACAGGATCCCTCCTTATTGACAACCGGCGTACGCACGCTTGCCGCGCAGGACCGGGACACCTTGGCCCAGTTTCTTCATGAGCTGCTTGCAGTCTGCCACGCATTGGTTCGATCGTCCTGCGATCGCGTTTACCCTTTGGCAGAGGCCGCAGATCCTCGCAACAGCCTTGGGAATGAACAACTCCGCAACCTCTGCCATGCAATCGACGACGCGCACCGTTCGATCGATGTCTATACGCCTCCTGAGGCTGTTCTGCTATCCTTGATGATGACACCGGGAGATGATCTCCATGGCCACTGATCGTGTGGTGCTCGTTCGCATCCATAACCTCGACCGCGAGACAGCCTGCCTCAATGCAGGCACCATCCCGGTCACGCCTGGAGCATCGTGCGTCGTCGAACACAACGGCCTGCGCCTTGGTGTGATGCTCAATGAACTCGAGGCGGGCGCCGGCTTGAGCGATCAGCTCGAGCGGGTCTTGCGCATCGCATCTCAGCGCGATCTTGACACGCATCGCTACAACCAGGCGGACGCGGAACGGATCTTGTTCTCCACCCGCGAGGTCGTCAGCCGTCACAAGCTCCCGATGCACCTTGTCGCCGCCGAATACACGCTCGACCGAAAACACCTGCGTATCTATTTCACAGCGCCGCATCGGGTCGATTTCCGTGGCTTGCTCAGGGATCTCTCCGGTCGGTACGGCACCCGGATCGAACTCCGTCAGATGGGTGCGAGGGATGAAGCGCGCATCAAAGGTGGTATCGGACGCTGTGGTCTGGAGATCTGCTGCCATCGTTTCCTCCATGAACCAAATCCGGTTCCGATGGAGATGGCCTACGACCAGGAGCTGTTTGTGTCCCCAGAGCGGATTACCGGCTGCTGCGGTCGGCTAATGTGCTGTCTTGCCTACGAGCATGAGACCTACAAGCGCGCATTGGCCCGCCTCCCTGAACTCGGTGCACACGTCTCCTGGAATGATCGGCACGGCAAGATCATCTCTCACAACATCTTCCGAAACACCGTCACCATCCTCACCAACGACCGTGAGCGTGTCGAGGTCGACGGTGCGGAGGTCAAGGTGCTACAGCCGGGAAAGCGTCGCCGGAGATAAGGCAACCGCCATCTCGTTGGAGGATCTCCCATTCCCTCTCGGAGAGCGTCGCCTCAACCTGAGCCGCCTCAGCCGTGTAGCGGACAATCCGAGCCCTGCCCGAGGTCGTTAGCGGGGCAAGCTTGTGCAAGACACGCAACGGGAACGTAAACTCGATCTGCCGATCGCTTGGGAAGACGGTGGATGCGATCCGCTCCTTGAGTCGGTCGATGTGGCGTCCCCGCAACGCGGAGATGCCGATCCCATCGATCCCGTGCGGCACGCCATTCGGGCACAGATCGACTTTGTTTAGGACGTTCAGCGTATCCGGCCGTTCCGCCTGTTCGTGGAACACTTCCGCCTCGAGGATCTCCTGCACAACACGATGATCTTCCAACCAGGACGGCTTCGAGCAATCGACGACATGGATCAGCAGATCGGCATGCTGTGCCGCCTCGAGCGTGGCGGCGAATGCGGGAACGAGATGATGCGGTAGCTCCCGGATGAAGCCCACCGTGTCGGCGAACAACGCAACTCTTCCTGACGCCAGCGTACCGCGCCGAACCACCGAATCAAGCGTGGCAAACAGCTTGTCCTCTACAAAGGCGTCCACATCGCACAGCCGATTGAGAAGCGTCGACTTGCCGCTGTTCGTGTAGCCGACAAGCGCGATCCGCGGGATGTCGGTCTTCATCCGTCGCTTGCGCCGCACGGCTCGTTCGGCCGTTGCCTTGACGAGCCGACGTTCCAGCGTGTGGATTCTTCGGTTGATCTTGTTCCGATCCAACTCAAGCTGCGTCTCGCCCGGCCCACGTGTCCCGACGCCTCCGACGGCGCGCCCACCAGCACGCGTCATCGATTGTCCCCAACCTCGAAGCCTTGGCATAAGGTAGCGCAACTGAGCCAATTCAACCTGCAGCCGTGCCTCTTTCGTCGCCGCTCGTTGAGCGAAGATGTCGAGGATCAACTGCGAACGATCGATCACTTTCCGCCCGATCGCGTCCTCCAGGTTGCGAGCCTGTGCAGGGGACAGCTCGTTGTTGAACAAGATAGCATCCGCACCAAGCTCCGCCGCGGCTGCCTGCACTTCCTCGACCTTCCCTCGCCCGACGAACGTCGCCGGATCCGGACGGTGTCGATGCTGTACCACGGTCGCCAGGGTGCTGATTCCCGCGGTATCGGCAAGTGACTCGAGCTCAACGAGCATCCTCACATCATCCGCGCCGTCCGAGATGCCGACCAGGATCGCGCGCTCGCTTCCATAGACGCGAGCCCGCGTTCCCAGCCGATCCTCGATCAGCGGCTTAGTCTCGCGAGAGTTCGGCACGTCGTTCAATGTTGGCTCCCAGACTTCGCAATTTCTCGTCAAGGCACGAATATCCTCGATCAAGGTGTTCCAGATGTGTCACGATCGTCTGCCCCTGTGCGGCGAGGCCGGCAAGGACCAACGCCGCGCCCGCGCGGATATCGGTTGCCGCGACCGTCTGTCCCTCGAGTGCATCCACTCCGGTGATCGTCAGCACCGACCCATCTCGGGAGATCTGCGCTCCCATCCGCCCGAGCGCCTCAGTATACGCAAAGCGGCCCTCGAACACGGTCTCCGTAAGGCTTCCCGTTCCATTGGACAGGGCTTGGTACGCAACGAACGGAGGATGCAAATCGGTCGGGAATCCGGGATGCGGCGCCGTAGCGATCCGAACCGCGAGCGGTCGGCTTGGGCCTTCCACTGTGACTGCGTCATCGGCAATCGCCACCCCTGCGCCGCTTGCTTCGAGCGGTTCGAGGAATGGCGCAAGATGATTCCCACGCGCTCCGCGCACCGTGATCGCCCCCCCCGAGATCGCAGCGGCAAGCAAGAACGTTCCCGCTTCCATGCGATCGGGGATCAGGGTATGCTCCGCCCCCCTCAGTCGCTTCTGCCCGACGATCTTGTACGCACCATCGTCGAGTGAAATCTCGGCTCCCATCTTCCGGAGCAGGCATGCCAGCTCTTCCACCTCCGGTTCGATCGCGCCGTTCTCGATGATCGTCTCGCCTTTCGCAAGTGTCGCAGCCATTAGGATCTGTTCCGTTGCACCGACAGACGGGTACGGCAGACGGATCCGTGCACCGACCAATTGATCGGAGCGCACCGAGACCACGCTGCCGCTCTCTTCCACACGCGCCCCAAGCGCACGTAGACCGTCCAAGTGAAGATCGATCGGGCGGCGCCCAATCGCACAACCTCCTGGAAGAGGAACCACGGCCCGACCTAGGCGGGCGAGTAGCGGCGCGAGAACGAGGAATGACGCGCGCATCTGCCGAACCGAATAGGCGTCCGCCTCGGTTGAGAGAGGACCTTCACCCAAGATGGAAACATGATGATCGTGCCGAATCACCCGTGCGCCAAGGGCGCCAAGTGTGAATAGGATCGTGCTGATATCCCTCAGCCTCGGCACGCGATGCAGAACAACCGGTTCATCGGTCAACAGCGCTGCGATGCAGGCCGGAAGCGCGGCGTTCTTGGCTCCTTCGACGATGATCTCCCCGGACAGCGGCACGCCGCCCTCGATCCGAAGCGCCTCCATCGGCTAGGGAAGGTAGCGAAGCGGATCGATGGGAAACTCGCCGTTTCGGATTTCGAAGTGAAGATGTGGACCGGACGAAATCCCCGTATTGCCGGATACCGCGACCTGCTGGCCGATCTCCACGTAGCGCCCCGGCGAGACTAGCGCGCTTGACAGATGCCCGTACATGGAGTAGTACCCGTCAGAGTGTTCAAGGACTAGCACATTCCCATACCCGGGTTGCTCACCGTAGAACATCACTTCGCCGGCTGCACCGGCGCGAATGATCGTTCCCTCCGGCACATCGATGTCGATTCCATCGTGATGGTGCCGGTTGCCGAGAACAGGATGCACGCGCCAGCCGAACGTTGAGACGACCTCGCCATCCACCGGCCAGATGAAACGGGTTTTCTCTCCTCGCGACAGGCGAACCACATCGTCCCAGAACGTCGTCACGACAGCCGGAACAAGGAGTCGATCTCCGGCATAGATCGTCGATGTCGTCGTGATCCCATTCGCCGATGTGAGCGTCTCGATCGGCACGCCATAGGTGATGGAAATGTCGGTCAACGTCTGTCCAGCCTGCACGATGTGCACAACCCCTTTCTGGGATGCATACAATACCTGGCCCGGCTGAAGCTGTCCGTCGCCAAACAGGCGATTGCTTGCCAGAAGAGTCGATTCGCTGACACCTAGCTCCGAAGCGATGTCCGCGACGCTCTCCCCATCGGCGACGCTGCGCTCGATGATACCGTTCTCAATCGCCGGCAACGGTGTTACAGGACCGTCATCGTCGGCAATCGGGAAGACGTCAAGCGGAATATCATCCGTAGATACGGGGGACGTATCGCCTTGGGCGATCGACGTTCCGTCATCGTCGATGATCGTCAATCCGTCGTCGCGTCGAGAGCAACCGGAGCGAAGAAGAACCGGGACAAGGATCGCTGCGAGAACCAACAAAACCACGATCGCAACACGGTCTTTGCGGATCGGCTTCTTCGGCTGATAGCGATCGCTGTAGCTAGTCACTACTCATCAACTCAAGGAACTGGTCGTTATCCTTGGTCGCCTCCATCTTTCCTTTGACGAATTCCATCGCCGCCTGTGGATCATTGAGTTGCGACATCATCTTACGGAGGATCCACACGCGGTTCAATTCCTTCTCGCCAAGGAGGAGCTCCTCCTTGCGTGTCGCGCTCTGTTCAATATCGATCGCGGGGAATACCCGTTTATTCGCCAGACCGCGATCGAGGATCAGCTGCATGTTCCCCGTTCCCTTGAATTCCTCGAAAACCACTTGATCGAGCTTGCTCCCGGTGTCGACCAATGCCGTTGCGATAATCGTGAGGCTTCCCCCGTGCTCGATGTTGCGCGCTGCTCCGAAGAACTCCTTCGGCTTGTACAACGCGGAGGGATCCATGCCTCCGGACAGCAGCTTGCCGGAGGCGGGTATTGAGAGGTTGTACGCCCGCGCAAGTCGGGTCACGGAGTCCATCAACACGACGACATCCTGACCAAGTTCAACAAGCCGTTTCGCGCGGTCGGTCACAAGCTCCGCAATCCGAGTATGGTGTCGAGGCTCCTGATCAAATGTTGCCGCAACAACCTCACCCTCAGGAACAGATCGCTTGAAGTCTGTGACCTCCTCTGGACGCTCGTCTACGAGGAGAACGAACAGCTTCGCGTTCGGGTGGTTGGCGATGATCCCGTTGGCAATCTGTTTGAGTAGCGTCGTCTTCCCGGCCATCGGGGGCGAGACAATCAACCCGCGCTGGCCCTTTCCGATCGGGCAGAACAGATCGATGATGCGCGTTGAGATGTCGTTCGAGTCGTGCTCCAACCGGTACATCTCGTCTGGATGAAGCGGCACGAGATCCTTGAATTGCAGCCGCCTTCGCGACTCGTTCGGATCGAGACTGTTCACACTCTCCGCCTTCTGCAGCGCGAAGTAGCGCTCATCGTTCTTGGGGGCCCGGATCATCCCGGTGATCATGTCGCCGTCACGAAGCGCGAACCGCTTGATCTGCGACGGAGACACGTACACATCCGTTCGCCCCGGCAGACAGCTCTCCCCTCGCAGGAACCCATACCCATCTGGATGCAACTCCAGGATGCCGTCGGTGAAGTGGAGCTGATGTCCCTTGGCGACATGCGCCATCACCAATCGAAGGAGATCATCCCTTCCAGACTGCTTGTTGTTCTTCAACCCGAGTCCGTCGGCGCACTCAAGCAGCTCGTCGATCGTCTTTTCACGCAGCTCGCGAACTTCCATCATCGAAATCACCTCAGAACTGGATGCCTCTACAGACAATCAGTGCAGTCGCACCAAGATACGAAGCCAACAGAATCGCTGAGTCAACCCCGATCCCAAGAATCCGCCGCCGGGAACGCGCGCCCAACGACACCATTGCCACTACCGTCAGCAAAACGCCGCAGACTGCGACGATGATCTGATCGTTCTCTCCTCCTCGCAGACTCGCGAAGATAGAGCCTTTGCGGTACGCGACATCCGCAAAGAAGATCGTCAAGATATTGAACATGTTCGAGCCAAACAGGTTCCCCACAATCATGTCGTGCGCGCCGATGCGCAATGCGCCGATCGACGTGGCCAACTCAGGCAGTGAGGTCACAATCGCAACAAGGATCGCTCCCATGAAAGATGTCGAGAGACCAGACATCGATGAGATGTCCTTGCTCGCTCGAACCAAGAAAATGCCGGACACTACGATCACCGCAGCACAGACCACGAATCCGATGATCGCCGCCTTGAGGGAGAGCACCTCTCCCCTCGGCTCCTCCTCTACAACTTCATGGCGCTCGGCGTGAAACAACAGGCATACCCCTGCGACATACCCCGCGAGAATCATGAAGCTGATCGGACTGACACCGAACAGTGTCGTTCGCGACGCCATTACAATGCCGAGCACCCCAAACAGTGTCAGCAATACGGCGATGCCGCCGCTAAGGGTGTGATACCCGCGCGCTTTCAACAGGAACGGACCGCGCCCGAGCAAGAGGATGTCCATCACCGCGATGATGACGACATTGAATAGGTTGCTCCCGAACGCGTTTCCCAAAGCGATGTTCGGAACATCCAGCGTCGCACCCGAGATCGTCGTGGTCATCTCGGGGATCGAAGTCAGCGTTGCAAGAAAGAGAAGGCCGATCCATCCTTGACCGATCCCAGTTCGGTTCCCCAGCGCCTCTCCATACGGTGCAAGCCGGATGCCTGCGCCAATGATCCCGGCTGCCGCCAAGATAAACGTTACCCAAGGCAGAATCATCCGATCTCATCTCCGTTGCAACGATCCCGTCTTTCCATGTCGCGATTCCTCTTCATGACTTGCGTGGACTCCAGGCACTCGTCGTCGGGCGTGCCGGACGACCCAAGGGCTGTGCGTTCAGCTGTACGCCCAGTCGCACTGGTATTAGAGCTTCTTGAACAGCCACTTCACCATATCTCCGTACATCCTCAAGCGATCGAGGCTTCCCTGGAGGAATCCTCGCTTCTCTTCCTTCAGAATGTGCGTCACGCCGTCCAATTTCACGTATTCCTTCCGCCAGCCTTCTTTTGCAGCCAACCGAGACAGCGTCATTTCGATCCCATACTTCATGTCGTCCACGTTCTCCTGAGCGCGCTCCCATAGCCTTCGAGGGATGATTCTCTGTCCGGACGCATACGGGTTGATCTTCTGCGCAAGGTCCGTATTCTTCCGCCCATCAGAGAACACGCCCACAACCATATCGAGCCTCTCATCACGATACGCTCGAACCATCCGGTCGACGTGCTCCGCGGTCAATCCCACCAGATCGGCGTCGAGGAACAGCAACGTGTCGTACTGTGCTTCGGATACGCCGACGGCCAGTGCCGCCGCTTTCCCTCGGTTCTCGGGAAGCGTTACAACACGAACGGGGAACGCGCTCGCTTCTATCGTTGTCCTGTCTTCCGATCCATCGTCGACGACGATGATTTCGTGGACGAGCAAGCTAGCCACGACAGGTTGAAGCACAGCGCTGATCCGCCCAGCCTCGTTGTATGCAGGTACCACCACGGAAACTTGCATGGGAATGCTGGTGATGCGGACGACAGTGGATCATCGCCCCATCCCTTCACAAAACGGATTCTATCGCTTGGCTTCGATCAAGTCAATTTCGGGGATATCTCGGGGCTCCGCTCATCCCTCTGAGCTGAACCATCGGATCACGTCGCCGACCAGCTCCGTACGGCCCGCATAGGTCTCGATCGGAACAGGTAACGAGTCGATGAAGCGATGTCCGTAGCTGCGAGACAGAACACGCTGATCGGTCAGGACGACAATCCCGTGATCGTCTTTGGTTCGAATCAGCCGACCAACGCCCTGGCGCAGCTTCAAGATCGCCTGTGGCAAGGACAGCTCCCAAAACGCGTCCCGCCCCTCGCGTGCCATCCGATCGGCCAGAGCCGATAGAATCGGATCGGTCGGCACGGAGAACGGAAGACGCGTGATCAGCAGGAACTCCATGTCGTCGCCCGGAAGATCAACGCCTTCCCAGAAGCTCTCGGTTCCAAGGAGTATTCCTGCTCCCTGATGAGCGCGGAACCGTTCGACAAGCTTGCTCCGAGGCCCATCCGTTCCCTGAGCAAACGTTGCGATCTCCGGCGGGATCTTCCCAAGAACGGAGCGGAGCATCTTGTACGATGTGAAGAGGGCCAGCCCCTTCCTCTTCAGCTGAACCGCCAGTGTCCCCATCAGACCCGCTAGCGCCTCCGCGTACGCGTCGTCATCCTCGTTGATGGGAGGGAAATACCCCGGCACAATCACCTTCATTCGTTCCCGAAAGGAGAACGGGCTCTCAACCACGGCGGTCTTGACCCGCAACACGCCGTCGGTCAGGCCGATCGAGCGACTCAAGTACTCGAAATCCCCGCCGAGCGACAACGTAGCCGATGTGAGAACGACGGACTCAACCTTTGGATAGAGCAGCTGCCGGAAGAACGGTGCTACGTCCAGCGGTGTGGCGTGGAGTGTCACACCGTCGTACTCCCGCTCGTACCAATGAACGGTGTTCTCATCCGGGGGGGCGGTGATCGAGCGTGCGATATCCCCCAGGCCGACAATCCGATCGATGTGTCCCTCGAGCTCTTTCAGCGTCTCCTCTTCCTTCAACTTCCCTCCGAGCCGATCCAACGCCATTTCCAGGCCCTCGAGCGCGGCCGTCGCATCGTGAATCCGTGGCTCCACACCGGAGAGCGAAGAGAACGTGCCTCGCCGCTCTTCAGGAAGCTTGCGATCCAGACTCCGGAACAGCGCTGCCGATGCCCTCCGCAAGACAGACACGTCGTCGATTGCCTGCTTCCGGCTCGCATCGTCGGGGGAGACAGACACCCGCTGGAGCCAGCCCGGGCGTCGCCTTGTCGGCGCGAGTTCATCCGCAACGCGACCGATAATCCGCTCGGAGAGGCTTCTTGTGAATGCCGTTCGGGCCGTCGCTTCGAGACTGTGTGCTTCGTCGACGATCAGATGACTGTATTTTCCCAGGACAACACCGCCAACCGCCAGATCCCCAAGCAACAGAGAGTGGTTCACCACGACCAAGTCGGCCTTCCTAGCCCGGCGACGCGCCGCAATGGAGAAGCAATCATCCAGAAACGGGCAGAACGCACCCACACAGTGGTTCGATGCATCACACAATCGTCCCCACAATCCGCGCGCTGTTGGGTCGCTCAAGAACGCCGCGTTCTCATCGATGTCACCGGTTTCGCTCTCCACAAGCCACCGAGCGAGCGTGGCAAGAGCTACTCGACGCTCCTCTTCGAGGCTGCCAGTCATCTCACCCACAAGCATCTGCCAGCGGCGGAGGCAAAGGTAGTTCTCCCGCCCCTTCAGTAGCGCGACTCTCAGGTCAAGGCCGAGATGCTTCAAGAGAAACGGCAAGTCTTTCTCGTAGAGCTGCTCTTGAAGCTGCTTCGTTCTCGTCGAGACGATGACACGTGATGCGCGGTCGCCGGCGAGCTTCAGGATGGCGGGAACCAGATAGGCAAACGTCTTGCCCGTTCCGGGACCGGCTTCCACAAGAAGCGCTTCGGCATCTCGAAGCGCTGCCTGCACCTCCTCCGCCATCGCCAGTTGCCCGACGCGCTCCTCGTATGTGGGAAGAGCTTGTGCAATCGCCCCGCCTGCCCCAAGCACACCTGCAACGTCAGGTTCGCTCCATTCCACAGCACGCTCACTCGGCTTCGCAATGGGCTGCTCCATCTGCGGACGATCGGGGCGCGGAATTAACAGAATCCTATCGAACACCCCCCCCAGTGGAGGGGGTAGCAGGCGGGCCAGGAGTTCCACCAGTTGACGATCCAACCCAATCGCCTCGTTGATCAGCGCCGCAAACACCTCACGGAGACAGTTCGCGGACCTGTGCCCCTGTTGCTCAATGCCATGCAGGGCCGCCACAGACTCGATCCGGTGGTCTGAGAGTGTTGGGTGGATCACCCGTGCCAGAAGATGGAGGTCGAGCGCCTCCTCAGGAACACCTTTCGTCCCGGCAGCTGGGTAGACGGCTTGCCGAGCATCACCCTTCCCGAACCGCTCGTCCTCGCCAACCACCGCGCCGCCATCGAGCACGGCCGATACTCCGCCGAAGCGGAGGGAAACGCGACCCAAACCGAGCTGCTCCCAGGGGAGATCGATAGGCACTAGAGGAAATGCCGGAGAAGATCGATCCGCCGCACTCGTCCGACAAGCCGCCCCTCTCCATCCACGACCGGAAGGTTCTTCACACCTTTTCGGATGATCAAGTCGGCAGCGCGGAGATCGTCATCCGCTTCCGTGACGCTGACAGCGCTGGTACTCATGTACTTCTCGATCGGATCATCAGCGATCTGCCCCAGCTTGCTCGCGAGCTGATTCATGTCCGGGATGAACGACGCGCTGTGGAGCATCTCGAAGTATCCGGGCAGTGCCGCGCGGATCAGATCCTTCTCGGAGATGAACCCAATCAACACACCTTCCTCATTGACGACCGGCACATTCGGCATCTCGGCGTTGTCCAATAGGAAGATCAGCTCCCGAACCGGGAGTTCCTTCTCGACAGCCGTCAGGTCTCTCGTCATGATCTCGCGGACCTTCATAGCGCCTCCTCAGAGCCTACTCACGCTAACTGCTTCCATCTCGCTTTCGACTCGCGCCCGGTCTTCACAGATTTTCTTGTCGCTTTCAGCGCTCGCAATCCCTGCAGCCAAGCCAAACCGCAACGCCTCTTCCATCGGCGCATTCTCCACGAGCTTGTACAGAATCCCACCGAGGAATGCATCGTCCGCTCCGACGATGTTCTTGAACGAAGACGTGGAGACCTCAGCGTTGATCTCCCATACCGCATCTTCGGTAATCGCGATGTCGCCCGTAACGTGATGAGACACGATCACCGCCTCCACACCGCACGACACGACACTCTTCCCGGCCTCCACGATGTCCTCAATCGATTTGAGCTCCTTGCCCTCAAACACTACGTGCTCCCGCGTGTCAGGTTTGATGATCGTAGGACAGGCCTCAAGCGCATGCGAGAGCGCTTCGCCGCCAGCGCTGATCACGACTTTGGCGCCGCTCTCCCTTGCGATCGTGGTCAGCTCGCCGTAGATTCCCGGATCGATCCCCGGCGGCAGACTCCCAGCAAGCACCACCCACGACGCGCGCTTGACCATACGGCGGTATCGGCGCATGAACCGATCGCACTCCGGTGTCGTGATCGTTGGCCCCCGCTCGTTGATCAGGTTGGGGCTGAGATCGCGTCCGCTCTCAATCACCGTGACGTTGATCCGAGTTTCTTCGTGAATCCACGTGAAATTGGTTGTTACGCCCTTGTTCTGAAGGTATCGGACCACCACGTGTCCGGTGTTTCCGCCGACGAAGCCCATCGCCACATTATCCATCCCAAAGGCCGATAGGAACCTCGACACGTTGGCACCCTTGCCTCCTGCAGATGTCGAGCTGCGCGTAGCACGCGTAAGGAACTCCTCCTGCATGTGCTGGCCAATCTTCAGCTTGTCTACCCAGTACACCTTGTCGACCGCCGGATTGAGCGTGACCGTTACAATCATTTCATACCCTCTATCCCCTCGTGCGCAACAACCGATCCTGCCAGGCCACCGCTTGAAGCAGCTTCAATCCGAACGATGGCCAACTCCCCGATTGTCCCTTCGCGAGCGACGATCGTTCTGTGATCCTCCGCTCGGCCGATGTAGCCGCCGGTTCGCGCGGTTGCCTCGAACAACACCTGCACATCGCGCCCGACCCATTGCTCGTTTTCTTCCATCGCGATCTGTCGCTCCCGCTTGAGGACACGCTCCAGCCGCGCGCGCTTCGTCGACACCGCTACATCATCCTCTACTCGGGCACTACGAGTCAATGGACGCGGAGAGTACTTCGCAGCGAAAATCGATCCGAACCGCACCCTGTCGATCAACGCCATCGTCTCCTCGAACTCCGCATCCGTCTCACCTGGGTACCCGACAATCAGATCGGTCGTGATGTTGAGTCGATCGATCCGGTCTCTCGCCGCATCGATGATCTCCAAGTATCGTTGCACGGTGTAGCCGCGGTTCATCGACGCAAGGATACGATCGCTTCCGGACTGGGCCGGAAGGTGAAGATGGTTGCAGATCGCCGGCTCCGCTCGCATCACATCGAGCACGTCATCGGTCATATCCCGCGGGTGAGATGACGTGAATCGGATGCGATCGATCCCCGTTCGGGCCACACGTTCGAGCAACAACGCAAATCCACCGAACGCCGGTCGATCGGTCCCGTACGCATTCACGTTCTGCCCGAGCAACAGGATCTCACGCGTTCCCGCCTCAACAAGATCCTCCACTTCACGTAGGATCGAGTCTGGATCACGGCTCCGCATCGGTCCACGCGCATACGGCACCACACAGTACGAGCAGAAATTCGAGCAGCCTTCAGTAATCGTCACCATGGCGGCGATCCGGCTGCTTCTTACATGCGGGAGTTCGTCGATCGCCGTTGGAGCGGCACACGATGTAACCCGTGACCCGACCTTTCTAGCTTGATCGATGAGCGCTGGAATCGCGTCATGACCGGAGGAACCGAAGACGAAGTCAATCGCCGAAAACCGAGACAGCAATGAATCCCCGCGGACCTGTCCCAGGCACCCGCCGACGCCAAGCACCACGTCGCGCTTTCGTTTCTCCTCGACGACCGCTCCAATCCGCCCATAGACCTTATCTTCCGCCTTCTGGCGAACCATACAGCCGTTGAATAGCACGACATCTGCCAGCTCGATGCGATCGACCAACTCGTATCCTGCTTCGACCATCGCGCCAGCCAGCCCCTCCGACTGGTGGAGGTTCATTTGGCAGCCCCACGTCTCGATATGCAGCCGCTTCGTCATATTCCTGAACGGAGGATACTCAATCGTCCGATCGCTTTCCATCGCCGTACGGAACAGCATCCTCGCCGATCCTGCCGCCGGGTGGCCCAGAGGGCGAGCCGTCCGTTACACTCGTGCTGATATGATCCTGCGCCGCTGCGATCGCTACCTGCTGCGAGAGATGCTTGGACCGTTTCTGCTTGCGCTTGTCGGACTGCTCCTGTTCCTTCTCCTCAATATCGTCCTGTCACTCACGCCGTTGATGGTCGATCGAGGTGTTGGGATGATGACACTCCTACGCCTGGTCATCCTCGAGCTCCCCAAGCTGTTTGTCCTTGCCGTCCCCATGGCAGCGCTGTTCGCGACGTTCCTGGGGCTCGGCCGTCTGATGCATGATCGCGAGATCATGGCCTTTGAGTCGATCGGAATCTCTCTACGCCGGATCCTGCTGCCGCTGATCGGTGCAGCGGCGCTGATCAGCGTGTTCGACTTCGCAATCAACAACTGGGCTGCGCCGGCTTCCGAGAGGGCGTTTCAAAGAACATACCTTGAGGTCGTGTTCCGGCAATCGGTTCCCCGGATCACTCCCAATGCCGTGTTCTCCGGGCCGGACAATCTGTTCTTCTACGTTCGCCGCTACGATGCCAACACTCGAACGCTTCATGACATACTGATCTACGACACGAAAGGCGAGCTGTTTCCTGCGGCCCCCGACGCTGAGACACAGATCGCGCTGATCACCGCCGAGACGGGGGAGTGGACCGAACAGACATGGGAGCTTCACAGCGGTCGAACGTACGGCTTCGACAACCAAGGCAGGCTGATCTACTCCGGCGACTTCGAGCGCCTCGCCGTGCCGGTAGATCGGAGCGTAGAGCAGATCCTGAGCCAATCCCGTTCGCCTGATGAGATGGGAATCGCGGAGCTTCTTTCCCGTGTTGCACAGGCTTCGAGTTCCGGCCAACACACCGAATCGTATGTTCTCGAGATCCATCACAAGATCGCTCTTCCCCTAGCCACCATCGTGTTCGTCCTTCTGGGCGGAACGCTCAGCTTCACGTTCGGCGCTCGCGGCCGTGCCGTTGGGATCATCGTCAGCCTTCTGCTGATCAGTGTCTTTACCGGCCTTCTCTGGTGGACGCAGGCGCTCGGACAGCGGGGTGCAATGCATCCGATTCTCGCGGCTTGGCTCCCCAACCTTCTGTTCGGAACGATCGGATTGCTGCTGTTTCTTCGGGTCGACCGCTTGGCGTCTCGCGACCTGCTCCGCCGGATGAAACGGTTCATCCCGTTTCTCGCTGTTGTCGGTCTCATCTCCCTTGCGTGCGGTGGAAGCGACATCCCTTTGTATCTCAACGCCAATGAGCTATTCATCTCGGCCGATCGAACCGAGGTTCGCGCCGAAGGCGCCGTCGATGCATCGTTTGAAGAGATCACCCTGTCCGCCGACATGCTTCAACTTCACCAGGCTCCCGACGGCCAGTGGCTGTTCGAAGCAACCGGCAACGTCCGCCTCGCGATAGAAGACGGCCTTTCTCTCTCTGGAGATCGACTTGCCGCAACCGTTGAGGTTACGGATACCGGCACACTGACCCGCTCCCTGGAAGCGGGTCAATTCAGTGGTGAGAGTCCGTTCGTCAACTCAGCCGGCGAGGATCACACGATCTTCTTCCGCGGCGAGTCCGGAGAGATCAGCTTCGATGATACAGGCGAGCCCGAGTTGATCGACGTGCGGCAAGCGGAGATCACCACATGCAACTGCTGCGATATCCCGTTCCAGTCGCAGCCGTACACGCTACGCACTGCGCGTCTTCAGCTGTATCCCAAGCGGCTTCTCGTTGCCTACAGCCTCACGGCCCGCGTCGCCGGCGCATCCACGTTCTGGCTTCCTGTCTACGTGACTCCACTCGAAGACACACTAGAAAGCCCTCTGTTCCCGGCGATCGGTCGCAGCGGGCTTCGCGGCTGGTTCCTCAAGTGGAACGTCCCGTTCTATCTCACGGAGAATCTATACGGCAGCATCCTCTTCGACTACTACAACGCATTCCACGAACTCGGCGGTGGACTCGTTCTTCGCTACGCCGTGGGTACACACACAGGGTCCATTGACACCTACTACCTTCCTGCCAAGATTGGCGACACCATCGCGCGACTGTCGTTCGACCATTCGTTTGGCCTCGGGAAATCATGGCGTGGCAGCGGCTCGCTCGACTACGAGGCTCGTGGAGACGATGAATCGTTGACGTTCTCCGCCAATGCAAGTGGGCAGCTTGGAGATTGGCGTCTCGACGTATCGGCAGTTCGCGACTGGAAGGAATCGGACGGAATCATCACGGAACGCGTGCCCGAGTTGTCTCTGGCACGCACACCGTTTCGGTTGGCCTTTGCATCGGTCACGCCGAGCCTGAGGGTGGGATTGGTCCGCGAGTGGACCGGTGATGTGCGAACCGGCCAGGCGCTAAGGCTGAGCGGGAACACGTCGGCCGAGGTCGATCCGTTCCATGCCGCGGGCTTCACGCTCGCCCCATCCTGCGCCGTGTCCTTCACCCGTTACACAGGCAGTGCAGTCGATCTCACCCGAACCGCGCTAACCGTTTCGATCCCAGCAACACGAGATGGCCTGAAACTTCAGTACGACGGAGCCTTCGTGTCTGCCGCCAGCCCGTTCGACTTCGATCAGATCGAGACGAAGCAGCATATCGGGTGGGAAATCGCCCGGACCGGGCCAGCCAACCTCCGGATCGACGGCGGATTCAACCTGATGGCTGGAACCGCGGACCCGGTTGCCATCGCGCTGTCATGGGGAAACCGTCTCTCATGGACGCTCTCCCTCTCCTACCAGCTCGAAACGGCGCTTCTCGACACCATCATTCTTCGAGGAGATTGGTCGCTCGAGCCATTCGGAGCATCGTGGAAGATCCCCTATGACCCGGCCGTCTTGAGGCTCGATCCGATCGAATTGGAGCTCACCGCGAAGCAAGAGTCCGTCAAGTTGCTCGCGAAACTCACCGTGGATCAAGGAGCCGTCATCTCCGTTTCCGGGACGATGTCGCTGCATGCTCCCACCGATTGGGGCGTGTCATTCAGCGCGGACTACGCCCCAGGACGGACCCCACAGATTGGGAACTTGCGTTACCGGCTGTTCCAGGACATTGGGGATTGTATTCAGGTCGGTATTGAGAGAGCCTCAGATCAGGTCTGGCTGTACGCCTCGATTCTGGCCTTCCCGGAGGCGATCCTCCGGTACGGCACGGAGAATGCAAACGTGAAGCTCGGCGAGTAGGGTCAGCCAGCATGAAGCGGTGAATCAAAGGAGGGGACATGGACCTTGATCTCTCGGCAATCGTCTACGTGCTCATCGGCGTAATCTTGCTGCTGAAATTCGTCGCAGGCGGGTGCGGCGGCGGCACCTGCGGATAGCCAGACGTACAGACTCGAACCGCCACGCTGCGGCAAGCCGCACGCGATCGACTCCAATCCGTAACGCGCGGGATGCCACAGTCAGCGCCAGATGTTCGCAAGCCGATCGTGCAACGCAGCGTCTCCGTGATAGAGAGAAGCGACTGCTGTCTCGGAGGGAACTGCCATTGTCTGTTGCGCCAACGCGATGGAACCTGTTCTGTTCAAGATCGAGCGGGTGACGGAAGCCTGGTTGTTCTAGCCACAATCGCCAACGGAAGAGTTGCT
>Ga0272441_10002414_pt1 | contig 37671 bp, 59 predicted proteins | sample SSMProp6N_FD_193582 | JGI IMG/M metagenome (GOLD analysis project Ga0272441, IMG submission 193582) | Marine sediment archaeal communities from Little Sippewissett salt marsh, Falmouth, MA, United States - SSM-Prop-6N | ecosystem: Environmental > Aquatic > Marine > Wetlands > Sediment ... | reverse complement strand
TCTCCATGTCCAAATCGGTAGAACCACCATTGGTAGTTATCCGGAAATCATTGCCATCATTCTCGCACATTCCCATTATGAGTTCAACTTCTTCCCTGGAAAAATGCTTGTCCGTCAGAGGGACTGGGTAATTAGTCTCATCTGTGCCTGAAGCACTCCAACTACCCTCGGTAAAGGCAACTGTCAACTCACAGATTTTTGTATATCCAGATAATGCCATTTATGCTCCGCAATAAGCAAACGCCCCATCCACAAAATGATAACCAGTGCCATCATCAACTGAAATTCTAACTTCAATTATATCGCCTTCATTGAGGTCAAATCCAGCATTAACCACTATCTCATATTTATCAGTTTCATTTATTTCAATCTCGGCATCTCCGACAGTAAAAATATAAGGCGAGTCTTTCCTGAATTCCGTGGTAAGAACAAGGTCTTTTAATACGCTTCCTATATTTTCTCCACCGCCAACATTATACCCGTAAAACCTTTCTGAAGTATTTATGTTGTTGATTATATTCGTGACACTATTGTCTATATTTGTGACATTGTTATCTATGCGGTTTACTTCTCTATTGTTATCATCTATATCTCCATTGACAGAATTAAGGTCTTGAGTTAATTCAATAATTCTGTTCCATAACCACTCAAAATTGTCCTTAATAGCTATAGTTCTTTGATAGTCAGGCTGTTTGGGGTCGATTGGCTTCGGCCTGTTTTGGCGGTTAAAACCAGCTCTCAATGTACTTATTAAATCAGCCATTATGCAGTGTAAGCGGATTCGGGCAGTAAAGCCCATCCCTCATTATTGGTTATATTACGATAATAATAGGCAATAGCATTTGCCGATATCTGTCCAGACAAATATCTGATATCAAATAATCTTGGAGCATTTGCGGCGTTATAATATAAAATAAAATCTCCATCACCATCAGCTCCAGGTATTGGTATTGTGTAGAATAGTGTTCCATTAAAGTAAAATGTCCAGTTATTCCCATTTCTATATATAGCAATTGAATGCCAAGTAGATGTGGCAAAAGTGTTAAAAATAGAAGTAGTCGCTATTCCAACTGTAACGCATAATTGATTGGAAGCGTTAATTGAAAAACGATAATTTCCGATTGTAAACAAGTTGCACGCTGCGGTATGATAAAAATTAAATACTAATGTGAACGGGTCATAGTCCGTCATATAATCCGCATAGGTTATATTTGCACTAGCCACTACCAATGCGGTATTAGAGTACCCGTCCGGGCCTTCCGCCTCTGTAATCGTACCAGAAGGAGCAGTATTCGTAACTCTATCCAGAAGGAGATTCTCTCCCCTTGTAATCCAAAAAGCTGGTTCGGCAAATTCTTCCTGATACTGTTGCTCCGATATATTCCTCTGGGTAGGAGATTTTCTTTGAAATTTTTCCTCATAATCAGAATCATACCCAACTAATTTAAGCTCCGATGCTGTCCCAGAAAGCTCTAATTGAATTCTATTATCTTCGATTATTTCATCAAATACAAGATTTCCCCTGTCAGGAATATCAACAGTCTTGTCTGTCTCAGTTTCATTACCGTTTTTATAGACTTTAAGAGTTAGTTCTTGCGCGTCCCTAAAGCCGGCCACATCATACCCCGAAGCCCCTTGATTAGACTCATCTTGAGGCCTTAGAAATAAATGTGATTCAATATGCCTTATTACGTATTCTTCTCTATTGGCCCGAAATTCTTTGAATTTTATAGACCAAGGTATCTCTGAACCGGCACTACCGCCTAACCAATCACGGTCTTTATCGGTAAACTCTTCTACAATATTACTATCAGTCGGGCCAGTGCGAGTAGCTAATAAATAAGGCCTTCCATCAGAATCATCCCATACAAACGATAATAGTTGGTCATTGTCATCAAATATCCTTATAACGCCCATTTCAGGAGCGGGGATGACCCATTCACCGTTCAACTCTGCCCATCCGTATCCCTGCTCCGGGTCAATCGCCATGCGGTAAGACTTGTTTAAACTGACAACCCTATCATAATCCGTCAAAGACTCATCTGTTCCCCACATTATGAAACCGAATAATCCGTCATATCCCGTTGCGCCGTCAGCCTGTAAAAGATTTAGGTCTTTTTGCACATGCCCCCTGCCCTGCTCATCAATAGCAAGATTTTTTGAGTATTGGTAGCCGTCAAACCTTCTAATCCCTGGCTCAGAAGTGACTATTACAGCCACGCCATGTTCTACATTTTGGAAAAATCCACGACCCATTAAGCCAATTTTCATATCCAATGCGCCAAGACCTGAAATACCGGCTATCACAGAACCTATCTCATCTATTCTCAGGATATTCGTTACATTAACCTGCACTCTATGAGTGGATGACCCGCAGAAAACTACTAATTGGTCTGGAAATTCTTTTAAAAGCTTAATAGCGTCTTTTGTCGGGTGCTTTTGCCACGGCCTGTAATGATGTCCCGCCAAATACTCTTTGTCTTGAGATACCTGAGAATAATAAAACTCCTGTGCCCCATCCTCTGCCGTGAAAATAAATCCCGGAACCTTTTCCCCCAAAGAACCGTCTGGCAAACCAATCCACCATCTATGCCCGGCTTGGTATAAATCTGAAGCGGCCCTGTCTAGCAATGTGTCGTCTAAAATCAAATCATTGTAATTGCGTCCCACAATGTTATAATAACAAGCTCCTCTCACAGTCGTATCAGTTGAACTTTCTGCCACTGTGACCTCTGTATTGCTAACCCATCCGGTTATTAAACTGTAGGTTCCATCATCCCAATAAATGGTTTTCCCAATATCCGCTATGGTAAATACAGGGGCAGCCGGGCCATCTTTTATTACATTACCAGTAACCCCGTCTCTATGCGCCCTCATAGGATAAGAACATCCTATTGCCATAGATTCATTGGTTATGTCAAAAGACGCATCTATTTCAAAACTTACACTACTATATACAGCCACTATTTTAGCAGTGCTACCATCTTCTAATTCCAACATACTGCCAACATCAGCGTCTTCAACCTCCCCTCGAATAAGGGTTACTGAATATTCATCTATAGAACCATACATAGCAGCACAAAATCTAACGTCTTTTTGATGAACAAAAAGTTCTTTGTCTCTAGTGCTTTCGCCATCTGTATTTTCCCATTTAGCGCCCAAAGTGAGTGTTGAGTATATAGAATAATGCGTCCAGCCGGAAACCCCGCCAGATGTTCTAAGCGCAGGATTAGAGTCTGTTGTACCCATAGTAAACCATCCGTTAATATCAACAAATGATTGTGGAGTAACAGCATTGTTTAAATAGCCGTTAATATACATATCAGTTCCAAGAGAAGCTGTTAAAGCCGACAAAGCTCCCACATCAACACTCGGGTCTCCGGAAATAAAAGTCAAATATCCATTAGTTTCATCATAAAAACATTCTACATATTCATATTCCGGAAAGACTCCTTGTAAAGCCAAACTTATAATATCCGCCACTTCATACCAAGACTGAACATCAGACAAATCAAATACAACGTCTCTTATTATTCCATCTACATCAATTCTAAACCCGCCATCGGTAAAGTCTTTCCATTTTTCAAGAGGCTCAGTATCATTTCCTATTTCTATTTTACATCTTCTCAAAGCCATTGTAGAACTATAATTTCCAGTAGTGTTTCTTATAGGCCTCCATATAGCTTGCCAGTCTTTGCTTTCATAAATAGAATTTAAAGCCGTTTCCTTCTGTATTCTAACGCCAGAATCACCTCTTGTTCTAATTCCAGTTCCAGTAAGTTTGGAAAGAGAATATATATACCTTCTTCCATACCTGTTGAATTTGGTTTCCTCTGAAGAAGGCGCAATAGTTTCATCAGCCGGCGGATTTATGGTATTCTGAGAGACGTCTGTATTAATCTGTATCATCTCATAAGGAGTGGTACGGGTATCTATCTTAAAATGGCCCCTATCGGTAAACAAATAAATATCTTCATTTTCTTCAGCCATTGTTGATTGACTGTCAGGAAGCGCCTCTTCTCCTACATTCATATAAATTTCTGTGTAGGTATTAATAAGATAATCGGTGTAATAAACCTTATTGCCTAAATGAACAAATAATTTCTTGCTTTTTTCATGCCAGATGTAACTGTTTACTCTAGCCTGTATTTCTCCATCCCCGGATGCCGCAGAATGAGCCGTATTAGATTTAACGGTTACTTTAGTAGAGCTGTTTATCTCAACAATTAAATCTCTCGTCCCATCAGGCCATATAAAATATCGGTATAAATCCTCGTCAGTGAAATCGTCCCCATCCGTTTTGGTTATCTCATACCCGCTTTTAGCGGCAGAATAATTAGTCCTGCCGGAAATGCTCGGCATCCTTCCAGCGTCCCACCCGCGAGTACCTGGCCTCACCATAGCATAATCGCCAAATAACAGTACGTTTATGGCGTCTGTCACTGAACCATCAGGACATTCACTGGCAGGGATATCCCTGTAAAGAGCGTTAAAATTTGCCTGTCTATGCTCTATTACTTCAGACTGCGACTTTGCGGCCGGCCGTTTCGCTTGTTTCATTAGAAGTCTCTTCTATGCACAATATGAGCTTCACCTTGTTCACCGGCGTTTTGTTCATTTATGATGTCCTCTTGAAATTTTTTTATAGCCTCAATACCGTCTGTCCATTTATTATTCTCAAAAGCCTCTATCATTTCCAATGTGGCTGGAACAACATGAGATAAATGATATTTCTCTGGTATAGTTAATTCGACACCCTCTGTCGTTAACTGTGTCGGAAGAGTGTAAGCCCTGTACTGAAATACACTGGTAGAAGTCTCGGGATTGTCAAAAAACTGCACTCTAGCTGGAACTGTGTCAGATTTCCTGTCAGTAGTCTTCAAATTTTGAATACGGACATACTTCTTGTTATTGTATATTACCGTTTCTATCTCCCTGCGATTATTGTTATTTATCCTATATTCGTTAAATAACCGCAAAAGGTCGTAATCGTAGGAGTATAAATTCGGATAATCAATCAAAACCTCCCCTACCCGCCACACATCACTCGGCATATCGTATTGATATTGGTCAAGCGTGGTTTCTAAATAAGGAAACTGCCCGGTAGTCGAATCATATTTGACAGTCTGCTCAGTCTCATTCTGTAGTAAAATATTCTGCACTTCATTAAGGATTGGAAGAATTCCCCGCGAACCATCACGATTCCATGCGGGGACATTCATCTGAACCCATGTGACTACTTGCTTTGTACTAGGCAACGCTTTCTTCCTTTTTCATTTCGGTTAGAGCTTGCTTTTGTTGCTGAAGCATTTCTATCTGAGCATCTATATCTTCAACAGAATTCATAGGCTTTGCTTCTTCTTTTTCCGCCAAAGATTCAGATATGTGCTTTTTTACCAATTTCGCTCTTTTTTCCACATCTTTTCGTATTTTAGGGTCAACTATAATGAACCTATCTTCGTGATAATGAGAAGCCAAAACATCCCGATTGTACCCTATTTCAGAATACGGGCCTTTTTCTTCATCATCATAGAGCCAGCCTTTGTATTCCCCTTCTTCCAGGTCTAACTTGAATACTAAATGCCCTCCCTGTTTGACAATATCATATTGCCGTATGCCGTTCTTAGCTAGACCGGCAGAATAAGCATTGGCGCATTTAACGCCTGTAATCCTCACTTGCTGTTGTGAGGTTCTCACTTTTTCGGGATTAAGCCTAAGTTCAATAAACTTGTATCCCTGCTTCATAGCCGCTACCCGTTTCATGGTATCAGTTATGTCATCACTTGTTTTTATTGCCATTTTACCCTCTCTATGGTTTCGTGCGTTGGGGGAAATTAATCCCCCTTCACACATGGTTTGTTGGACTAGTTATAGGTCGGACGAGCGAAGATTACGCCAATTGAGCCGTAATACTCCATACTTCCCGCCGCAGGAGTCTGCTGGTCGAAATGAACCTGCTGAATCCCACGAACTCCAGCTATACCGTGTCCCATGACACGGAAATAGTCATCATCCTGTTTCACGAAATGCAGGGGTTCTGGTTCCCATTTGCACAACGCCGTCTTTCCCAGGAGGAATCCTACGTCACGAGTAACGGCATTTGACCGGTTTCTATCATCCACGTCACCTGGTTTCATATAACCAGCCACCAGGGTGTAAGCACCAGCAGACCCGCCCGGACGAACAGTAGGACATTTATGGTCTACCACGACATAGATGTCTACGCCAATGGAAGATTTAAAACATCCAAGGACATTGTACCAGTTCTGCGTCTTCTCACTCAACCGGTTATAGCCTACCCAAACAGCTCCGCCAGTATTGGCTGACCAAAGAGGGTCTGAGAAGATTTGCGCCTGAAGAGTGCTCACGGTAAGGATGTAAGCGTCATTTCCGCCAATCTGAAGCGGGAATATCTTCTCATCCAGAGCCTTTTCCGCCAGCTTATTCATCATCCTGAACGTCATGGCCTGTGCGGCACTGGCCGTAAAGGAAGCATCTGACGCATTGACTATCGCACCAACGATATTATTGGTGTAAGTGGTCAGGTCGGTTGAATATGTGGGCTGTTGGGCATCCGTGGCTCCCTGCACGTACATGTGAGGATGCCATTCGGGAACACAACTGGCAGACGTATCACCAACCGCCAGGTTAGAACTATACCGTTCAAGAAGAGCATGGCGAATCTCATACCCTTCAAACTGTGAAGCCCACAAACCAAGGTCTTTTATGTGCTTCTTGTACAGCCCGTAATCCTGCTGGTCGAGCTTGCGAACTCCGTAGTCCTCCACTACAACAGCCTTTTTATAGTTGTTGCGGTAGATTGTAGCGGCCTTCGTGCTCGGCTCTTCCTCGTTTCCAGTCAGCCTGGTGTTTCCAAGTACGGCTGGCTCAATAAGAGGCAGTTTCATGGTGATGGTCACGTTATTCGTGCCCGGGGATGTGCCGTCTACTTTCATGTAGATGGCGTTCGGAATCGTCTGTTCCGTTCTATCAAATAACCCTTGCAGGTTTACGAAGATATCTTTTATCGTCGCACGCGCCCGAAGGGTCTTGTCAAAACCAGCTATTTGCGACTGAGCTGGTAATGGGGCCATGTCAGCTATTAAAGCCATTTCATGCTCCTTTGTTTATTGTTAACGCTTCGGGCGTTTCACCCACAATGGGTACGCTTAGATGGTGTCATCAAAAGCATCATGCCCTAGTACCACTAAGGCTTTATTAAATTCTTTTAATTTCGGCGAATTAGAATTTCTCCTAGCTAATGTCGCCATTTCCTCTTCGTCATAAAGATTTATTATCTTGTGAGCTTCTTCCGCGCTCATTTCTCTAACGGTTCCATGCTGATGGCTTCCATCGAGTTCCACAGGATTGCTTCTCGATTCCATTCCTTTTTTATATTCTTCAACTGCTTGTTTTTGAGCTTCAAGCAATTCAGCCCCTTTTTTACCCGATTTCTGCTGTAGATACTCATAGGCAACGGAAAGATTGGGAAGGTTGACGGGGTCTCCGACTTCATTCTTCATCCTCACCCATTTGCCAGAATTCTTGTCCAGCTCATACCCTTGATACATTGCATTTACTTCGCTTAAAATTAAGTATTTTCTAAGCTCTTCGGGTTCTTTTATTCCACTATCCTCCACTTTTTCCATTATAGCGGGAACTTTGTTTAGATATTTAGATATGGCCACTTCTTGTTCCGGGCCGGAAACTGACTCAGGGAGCTTGTCAAAATACTGCGCCGCCAATTCTTTTGAGAATGAAACGTAATCTTTCTCCATCTGTTGATAAGTCTTATCACTCTGAAATTCTTTTATACCCTTACGAAAAGCTTCAACATTAGCATCAAGCTTATCTTTCTTCTGCTGTGCCGCCGTCCTCTTTTGCTGTTCAACTTCACGATTACGCCTCTCTTCTTCTTCTTTAGCTCGCTTGGCCTCTAAATCCGATATTTTTTTGTAAATGGTATCATTTTTCTTGTCGGTTAATTCAACCAAATCGCTGGTAAGAGTGTTCAATTCGATTACTTTTTTATTGTAATCATCATCGTATTCAGAGTCTTCCTTACTTATCTCAGATTTTATCTTTTTTATTTTCTCCCTAACGCTGAGTATTTGGTTTTCCAATTGAGGGTCTGCATCTATTTTTGAAGACTCCTCTTTATTAGGCTTCATTTCATCCAGTTTCTTCTGCCACTCTTCTTCTCTTTTGCGCATTTTCTCTTCGTATTCTTGCTGCATGCGCTGTTGGCGTTCCTCCAGCATGCTAATACGATTATCTTCTACGGAAGTTCCCGCTTTATCTTCGTGCTCCTCTTGAGTTTTCGACTTCTCGCCTTCTCCCGCCGCTTCCGCAGATTCTTGAGCTTCGTTGTATTCTGGAGCGTCCTCTGAGACCTCAGCATTTTGTATCTCCTCTATTTTCCTGTCCAAATCCTCTTCAAACTCGGTAATATCCATCCCCGGGGGAGGGTCTTCCGGCAATGATTCAATAGCTTTAATCTTGTCTTCTTCAGACTTAAAGACTAATTTTTTTTCTTCTGTTGCTTCCATTTTTTACTCCTTCAGGGTTTATCCCTCGTTAAATTAGAGTCGATTCCTTAGTTCTTCCGGTAGGTGGCAAAGATGATTGAGTGGCGGGAGGCCCTCCAGTAATCTCACCCTCTAAAACAGGCACTTCTCCTGGAGATGCCTGTTGCGGTATATCTTCTTCCGGTATCTGCGCGGCAGGTAATACTTCCTGTCCTCTACCCATATTTTCAATTTGCATCATGGCCTGTAATCCCATTAACGCAGCTTGCTTTGAAGTCGCGTCAAGATTCGCTATCTCAGCCTCCATCCTCTTACGGTCTTTAATCTTTTCAAAGAAAGAAATGCTTTCTAATTCAGCCTTATCTGAATCGCTAAGCGGCATTGTCTCTAATAACCTTCTATAAAAGAAACTTGTATACGGAGATTGAGGATTGGCTTGAGCTGATAAATTATATAGGTCTGAATAAATAGCCCTATTGCTTAGCATCCGGTTGGGAGAATTCTTTGACTCCGTAACCACCACATGACACCTGGGTATCTGGTCTGGTCGATTTTCTATATAAAGCCTTCCATCATCAGCATTAAACACCCTTCTATTAAGGGTAACTCTATGCCTTCCATCCCTAGTGGCAAACTCCCTCTCAGGGCCATTATAAGCGAGTTGCCATTGCTCATAATAAGCCTCAGCCAGGGAGTGCCTAAAATTCTTCAAATTATTCGATATGGTCATTAATCCCATTCGGGAGACCTGTAATTTCCTCTCAAACAATATCCCCGATTCATTGGCCGACTCCGACATGGCGTCCATAGCCGCAGGAACCTTTGACACCCTATCAACTATGTCCCACATTCTCTCTAATTGATTGATGAGAGTTGAGGGAAATTGATTTGAATTGAGATAATGAATAGACCTTTCCTTGGAAAGCTCTTCTCCCTCCACAAATTCAATATAACCAGGATTATTGGCCTCCTTCTCAAATCTCCTTCTCTGTTCCGCTGTCTTGAAAAGGTCTTTGTTTACCAGCTTTCCGCCACCAGTAGCGGTTCCAATCATGTCGGTCAACTTTGATTCCCGCCGGTTAATAGTCTCCTGAATGTCAATAATGTCATCTACTATGCCCTTATCTACTCCCATGGCCCTGTTTGCCGTAAAATGAAAATAGGGGAGTCTCTTGGGTTGTACCACCGAGATACCATCTTCAAGTAGTTCAGTTTGTGTAAGAGTGGGGCAGATGGTGGTAACATGGTGTATCTTGTCTTCGTAAGGGTGTTCAGCTAAAGTGGTAGGGTCTATCTTGTTTTTTATCATGTAAGCTTCAAGTTTCTCTTTCTGGTTGGTAATCGGGAACGGTATCCAGCGTTGCGAATTAATCTTCTTACCCATTAATCTGGTTGTCTGCACCGGTTCCATCCAATGATATTCTATTACCCTGAACAAATGCCCCCTCGAATGCAGTCGAATACGATGGCGGTAATCAAAACTATCGTATTCTTCTAAGGGATATTCTCCACCCATTCTCTGCCAATTCCTTATTTCCGCGTCAATTCGAGGATTTCTGATACCGTATTTATCCCTGATCTCTATTGCCGAAAGATGAAATATCTCCCATGCTCTCATACAATCCTTGTCATCAAGAGAAATCCAATAGGGGTCTCGTACCAAAAAACCAGGAGTAACGCGTTTATAAGCGATGTTTCTAAGTGGATTGTGGTCTTTTGACATGACCATCTTCAAGTCCCCGCAGTAAATCATCGCATCTCTAATAACGTCAGACATGTGCTTATCATATTCACACAACTCGCTATCTGCATAATAACTGTCTTTTAAACCCTCTGTAAGAGAATTTCTACTCCCCTCAATAGGAATCCAGTCGGCATCATATATCTCTGAAGCAAGAGACCCGGCCAGGGTGTCCACTTTTGACTGAATTATATTAAAACTAGCGGCGTGACGATCTTCGTCATTTAATTGCTGCAATATCTTTGTAGGCCATTGCCCGCCATCCACACCGAAATAAGCCCTCCAGTTAACGTAAGACCTCTCTCTATTGCGGGAATCGGCGTCTAACGCCCTGTCAAACTCAGATTCAATCTTCAAAATCTTCTCATAACCCGAAGACTTTACAAACTCGTACCGGCCTTTCATAATTGCTGGAGCATTTACCATATCATTCCTTAATTTCGCTGATTGCTATTGTTGGTAGCGGCTCCGTGTTTATATGCCTATCCTTGGGAATGGAATGTACGGTCACAGCCGAGTCTGAAAAATCAATTAATTTGCCATTTTTGCGGAATTCTATTTTCATCCAGCCGTCTTTCCTACAGTAAACGGAAACGTCTGTTTTGCCAACAATAAGCAAAGTCTTTTTATGGTCTCGATGATTTTCTTCCCTTGGGCAGTATATTGACCGATTTGCAGCCATATTATGATAATATGTCAATTTGGCAAGATTGTCAAGAACTAATTACAATAATATGCTAAATTGTATAGCTATGCTATCTTCGAGGCTTGGAAATGATACGCCCTATCTACCCAAATACAGGGAAATCCAAGGCTTGAGATATGCTTTAATACCTCCATATTCCCTGCGGCATATAAATCAGATTTGTAAGATTTTAACTCTTTTAAAGTAATTTCCGAAAAATGAGTAGTGTTAATCCTCACATTTATCCTAAACCCGGCGAGAACTTCTTCAATTATCTGCTTTGAATAAAATGCGGGAAATCTTCGCTTAGGATGGTCTAAAATGACTATTTCAAGCCATTTATACCTGTTTAACAACCTTCTCATTGAACATATGTGGCCCACATGAACCGGGTCAAATCGTCCAGAAAACAGGATTATAGTATCTTCCAAGAGTCTTTCTGTGCCCATTTGTTAACCACCGCTACTACTTTTCGTTTTGATGCGCCTATAGCTGGTTCATGCCATTGGGGATACCAAAAATCTAGTAAATGACCAGCCTTTTTAGGCATTTTAACCTTTATACCCTCTAAATCCACCTCAATAAGCTCATTAAAATAGTCTTCCGGAGCACCCTTCATCACCGCTTCGGCGTTGGCGGGAATTGAATGATTAGGGAATTTGCGGGGATTTACCCAGTATTTGCCTTTACAGTGCCAATAATACCCTTTCCATTTGAAAAATATCCAATTACAACACTTGGCCTCCCCTTTTTTAATACTGAACCATAATAAATCACCTGTATCAGAACGTCTCTCAATCCTGTCTAAAGGCTCGTACCATTCTTTCATAAGCCCGGCAGCCACACAATAATTGTAATAATCCTCTATTCTCTCTTCCGGTAAGCTCTCGGATAACAAACAAAGGTCTGCATCTCCATCATGATGCATTAAACCCCTCTTAAACTCTCGTTTAGCGTCAATTGTGGGGCGCACAACGCCCAAACAGGTTCCGAAGCCGATAAACACGTGCTTATCAATTTTCGCCTTCCTAGCGCACTCTAATGCGGCCAGGAGGAGATCTATTTGAGCTTTCTTATTTATTTCCTACCCTTTCTTTTGTTATTCAACGGTTTTCCAGTTTTGTATGACTGGCCGGTAGACTTCTGGCATACAGCATACGCATTCACTTTTGGGCTTTTCTTTTTAACTTCCTGTACGCATTTGTAAACTCGTGTTCCCTTGGGCATGTACCCCTCCTTTTTGTTTATATTATAAATATGAAAGTATGTTTTTTTGCATGTGCTGACGGCGTTTATACTGATTTAATACCAATTTACAAGTATTGCGTTAAGCGGGTTTACCCTAGAGCCGAGGTCAGGGTCGATAAAATTAACCACCCGGCATGCAGCAGATTTCTTTTCAACCCAAAATTCGATTACGTTCACATTACTGACATTGACACGCTTGTTCTTCCCCACGAGAAAAGTCACCTCGAGTATTACTCTGAACACGTCTGCAAGGGAGCATGCTATCTGAGAGGGTTTAAAGGAAAACACGGCAAGTGGACTGGAGACAAGACCCGTATCTGTGGAGGACAATTTGGAGCCTTTCCTGAATTTTACGAAAAAACTAAATGGATTAGAGGATATTTCAGGATAAACCACTTTCAGAATTATAGGCAATGGGATGAGGTAATGCTTTATCATATTCTGAAAGACGGTGATTATCCAATCCCTGAAGAAACCTATACGTTTCCTGATGGAGAGAATTGGGACAAAGAATATAGAGACTTGCATATCGGTGATTTTATCAAAGGAATTCATACTAGATGGAATCCTGACAAAGAAAAATTAAAAACCTTGTTTGAGGAAAAAGAATTTAAAAAACTTGTTTATAATTTGACGCCCAAATGGTATAGTGTTATGGAATCTATAAAAAACTACTTCATGCCCTGATTTTTCCTATACATGTAAAAATCTTCTTCTTTTACCGGGGGTTGGGGGTCGCAAACCTCTCCATATAATTCATTGGCCGCCTTATGAAAACTCTTGTTTATTCCCCCACAGACATTTTGCAAACCACATCTGCAACAAGGTTCGCCCTTCTCTTCGTTGGCCAGTGACGTACTAATCCCCCAATTTCTAAAAGCCTCAAAAGTTTTAGGGGTGATGTTATAATCCCATTCATAAGGGTCAAAAATCACTTGCAGGTCATTACAAACGCATCTCCGATACTCCTCTTTTATTCTACACATTGGATAGTATCGAAGATTCACTACAACATGATTGTATTCTAAAAATTCAATCGTGTCTTCAAGTATTGGCTGAGCCTTTCTTAAATCAGCCACAACATCCTGCGTTTCAATACTTTTATCCATCCACTCATGATGTGGATTCATGTTTATAATGTTTACAACTCTTGGTTGATATATAACCATTTCCTCTGCAATTTTTAAAAAATCCTCCTGATTAAATTTGGTTATTACGCCGTTAAACCTAAAACTCATATTTTTTGCAATCTGGTCAAGAAATCTCACCTGCTTCTCGTAAGCCTTGTCGTAATTAGTTATAAAATTATGCGTCTTTTCCAATCCATGCCTGGACACTAGAAAATCATTTATTCCAGCTTCCAGTATTTCCGCAGCTTTCGATTCGCTTACTATACCATTGGTTATGATACAGGATTTTATTTCGCTTGTTGTGGCATATCTTATTAAAGAGATTAGGTCTTTATACATGGTAGGCTCGCCGCCTGTAATATCCATATAATCATTACCCCTGTCTTTTGCCTCGTCAATTTCATTACGCACCTGCTCTAAAGTCTTTGTATAATCCTTCCAGTTCTCGTACTTATGTAAATGATAGCACATCTTGCATTTGATATTGCAGTTTAATAATGGCTCTATAACAAATCTGGTAGTTGGAGTTTTATCCATATTTTCCCCTTGTTTTTAAGTAAAGTTCCATATCGGTTTTAAAAAATTTATTTATTTTGTCAGTATTTTCCGATGTCATTAAACTTTTTATTTTTTCAAAAATTTTATAATGATATGAGTTTTTGTCAAAATGCAATGTATTATGAATATGCGCGTTGCACACATCATATCCATTACTACGAATCCAGTCGTAAAACTTTTCAGAATAATCTAATGGAAACAAATTAACCCTATCTTTAACTTGCTCTATGAATAAATGCTGTGGTTTCGTATGCTCTTCAAAACTAACTGTTTTAAACAAATAATCTACACCGTCTTTATCATTTAAAAATTCCTCAACCAGTTCAAATGTTGAAATTCCATTATTAATACGATTAGCAAAATGAGTCGCTATACCAGAAATCCACCTTTCAACAGGATTTCTTATCATAGCCGCATATTCAACGCCGTCCCATACTTCCAATTTTTTACGCTCAAAATCCTTTTCAAGAACTGCTTTTATTGATTGTGTAGCGCATTTTTGAATTAAAACAACCGCAATTTTACCATCACAATAACAATCAGCTCCAACATTATACCCACCACCACCACCACCAACAATCTTGCTATAATTCATTTTTCCAAACCTTCATCAAAATTACAGCATTTGGGATTCACGCAAGGGTAATCTGTTATTTCCCTATTTTCTATTTTACGAATAAACTCAGCCCTTTCTTCCCCATTAAAAATATCGGCTATATGCGTATTTAATATATTTCCCAAAACAAAGTGAGACTGCGTATCATCATAACAACACCCTTGAACATCGCCATTAGGACTAACCCACATAACCCTTTTTATTACATTTATTTTAGGACACGGCTCCTTAGTGTCTGGTTGACAGTTTTCTCGCTCCGCCCACAAACAATGATTTATCCTGAACGAATTAATTGGATAATTAGACCATCGTTGGAAAAAATTTCTTATATCTTGCTCTTCATTCGGAAAATCCGTCCTATCCCCAAAAGGCCAATACTGCGGAGGCTTGCCCAATACCTTCATACATTTTTTATAATAATCGCCGGGATTATTGTATAAAATTATTAGAGGAACTTGGTTTTTATCATTTAACTGAAGAAAGTGTTTTATATTTTCTATCACTAAATCAAAATTTAAACGAGATGATTTCCTCATAACCTCGGGGTCTAGGCTTTCCACTCTGGCGTGCATCTTGTTTATAAGCACCTCATCTATAATCTGCTTAGAAATTTCATACCTCATCATCGAAAAATTGTTATAACACCATCTTTCTACGTTGGGAAACTCTTTTTTTAAAGTTCGTAAATAATTCAAATAATTAGGATTTAATAAACACTCACCATTACCTGACGTTTGAAACTGCCCCACTTCACAGTCCTTTAACTGCCCTATTAGCGCGTCAAAAACTTCTTGAGGCATAAATTGTATATTGCCACACCCATGAGGTTTTGAGCACATAAAGCAATTAGCACCGCAAATATTGGAAAAATTCAACTCAATTTCTGGTATATAAGTCATACGTCCTCCATTATTAAACTGTATTCCTGTTTTATTCGTTTCACATATTTATCAAGAATATTTTTTTCATACCAATTTATATCAAAACCAATACCGGAACCACATTCTCTTACTACATAAGGGATTTTTCTATCAAAATAAAGCATGACGGCTGACCTATGAAGACCGTCAAAAATCATACCATTTTCTGTTAGAATAATCGGATTATCAGGATTAAATCCATTTTTATTTATATTTAAAATGAGAGAGAAAAACATTTGTCTTTGACAGACCAGGTCATAGATAGAATAATTCGCAATATTTCTCGTCTTATTTATATGTAGCCACTTTTTATACGAAATGTAATCATATATTTTATTTTTAAATCCTTTTTCAAGATAATCCTTAACAAATACATATGCTGCAATCAAATCCCATCTCCTAAGTTCTCCGTCTATATGAAGATTTTTTAACAAATCTTTAGGGTGTATTTCTTTCATAAATAGCTATATGCCTCCCGGAATTGTTTTTCACATTGTAATACCCAATTCCATTCTTAATGAATTTTATTAGCATAAAATCACTTTCAAGAGATTCTGACAGGTTAAACAGGCTATATTCCTTTAAAACCCCTTCAGGCCAGCCCTCGTCTCTACCCATCCCCCTCATCGCAAAATCATTTCCAGAATGAACTCCGTCTATTATTAAATATTTAGAGCATATTTTTTTCAACTTTTCAGTCCACTCATAAAATTTCTCCCCATTTGTAACACAATTCCTAAATATATAATGATGGCAATTGCCTAAATAAACAACATCATACACCTCATCATCAGGGATGTCCTCATAATATCCCTCCAAAAACTCAATGTTCTTAATTTTATGAGCAGCCGCAATATCAGATGAAAGGGACACCAAATCCTTTAAAGGCTCATATCCAACTATTTTCTCATAATATATAGCCAGTTTTAAGCTAATAAAGCCTTTATTGGAACCCACATCCAAAAATTTGCCGCCAGCTTTAAACTCCGGAGCCTTTTCTATTATATCCCACCTATCCTTCATAACTCCGATTGGCTCCAAAGTTTTAACATCATAATGATGATTGTCAGGGTAGCTTGCTTTTTTGAGCCTATTTGATAATTTGGTATAATTTTCCACGCATCGCCCCCTATACTCTTCTTAAAATTTTAATAGAATTATTCTTATATACTTTCCTAAAAGGCTCTTCTTCAAAATCATTATCACACGCTATAAGCTTATTTACAGCATCAACAACACCCTTATGACACGCGTTGTAATCATGGAACAACATTAAACCGCCCTTTTTTAATTTAACCTTCCAATTAATGGCGTCCCTAGTGACGTTAGATTGAATGTGCGATGCGTCTACAAAAACAACATCCAAGCTATTATTGTCAAAATTTTCTGCCGCTTGCCAACTTACCGCTTTTATAATATGGATGTTTTTATAATTAGAAAACTTACGGAGATTATCTTCATAGCTGTAATTGACTTTGCACTCCTCCCCAAAATCACTTTTAATCGGAATGTCATAAACATCAACTGTGTAAATCTCTTTGGCTACAGAAGCTATTATTTTTGCAGACTCTCCGGTATATGTCCCTAGTTCAACAACCACTTTGTTTTCACAATAGTCTTTTAATAACCGAAGCTCACCCTTTAATAATAAGCAATCATCCATGCAATACCTCTGGCAAATCACCATCATCAACCACTTTTATCGAATGCCAATTATTTTGAAATCCTATTGCCGGGTGAAAATCCTTGACATCGGGCAATTTACACCACTTCTCAGAAACCCAATAATCCAATGGCTCATGCTCCTGTTTCTCAGAGATGTGTGAATTTATTAATTTTATTAAAATATCGGTGAAATTATTTCTTACGTATGGAAAATGGTGAATAAAAACATCCTCCATCCTATAAAACGGCTTAATGCCGCAACATCTGGCGTCATCTCCGTAATAATCCACATCACTTTTTATAAACACAACAGGCTGAAGTGGTTCATACGGCTCTACTCGATAATGTTTATCTTTTATGTATGTAAACATATTACATCTATATGCTGGGTAATTTTGATGGAATTGTATATGTCTCTTAGCTTTCGCCATAGCATCGTCAGTCCATATTTCATCAGAATCAACAAGCATAATATAATCCGGGCCATATTTATCCCTAATATATCTATATCCTTCTTCGCATTGAGATTTTTGGTCTGTTGTGTTACACTTAATTAAATCAATATTAGGAATTATCCGCATTAGTTCTTCCACTACTTTAATACAGGTGTTGTTTCCAACTCCGCCCCAACTTAGCTCTGACGATGAAATTATTACTTTTTCCACATATTGAAACACGCTCCTAATACTAGCCTCAAGCCACTCATGGCCTGAAAAAACCTTATAAAATGCGCAAAATTTCAATATAAAGTACACCTCCCCCCGGTGTGCATGACATAATTTCCAATTAAACTTGCTCGTTTATAACCATCTTTCAAATATCTAAATGCTAAAAGCCTGTCCCAAAATCTGCTATTTTGTTTGAAATTTAGATTGTATTCCCCATATTTCTTTATAGTTTTTAAATGTTGTAATCCCGGGTTCAAGGAGTACCCAAGCCACCTGGCATCACACGTTCTTGCCACTTCTTTAATAAGTGACGGATGATGATAGTGAATTATATATTCTAGATTTCCCGAATTAACCTTAACCCCCCTCCAATTGGTAAGAATTATATTCCTTATTCTATCATCATCTTTATGTATTTCCAAACATTTTGTGATAATTTTATCTCGTCTTAAAAAAACCCAATCGTCTTCTGAATGAAATATCCAATCAGTTTTTACACAACTAAATAATTTATTTAAACTTGCCGCTTGACCGTTTTTATCAGGTCTAACTATCTCTAAAAACGGGAACGCTTTTTTCATATTATTAATGTCTTTTTCAGAGCTTCTGTCATCACTCACAATCCAGCGAGTAATCATATCCTTATCTTCACAACAGTTTAAAAAGCTTTCCATCATATTAAAAAAAAGCCTAATCCTTCTGGATGTTGTGCATGTAAATGTTATCTCCATGCTGTCCAATCCTGTTGTCCTACGACCGCCATATCATCAGGCCATTTGCTTCTGTAATATTTATGATTTTTTTCCCATAAAGGGCCGCCTTGATTTTTCATCTCGTTATTATGCATCAACTCAACATTATCATTTATCCAAACCCTTTCTTTTCCTAGTTTTTGAGATATTTGCATCATAAAATCAGTGTCCTCGTATCCGCTTCCAACGAAATTTTCATCAAATTTTATATTATTTTTCATAATAATATCTCTTCTTAAAGCAAAACATGCTGTAGAAACTCTATTATTTTGAGCCACATAAGGACGACCTTGCTTTTGTTTTTTAATTCCCATATGACCAAATCCTTTCGGATGTAATAATCTGGCTGACAATAAAATTATGTCCTGATTTCCCGTTATAACCTCAATCATCTCATTTAACCATTCTGGATAAAACCCGGTCATATCATCGTCCATCATAATAACAATATCTGATTTTGCCGAACTTAAAGCGGCGTTCCTATTTTGTGCGGCACTAATCATAAGACATGTGCTTATTATCCTATAATTACCATTGGTAATCAAAAGTTCCTTTATTAAAGAATTTACCTCTTGTTTACAGGTTGGAATAAGTATATCAACATTCATACGTACTTAAATCTTTCGCCAAAACAAGTTAAAATAAACCTCGCCATGTCTTTTACTTTAAATTTGCGGGCACTTAGCATAAATTCGGTCTTAACTTTAAAAGGATTCCATTTTTTCCCATAGACATACCGAAGCGTTCTGTTATTTGTAAACGGGTCACATTCCATCCCTCTTCCCCATAGTATTCTGCTAGTGCCTGTTAGAGCGGGAAGGTGAGCGGTTGGAGACATCGGGCCGAAATAAAATTTTGACATCCTCAAAGCATTACACACTTTATCCATGCTGCAATTCCTAAAATCATCTGCCCCGGGGACATAATAACCATCACCTACAAAACATACTTTTTTATAACCCAAAAAATCAAGCAAAAGCCCATAATCTTTCGCGCCCAGCTGAAAATTCCTTGACGCGTTAATGGCTAAATCATATCGCTCGCCTTTCTCTTCCCCGTATTCTATATGGGTAAAATTGTTTCCGTATGCCAATCCCTTATATCTTGGTGGGTGCTGAAGAGAAAAACAACCGTATTTCTTCTTCACATAATCAGGAAGCAATGGTTCAGGGCCTATATATGGCCACCGACTTCTTCTTTCATTAAATTCAAATTCATCAGCCACGTCATTCCATAAGTATTTGTCTCTTTTATTGCATACCACAACAAGTCTTTTGTAGTTAAATCGCTTTTTTAAATACCTGGCCCTAGGAATATAAATCATGACCTTCCATCCCATGTGAACCATGGTTGAGTCAAATACTGCGGTCGTATGCTGTTTGCGCCAGCTAATACGATTTACTTCCAGCACCCTCTCTTTTGAAATCACTTTTTAGCCTCAATTTCCTTCATTTCACCAACCCAAGTCTCTAATTGGCTCCTTGAAACACCGAGGTCTATAACCCCCATCTTCTCTATTCTTATTTTAATCACCAATAACGGTGCTCCATCCTTTATGACATACTCAAATTTCATGTCAGTTTTAAGCTCTAATGGAAGATTTTCCGACACCTTTTGCTCTAAGACGCAATCCATGCAGGTTATATGATGTATTTTTATGGGATTTTTCACATCCCTTATTACTTTTTTACACCTATCACATACTATTTTTGTTCCTGATTCAAGTCCCATGAAGCACCTCTGATAAATTAGCGCAACTAGCAGTTTCTCTTATAGCCTCTGCGCTTGACTGACCAAACTGTACATCTGGTATATACCATCCTGGATACCATAAATCCAGAAGAGTGCCGTATTTGGCCGGAAAATTCAGCTCTATGGAATTCTCATTCCACTTATATTTGACTATTTCTCCCTCAAAAGCATATTTTGGCGTTCCTTTAAACTTGTACCCCTCTCCTTGGCGGTATGTATGCCATAAATATCCGCAGGAATCAACCCAGAAATAAACGTCAATTATCTGTCCAAATCTGTGCTTTGCCACTATTTGAAACGGCTCATTCGTGACATCATTTGCAAACTCACTTATTATCTCAAACCCCGACTGAATCAAATGCTTTCTAAACATATGAGTGTCTATTCGTCCAATTATAGAGATGTCATAATCCTGTTGAAATGGAATACCAAGGTTCTTATCCCTTATGAAATAGAGTAGCGCGCCAAATGATATAAACCACTTGACGCGATGCTCGCCATAAGGAAAATTGAAAACACTGTGCAAATCGCAAAAAAACTGCGATAACTGTCTTTTGTTTTGATTATCAAGTGCTAATTGATTTGCGCTCATTTTTTCTTTATCTTTTTTATTGCTTTCTCTTTCATGGAAGCGATGGATTTAAGACCACTTATCCTGTCCATTTCTTCCTCCAAGATTCTCTTGGCTCCCGCTTTAGCCATCTTCAACTTAACCGGGTCATTTTTTATCGCTCTGGCCTCGGCAAGGGTTCTGGCATAACTATCCTCTTCCCATTTTTTCTCTTGTTTAACCTCTACTATTTTACTCATCTTGTTTCTCCTTTAATTTAGCCAGCTCGTCAAGCCCATTATATGGGCGACCAACCTCTTTAATCGCTCTGGTTGGTTTTGACAGTGCTGGTATTACTCGTGGATATTCAATGCGCTTCCTAATTTCCTTCAAAGGTATCACTTTTACTAAGTCACAAACAGTCATAAGAAGAGCCTCCTTCATTCCGCCGGCCACTACCTTGCCTTTAGAAACCCTCCAGCCTGTTAATTGACGATTTAATTCTTTACAAGTCACATTTATCCTTATCCGCTTGTTTTGAACCATTTCATTTAATATAGCTATACTACCCATCATATCATATTTTCTTGGAACTCTTAATTTAACCGACTGAAATCTTGACGTTTTTAGCCATAATTCGTCATTTATGTTCTTCATTACGGTTTTTTTATCCTCAAAGAACATCTCCGTGTTACCCATAAGCCTCTCGCACTCCACCTCTTGCAGCCTCATGGTTGAATTGAGAAACTCGGCAATTCCTCTTGCATCTGGAATAGGGAATGTTTTTTCAGTATGGACATATAAAACCCCATCGTATTCATCCCATACGGAGCACAGACATTCTATTTGCAAGTCCTTTGATAGGCATACGGCCCCGTAATTAAGCAGCCTGTGACTACGCAAATTCCTCCAGCTCAGGTCTAATTCAGTACAAATGGAGCTGACATCGGAGTAATCATCTACCACATGCTTGTTCCCCGCATCCCGTTTCAGGAACGCCATGACCATCGCATCGGCACAATTCTCCACTAGAATTCCATTAGCGTAATAGATGTTATCTTTATCAAGTGTTAGGTTATAAACTTTTGTTTTTGAAACGGTAAATTGCCGCACATTTTCTGGAACAACATTTCTGATTCCTGTATTTATTGTGTTTAAAAGTCTTCCCACAAAGTACGCAAGTCTTTGAAATCTTACACCTTTTATGGTACGTATTTTTTTGCCAGCATTTATTTGAGCAAAATTTAGTCCTTTTTGGAAAAAAAGTTTCAAAATCTTTGCCACACTGAGCACATTTGAGTGTATATCTTTCTCTTTTTTCCCAAGAGGTTTTTCCATGGTTTCTATGCCACTCTTTTCCTTCTTGAGATGAATGCCATTTTGCGGCTTTTTTTGAATTTTCTCTGAGAGCTTTAATTGCTTTTTCCCTAAATTCCGAGTCTCGCATTCTTTTTTTGGTGTGGTTTCTACAATGAACCCCTTTTTTAAGTAATTCCAAATTCTCCAAGGAATTATCCCTCCAGTCACCATTTTTATGATGAACGACCATGTCTTCTGGAATTTCCCCAAAATTGTCAACCCAGATTCTTCTGTGAAGAAGTCTCTCCTGAGCATCCTTCCTTCCTGACTGATAATATCTACCAGATGTTTGAATGAAGAACGACTCTCCTTTGTAAATAACCTTCTTATCGCCCAACTCAACCTCCTATACAGTCCATCTGTTTCAATATAATTAACCAATATAAGAGAGTCTAGTCTTACCCACCCTGAATCCCAAGTAAATATCCTATGCTTTCCTTTTCCTATTAGTCTTTTTCCATTAGAAAACGTGGTTTCTGTCAATTTAGAAGTAGTTGTAACCCATGTTTTTATGATTTTCCTATTCCCAACAGGAGTGCAAACCACATCTCCAATTCTCAAATCTTCGATAGCCACATTTCCTTTAGGTGTTCTGACTTTTGTCCCGGCGACAAAACAATCCGGAGACTTAATCCCCCGTTTTCTCATCATTGTCTTAGGTTCACATTTTATCTTACCACCTTCAGTGGTAAATCTCATTGGAGCGCAAAGTTGATTCTTTAGCTCTTGATTTGGCTCAATCGAAATCAACTCTTCGTCCGGGTGTCTTTGGTTGTATTTTTTGTTTTCGTACACTTTTTTGAATTTCTGGGAAAGAACATACCACCATTCGGCTCTAGCATTAAAGAATATCTCATGCCCAAATTTGTTAAATTCGGGGTAAAATTCGTCACTGGCCCTATCGCCAGCCTCTAAACCATAGTTTGTAAAGTGCATCTCTCTTTCTGTAGACTCAAACGCGGAGTATATGGCGTGTCCAACTCCTATGCGGTCATAATGCAGATACTCGATCCCATGCTCGTTGCATAATTCAATTGCCTTATGTGCCACCTCATTTCCATTCTCTATTGACCATTCAAAAACTCTCGCCACCGGGCCAGCCCGTAAGCATAGCGCCGTTTTATTCGAGCCGCCAGCGGCAACATCCAGTCCACCGCTACGAATACCGCGAGGCTCCAGCTTGATGCGCATAGCCGCCTCAACCCACTCAGGCTCAATAAACAGTCCTTCAATAGACGCGTGATAATCAATATCAATTTCTTGAGCCACAATAACTGGGTCAAGACGCCCTTTTTCGTGTTCATACCATTCCTCATCCTTTCTGGGGTCATCCCGCCAATGAAATGTGTACACTTTATGTTTTCCCGATTGACGCTTTTGTCCGAAATCATTCATTCCACGAGGAGTTGATAGATCAAACTGAGAGGGTGTGGCAAGAGAAAGGGCGGCATCGGCCATTTTAGGAAATTCCAGCGAAGCTTTTTCATCTACTACATAGAAGGAATACCGGCCTCCCCGCCCAATCTCTTTACCGGATTCACCAGATATATTGGCCCTATTCTCAGGATTTACAAGGTTTGCTATTTTGTCATGCTTCCTGAAATCCCATTCTTTGGGAAACCACCAGTTCGGAAGAGTTCTTAGAATTCCCCGCAGTTTCTCAAATATACACCTGGGATTGTCCCTCTTGTCTACAGACTCAAATTTATTAGACCCGAAGCCGCCAATAAACCCCTCTTCCCATCTCCATTCCTGTATAGCTATCATGCAGCATAACCATGTGGCCCCCTGGTCGCGGGTTTTCTCTATTAATCCGCCTTCATTTTTAAGGTATAATTCATAAAACCATTGAATAAATTCTACCTGCGAAGGCCATGGAATCCACGGAATAGTGGACGTAACCCCTATTGGCTGTAATCTAGGGTCAAACGTCCATCCCCAGTGAATCATCAAGTCAACCAAGTTCTCCCTGTTAGAAAGATGAGACATGACTGGTATTATATTCGTCCTGTTTTCTTTTATTCTTCTAAGCTTTTCAATCCTTTTTTTTACAAGCTTGCCGTAGAAATCGTTTAAAATTTCAGCATATTGGGGAATATTATTAAATCTGTATTTGTTTGCGCGGCGATAAACGTCAATATGCTCATTTATGAGCGAATCGGCCTCTCTGCTTATATTTAATTTAAACCCTGCCATTACGCAGTCTTGTTATTCTTTCGACAATCGCTTTTTGAACGAATATGGCCTCAGACTCGTGAGGCAATAATTCTTTTGAGAGAAAATTTTTTAGGTCTTCTATTACTTTGTGGTTTAATCTGACGTTAAACTGTTTCTTCTTCACAATACTCGGGTATTTCTATTTCATGTGAAACTGGTTTTTGTATAGGGACGCCCATTTCAAGCAACGCAACCGCCTCTTCTTTCGTAATAAAGATTACTTCCCCTGATATTAGATAGGCTTCCATGCATATAGTATATCAATGATATACCTTCTTGTCAAGCCATAAACCATAGTTTATTACAGGAAAATCGCATTTCTTTAAAAAATAGACCGTTGCCGTGTTACCCTTTCTCGTTTTGACCTTTTTCCTATCATAAAATAAAGGATAACCCTCAAGACAATCGCAATCCATAAGAGTAATCTCATCAATTTCATAAACTTCCCCATAAACCACAGAATTCCTTTTTTTGGTAATTCCTGGGAAATTCCCCATGTCATGCATCTGAAAACCATTTATGCTGTCTTCCTCTATGAAAAGAGAATTTTTAAGAATATTATGATTTGAGAAACCTCTTTTTAACGTCCCGTAAACAAACAGCCTCATAGCTCTCTCATAAAATTTAAAATTTTATTTAAAGCGGATTTTTTGTTTTCTGATGGGTAAGACCTGAAAATTTCCATTATAGCTTTTCTAGCCTTTCTGTTAATTGATGTGTCCGCCCTTCTTTCAGGAACCGCACACATTACAACAGGTTCATTTTCCCCTAATTCAGAAAGCCAATATTTTGCCTCGCTGATTGTGAAAAATCCTTTATGAAGTTTTTGCCCTTTATTCTCTTTTAGAAATTTTTCTACAAGTTTCCATTCAGACCAAATACTTCCTTCTTCCTTATAATATACTGCATAGTATCTCTTAGACATTCTAAATCTCCAAAAAGAAATGAGTACATTTCGACCAATACCTTCCCCTACCCATAAAATCCAGAACTTAATGGACTATGGTAGAGGGGAAGCACCTCCCGAGCAAAGTTGTCAGCCCGCCCGCGTACCCCTTCGTTAGTCCATCCCGGGCAGTTAAAGTTCTTCCCGGCTCCTAACGAAAGGAAAACTCCCTAACCTCGCCGTTACACGAGGGTTTTCGAGAATTTGGCTGAACCATCGTTCTTCGCCATCCTTCTCTATCCACCCATCTAAGGGGCTTCCTTCTCGCAAGGAGCGACCAAGAAGCCCCGAAGAAAGATGGTAAAACTAATAATAAAAAAATAACCCGACTTGTCAAGTAAATTAATTATAAAATTCTTTTATTAGAATAATTATTATCAATCCAAGCACAAAAAAAAGCGCGCTATAAATTAAAAAACACAAAAAATCAATCATTTAGCAGTTCATTATATTTGGCAGTGGCCTCGTGAGCATTCATTTTGCTTATATCTTCAGGAGTGACATGCAGATGAACATGGGGCTTTGGCTTTGAGTCCTTAAACCATTCTGCCAGTATCTTTAACGCTTCCAGCTTTCTATGAGGAACCACGTGCGCCCATGTGATTCCGTCTTTCGTTGTTTTTTGCTGTATTTCAGAAATAGCTCTTCCGTCCATATCTTCAAAAGGCACAAGACTTACGCCGCTGTCATTAGCTTCTTGTATGTGTTCTTTAACGTCATAAAAAGCCACTCTCTTTATTTCATTAAGAACTTGCTCTGCCGTCACATCACATTTTTCAGCTATAATGGCCTTTTTTTCATCTATAAATTCCTTAATTTCAGGCCTTTTAAGTAATTGTTGCGCCCAATTAAAGGATATTCCGCATCTTCTGGCGGCTTCTTTTACATTGAAGTCCAGAAGATAATTATTGCAAAAAAACAAATGCTGGTCGCTTAACTGAGGTAATTTTTTATTCATATATTTAAAATATAATTATTTTAGAAGTTTTATAGTTTTTTTATGTCTTTTACAATTTATTTCTTTCAGGTAATTTATTGCATCATTTTTAGGCATATTTTCCGTTTTTTGTAAGTATTTAACCATATACCTTGCATTACAACAAAGTGGTCGCGTGTCATAAATGGTGCAAAAATTGTTCCCCTCCAAAAACATGCACCTGGGATTTTCTTCAGAAATAGCCAATTCAGGATACATTGTGCCGGCATTTTGACAACAATAACCGCAACGTCTGCATATAAATTTCATAGTATTTTAATATACCTTTTTTGCCATTCTTCAGGCCGTTTTCTGTGGCTTATCCATGCGGGATAAGAGCCAATTTGTAATCCTTTAAGAACCATCCACAGTCTGACTTTACCCACATCTGGACGCTGTTTAAGAACTTCTACGGCCCATTTATTTGACTCAGACCAAGAACAAATGCCAGCACGGAAGAGTGCGTCATGGCCGAGGGAGAACCTTTTATTACTCGGCTCAAATGGATGACCGACCACTCTATCCGCTACTGGCGGGATGGATGCCCCATCCCAAGGAAATCCCGCCTTTACGACAAAGTGCAACCCAAAACACTTAAATTCGTAATCAATGGCAAGAATTTCCAATTTTTTAGACTCATGAGGATATGAAACTGGTTGAATAATACCTGTTTCCGGGAACAATTCTTTCCCATATATCATTTCCCCCAGCATAACCCCTCCCAATCACATGCTAATTGCAGATTTCCCCATGTGAGGCATTTATTTTGTTTACACTCCGTTTTCTTTTTATGAAAAGTACAATATTTTAAATTATCACGGTTACAGTGCTTTTTAAAAGTTTGCCAGTTAATTATCTTGTTTTTATAAGCTCCTTGTTTTCTATTCATCGGTTCTCCTTTAAATGGCATGAGACAGGGATTTGACGAGTTCTTAGTTTTGTCTTATACTCAGGAAGTTTCGCCTGTATGTTCGTACTCGTATAGTCACCCTGCATAATGGGTCGTGTCAAATGCATTCCCGTTTCCCATCTCTTCTGCATTACTAAAATAGCGTCTACCTATTCCGCCACCCATGCCTGTTAAATTACTTTTTTGGCTGTCTTTTTGTGCCCCTGTTTCCTACTCCCTTTCCAGAACCGTCTCTTTTGGGAGTTCCTCCGCAAGCACCTTTTTTTCTTGGCATATTATCACCTCCTTTCCAGAAAATACACTTTTCTAACCTTCTGATTATAGAATGAGTTACCTCTTCAACTCTGTTTCGATTATAATAATCCTCTGCCATATCTGTTAATTTATAAAGTAATAATTCACAAACCTCATGAAATGCGACTCTTTTAACTTCTTCTTTATATGTTAATTGTTCCCATATTGTCGATAATGTAAACACCGCTATTTTCCCATTATGGTCTGCATTAACATATGACCTGTAATCAATGTGACTGTGAAAAAAGCATATTTCCCAATCATAAAGATTAAAATAGTCAATCCATTTCCGGGCTTCTTTTTTGAAATCTTCAAAATCTTTTTTGGTTGTTTTATACATTTTATTCCCTTATTTCACACAACGGTTCAGCGCACAGCCGATGCGGTTCCTACCGTTTTGGCTTGTGCGTGTTGTGTGTCTGTTGGGCCACTTCCTTAATGAATTGGAGCGCGTCTTTCAACTCGCACCAATCAGGAGCATTATGACCATCCTTATTTACTTTCTGATTAACACCACAAATGTATGTGTGCCCGTCAAGCTCCCACAAAGACCCGTGCGGACACGAACTACACCCCTTGATAAGTATTACTTTCATTCTCGCTCCCTATAATTTTAGAGTGGCCCAATTGCGTACAACGTCTGCCGTTATCAGAAGTCGTGCCTCATTATACAGGGTTTGTCTTGACATTTAACGTCTCTGTAATATGCACACAAATCGTTTTTTACATACATTGGACACGATTTGGGAGAGCCGTCAGGCGAACCAGATAACGGCTGTTGTACGATAGTTGAGAGGTGTTTTATTGCCCCACTCGGTATTCTCGATACAGTAGACCATTGTTGACATCTATGATTTTCATCTACTAAACAATCACAGTCTTTGCAATAAAATAAATCTTTCATTTTTAACCTCTCAATTGCGTACAACTTGTTATTTGTAGCAGGTTTATGCTACATATTACCATTCTTCCGCCTCCTTTCTAGTCACGAAAAAATGTATTCCATTAGAGCAGTCTATCCTTATGTCATCACAGAATTTGTCCGCATAAACCATTTCGCCCTCTTTGTATTCTAATTTTGAATATGCTGTTTTACTTCTTCCATTCCCCTTAAGAACTTTCACATGGCTTGCTCTACACTTACGATTTATCAGACAGGAGGTTCTTTTTGCATCTTCAGGAATAAGAAGTTTACAAATACCTGTGTCTAGTTTTTTCCAGGCTTCAAAACTACCTGTTTTAGGACAAATTTGGAAATCAGGTAATTTTGCTTCCCGAAGGTTTGCTCTCCAAAGGTCTGCTCCCCGAAGGTATGCTCCCCGAAGGTCTGCTCCCCGAAGGTTTGCTCTCCAAAGGTCTACTCCCCGAAGGTCTGCTTTCCGAAGGTCTGCTCCCCGAAGGTCTGCTTTCCAAAGGTCTGCTCCCTGAAGGTATGCTCCCCGAAGGTCTGCTTTCCGAAGGTCTGCTCCCTTAAGGTTTGCCCTTTCACCACCTTCATTATTCAACCATTTGGCATGGTTCTTTAAGATGTCTTTTAATTTCATTTTATCCATTATTTACCTCCCATTCCATAGCCCCCTGCCGCTTTTCCCCTGTCCTCCGTACCAGGTCTTTCTTGTGCAGGTCTGCCATCCTCCTGGCTACCAGGTGATAATCAAGCCCGCTCATGACAGCCAGCTCCTTGCAGGTGGATTTTCCATAATATTTTAGCGCATCAAGTACCCATTTGGCCTGCCGTGCTATAACCCCCGTTCTGGCGCCAGCCTCCGCCGCCTCCCTGCTGGTCTCACAATCTGAGACCCGGTAGTTCTCATGGGGGCGGATTTTTAAATCAAGCTCCTGGGTGAAAATATCCTGTTGCATTATTCCTCCAATCCTCGTTTATAAAACCAACTCTTTGCGCTGACATGGGCGGCATACCAGGCCACGGTTGTCATCTTCGAGCAGACACCAGCACTCTGAACACTCCCTTTCCAGAAAATAGAATTTTTCAAAATCTTTTTTGGTTGTTTACCAGCAATACGAGTTATATCTGCCAAAATTGGCGACTGGCATCACACTCAAAACATAGAAAATCAGAATATAGCTTATCCACAATCTTACCGCATCGACCGCACGTTTGCTGCTCGACATGCTCCTCTAAACCCATATCTTCCATCGACTCGCCTACTAATTCTTCCAATTCTTTTCTGTCCATTTCAGCCCTCCAGTCCTCGTCTAGCTTCCTTTTTTGCTGCCGATAGCGACCAGGTAAAATCGGCGCATACATTTTCCAGGCTTGATTTATAGCGGGCGGACTCCGCTTTCACATCTTCCAGTTCGTTCTGGAGGGATTCAATTTCCTGTTCTAATAAATTGATTTTTATATACAAATCATCTCTTTCCATAATTCCACCTTCTATCAAACTATCCATCTTTTCTTCCATGTATTCCATCTCACTCACCTTTTGTGATTTCAAGTTTTACAACCGTTTTACCTTTAGCAAATTTCACAGCTTTTTTTTTGTTGCTGAATACAGGAAAAATTCCAATAGCATCGTTAATACCTCCAATTTTACTTATTGGTATTTTTACTCCACCCATGACGATATTGTCGTATAAATCCAATACAGCGTATAAGTTTTTCATCACTCACCGCCTTTGGTTAAATACATGTCTATTGTTCCAACTATTTCTTGTGCCTTATTTTTTAAATATTGGTAATTATGTTTTACCTCTGCCAGTTCTTTTTGAAGGGATTTCAATTTCACGGCAATCTGCTCCAGGTATCTTGTATTGGCCTCCCTGTCCAAAGGCCACTCGTCAATCAAATACTGTATTATTTCAAATGTTTCCATCACTCACCGCCTTTCAAAATTTCTTTACAATAATCTGGATTATGACACCATATCTTTTTTAAATCAGATTCTAATTTTTTCAGATGTTTATTCTGTGCTTTCACCTCTGACAGTTCTTTCTGGAGGGATTTATAATATTCTAATTTTACATAACTTCCATGTTCTGGAAACATTTTTGTTGGATGCTCTAAAACCATTTGTTCATTTTCGTAATCTATCCTGGTTTTACATATTTCCATCTCACTCACCGCCTTTCTTTAAAACGGTTGTTTTCCTCTGGTTTTGTCGTATAATTTTTGGATAAGCATGTCTGTTTCTTTCAGTTCTGCCCTTAGTTCTGCCAGTTCAAGGTCGGCGGCGTGTAACTCAACCTTCACCTCTGCCAGTTCTTTTTGAAGGGATTTTATTCCAGCCTCTAAACAATCATGACAAGTACCACAACTATTACAATAACTTGCTACATGGCTCATATTTTTTTTACATTTGTCTGTTGAATATTCCATCTCATTCACCGCCTTTAATAAATGACCGTATTTTTCAAGCATCTCATTTAAAAGTGCCCCCGGCTCCATATTTAAAGTTTTATAAAAATGCATTAAATCTAAAGCAAAATCCTCTAACTCACTTACCCTTGTCATAAGTTCCGCAAACTTTTTACCTTCTTCATAATCGTGAATAAAACCAATATCCTTGCATTTTACTTTTTGATGACCATTAAGAATTGGGCCTTTTATTTTCCATCTCATTACATCTTCTATTATTTCATATTCCATCACTCACCGCCTTTTCGGTTGCTGTTTCCACCATTTTATTCTTTTCTGTTTTGATTTTGGGATTAAATCTTTTAGCTTATTTTTCTTTAATTGAACTTTATACCCCTCTTCCATAATATCATCCCACGATTTTAATGACATTGATATTTTTATTTCTCCTGTATCTGGGTTCATCATTCATCCTTTAGTAGTTCTCTAATCTTGTCAACCTTGGCTTTTACTTCCCATTTTTTTGACAGGTGGTTCTTCTGTTTCATTTTTATGAAAAACAAATAAAGACGCTATCAAGTGAATCCTTTCCAAAATGTTATAGTCTTCCATGTCTTTTGCTGTTTTAGTTTTCAAAAAAACACCCAATTCAATAATATCTTTGTCGGTTATCTTCGTCCATTCTGCATTTCTATGGATATCTCTTAATACCGCATCACCAAACCTCATAATATTTATGAACTTCATCTCACTCACCGCCATTTAAAATACCGACTTATCCCCATCTAAATCATGTTCTGCATCTGATATTAGTGACCCTTGGTCTATTTGTCTTGGGTCTTGATTTTCATCAAGAGCTAAACACGCTTTAGCCCAAGTCCATCCAATAGCCTCGTGGCGCAACTTCAGGCAATAATCTTCCATTTTGCTCATAAATCTTGATGTTGGATAAATTCCATATTCATCTGGATTATCAAGCATTTCCGACATCAATTTGCAAATCTTAGTTCTGATTTTATCATTTTTTATTTTTGTATAATCTTCCATCACTCACCGCCTTCCTTTATTTTTCTTTCCGCAAACTCAAGCCAAGTATTCATAAAATCTATTTTTACTTTCATGTCTCTTATCAGGTAATCAAATGCAGATTCTCTATATAATTCATTCCAATCGGCATTAATCTCACCATCTCCAACATCTATAACATAATTTCCACCCTTTGGCGTTGTTCTCTCAAGTACTGTTCCAAATTCGGGTCTAGTTATACCATCCCATACTGCAACTCTATCTCCCACCTGAAATACTCTCATATCACTCACCGCCTTTCATCTTCTGAAATTCTATTTTGCTCCTCATCATATTCATTTTTCCTTTTATCCATGTCATCTATAATGCTTTGTGGGCCTTTGTCCAAAACAACGGCGTATATCCTATGCCACAAATCCATTGATACCATTATTTCTTCACCCATTTTTATTCTCCTATGTTAATACAAAAACCTTGTTTAAGACACTCTGGACATTGAAATTTATCTACTGGAACACCAGCAGGAACAACTCCAACCCATTCTTTCCCACACAAACCGCATTGCAATTTATATACAGCATGAGGGTCGTTTTCACCACCACAAATACAGAGGTCTATTGGTAATCCGCATTTATGATGTATGTCCATCACTCACCGCCTTTCTCATGTTCTTCATCCTCTGTAATCAGTTTATTCGTATATTCTTGTTTAAGCCAATCCTTTATAAAATTAGGCCGCCACACAGTTCTGCACCATTCCTCAACTTTTGGTAGATTTTTTTTGAGGATGGAATATGTTTTATTTTCCTTTCTCATGTTCCTCATTCTCTGGATTATAGATTATTACTATTTCAAAACTAAAGTCACAATGAGGGCAGAACAGTCTGTTTTCCTCATCCCCCATAGTAAACATTTCTTGGTCATTATCATTGCATCCAAGAGGACACATTAATTTCCCTGAGATGCTTTTTCCAATCTTCTTTTCAATCTCTTTCATGTTCCTCATCTTCTTTGAGCATGGCATCAGCCATTTTACCACATATTTCCGTAATCTTTGGGTAAAAATCATCTTCCTCTACTTCATGAATTGACATATTCATTTTACCTAATGCTGCCATTTTATAGGCTTGCCGCATGGTCATGCCTTCATGTTCAGAATGTAAATATGTTGTTGGAAACGCTGGTTTATTCATCCTGAAGCTCCTTAAATTTCTTTGAAAGCCTATCATATAATACAACATTTACTGTTGCCGCTAAATTCATACACCCATTTGTGGGAATGTAGACAATATCTCTACACCAATCCGTGATTCTCGCTCCTAGAGTAGCATCTTCTGCTCCAAATATATAAAAGGCTCTTGTTGGATGTTTGTATTGAGGCAATGGAATTGCTCCTTCAATTAAATCAACCGCAACAGGAACACAATCAAAAGGAACCACTTTATGTAAATCATCACATTGTATTAATGGCATATGCCTTGTGTGACACATAGTATCTGTGTTGGCTTTTGAATATCTATGATTTGAAATCGCAATCATTCTTGAACCATAAACACCACAAGCTCTTATAGCCGCCCCCACATTCATACTATTTTTTGGATTATCAAGCCCGACACATGAATATCCCCTCTCTATTACTGGTTTATTCATCCTGTAGCTCCTTTTTAATCTGTTTAAGTTTGTCCAAAACATCATCTTGGTAAATCGTCCCTGTTTCAGAAACCCATGGATTTTTTAACCAAGCATTTAACCGATTCCATGCCTTGCGGTATTTGCAGTTATTACACCAGTCTTGGTCCTCATAACATTTGCACGTTTCACTTGTCGGCAAATAATGTTCGCAAAAAAAGTTATGGCACTTGGTCATTTTTCATCCCAAGCAATGCAAAGGCCAATTACTTTACCCATAAACTCTTCCTTATGGAAAGAACAATCCTTAATCCCATTATTCATGGCATATTCCCGAAGTTTTTCCTTCGCCTTTTCTTCTGTAAAATCATTCAATATTGCTACTGCCATTCTTTTAATCATACTATCCAGTCCTCATGTCCAAATTCTTTCATCCATGCTTCTATCTGGTTTACATCAACCATACACTTTTTACCCATCCACTTGATAGACTCATAGCGGAGTTTTTTAAGGGATTTTACAGTTGGGACTCCATGTCCAACTCTAGATAAATCCCATATCATCTCATCCAGCGGGTGGGCTTTGGGCTTCTCCTCTTTCAATCCCTTTATTTCTTCTTGCTGGGCTATGATAATTGCTTTCATGGTATTTAATTCCTCATTCTCATAAAGATGCTTCTTAATAGCATCAAAATTCTTATCCATCAAGCCTAAGTCTATATCCAACCCAGTTTTCAAACCTTGGGAATTACCATACGTAACCCTGTATTTTCCATCGCCTGTCTTTTTACAATCCATTATTCACTCCCCTTTCTCTAATTTCTCAAGTGTAGCGAAATACCCTGCCCCATCCACAAGGTTATCCCTGGACTTGGAATAGCACTCCCTGGCAATCTTAAGAGCCACCATACACAATCCCACCTTATGAGCCGTAACCTCAGTATCCAGTATGGCAGACCACATTTTGGCCACCTTATCAAAATTCCTTGTCACAGTCCCATATGACTTATCCCTATTACCATAAACAAGCTGCTGCGCTTCTTCAAGTATCGTCTGTTCCATTATTACCACCTTTCTAAAATCTTAATAAAATATAAAAATATATTCTTAAGGTTTCAACAAAAATCCTGCATATAATATATCCAAGCAGTCAAGCCCATATAACTGTAGTGTGAATTCGGAAAATTTTGTATATAATATTTTCTACCAGCACGGAACCAACTGTCGAAAATTAAATAAAAACGCCAGGCTGCTGTAGTGTATATAATATATATTGGCAAAAAATTCCATATATAATATATCCAAATAGGCAAACTCATAAACAATGAGTAAAAAAATGCCCCAAATTCCCTGTAATTGGGTAGGGGTGTACCTCCCAGCTTACGATGAGAAACAGGCCCGGGGGGTTGGCGAAGGGGTAGGGGGGGGGTCTTACACGGGAATACGATACTCACACGCGTTGAGACCCAATTCACACACATACTAGCACCCCAACACCCCACGCACGCAACTACCACACACACCCGCATAGCTCTCCTCACGGCCACCATATGCTAGTTAATAGCCGTTTCCAGCTTGTTTTAGCCATGTACTAGTGTTTTAGCCCTACCCAGTTACCGGGCTCACACGCGTTGAGAGAGGGTATAATAGTGTAGTTGTATCAAAAGTGATACACATTGAGGGAAGATATGGTAGTAAATAGGGTCGTTTTGGGCTATACACGTGCGTTAGGGGAAGGTGTAATAATGCTTTTGTATCAAAAGTGATACACATTGGAATTGTGTTATTTGCGCATTGGAGAAAATCTATTAACAATCTATCAACATCCAGGGGAGTTGATTTCATGCGCATAACTGCCTTAAACTGCGCGTATGCAACAAACCCCGAAATCTATCAACAATCTATTAACAATTTCGCAATAGGTAATTTACTCACTAGGCTCAATTTACTTACTATCATCTAGTTCACTAATACGTCCTAGCGAACAAGCTATTATCATAATTGATACGGTTTCATTGTGATAATTGGTTATTTTGCCTTATATCTGGATTGGGGTATATGGATCAGTTCTTTTTTGTGCCGATTTGTCAAAAGGCCTTATAATAATGATTGCGCGATGTGCGGGGGATTAATTAAAATAAGCAATTTTGCCAGAATGTCACACTAGAATGTTGGGGTTGAGGTTGACTTATGAGGCTTATATCGTGCCTTACGTTTCGGGTTAGGAATTTTGACGGTTTTGCGCTATTTTTAGGTCAAGCCAAAATCGGCGGCCCATAAATAGTCGATTAAAACCCAAATAAAGGAGAACAAAATGGAACTTAGTAATCTGAAGACTTCAGATATTAATGCGGCAGTCAAGGACGTATTGGCTGGTCATCCAGATAGCAGGGCAATCAACGATATGTTCGCTGATGCTAATACGACTGGAGTAGCCAAGTCATTGGCTTATTTCCGAGCTTATGGGGAATTGATTGACCCTAATGAATTCGACAAGCCCAGTGGTGTTAGCTCGAGCTTATTATCTGCTCTGGCTGAAAAGAAGGCCGATTCCAACGTTTCTGAGGCAATCAAGAACACCGAAGAAGTCGAAAAGCGTATATCTGGGCTTCCCAAGGCGGATAAGATACCGTCCATATTACAGGACGGGCTGACCATACAATCGGATAACGTGACCCAGATAGATAAGATATTCATCAATAGGGGTGCATGGTCTACAGTCCTATACGTTAAGGCCGATAAGGATAAGGACGGCAAGTCCAAACCCCTAACGGCCAAAATAATGCGCTACCAGAAACGTGATGGGAAGTTCAAGGAAAAGAGCAGATTCAACATTAATGGGAAAGCCCAGATGCTTAAGGTAATCGAAAAACTACAATATGTGGTCGATACCTATGGCGATAGGATGGCCGACTAATTCCATTGGGCCATGCATATCGTATGGCCCTAATCAACCCAAAAAAGGAGAACCAATTATGAGTAAATTCTTTAAATCCCTATACGTGTGGTTTTTTCGGGAAAATAGCCACAGACCCCAGAATACTTGGGTGGCATTGAACCAATGCTATTCACAATATACTGGAATGACTAGTTTCTAGTCTTTTTTTTCTCCCATATACTGGCCGGCCTATATTGGTCGGCCTTTTTTTTGCCCTTCCGGGAAGTAATCTATTACATTATTATTTATTAAAACCATACAAGCTCTTGAAACGTATTTACCAGCATGGGTAGGATTGACGGCGGGATTATCTTTTCTGGTGTCGGGAAACCGTCCCCCCATTATGTGAGCATCATGATGGGTAAACCCAAACAAGGAGAACAAAATGGAATATGCAGCTCAACCCGTAGGTGAGTCTCAATCTGTAGGAAGGTCTCAGGCTGTAGGCTGGCCACCAATTGTAAACAATTTACCAAACTGGAGAAATTGGCTCACTGAATACCAATTATCCTGTTTTAAGCAAAAATTACGCAGAAAACTGGACTTGTCATTCATTTACTCATATGTGAAAGGGCTTCTTACCGTGGGTGAAGATGACTGGACAAACTTCTCCCTGCTCATTGGAGATGCCTTCACACTTGATATGCTCACGGAAGAGGAAGCAGAGGAAATGAAGGAACGGTTTCTCAATACCTGCGTGTGAGCTTGACGGCTGGTTTAACTTTTAAACGGCAAAATTCGCCAAAAATCCAACAATTCTGAACAAGGAGACCAAATGATAAAGGAAATACTGATGAAAAGGGACGGAATGTCACCTGAAGAAGCCCAAGATTTAATTGATGAAGCCAGCGACCAGATGCATGCGTACCTGGATGAGGGCAACATAATGGCCGCAGAAGATGTGTGCGATGAATTCTTTGGGCTTGAACCCGATTACCTGTTTGAACTAATTTAAGTATAACACTGATATACAGGAGGACTGAATGGATATAGCAGTTTACTTTGGCCTGATTATAATGGGCATAATAGCTGAAATTTGCTCCTTGTGATGGGCGTGCCGGGCATCACGCTAAACTGCCCAAAGTATTAAATCAATATGTGGCAAATTTATGCTACAAGTAACAAGTTGTGTGAAATTTTAAGTTTAAGGAGCATTAAAAATGGAAAAATATTATATCATAAACAACTCTGATGGTGACACAACAGTTTCAGAAGTTACAAAAGAGGAGCTTCTCAAAAGAATAAA